>UMCV01023796.1_pt1 | contig 10792 bp, 8 predicted proteins | sample 1964311 | NCBI WGS metagenome assembly UMCV01 (sample SAMEA4835976, study PRJEB28245) | human gut metagenome | biome: gut microbiome; material: fecal sample | place: Denmark | collected 2008 | reverse complement strand
ATTGCCGAGCCGAAAGACCTTCTGACCGACTTCGATAGATATAAGCCCGCGCTTTTGAAAATACTGGGGACGGAAGTTTTTGGGAAACTTGAAAACCTCAAAACCGAAGAAACCCTTGAAAAGGAATGGGACGACCTGCAAAAACACGACGTAAAAGTTACGTCCGTGTTTGACGAGAGTTACCCGGACTCGTTAAGAAACATCGACGAATATCCGCTGCTTTTGTATTACAAGGGCAACGAATATCTTTTCAGAAATCGCGGCGTAGCCGTTGTCGGAACGCGCGGCGCAAGCAGGTACGGGCTGAACGTAACCCGTGATTTTGCGACGGAATTCGCGCGGGCGGGGCTTAACGTGATAAGCGGATTCGCAAGGGGCGTCGATACCGCGGCGCACAAAGCGGCGCTGGACGTAAAGGGCGGTACGATTGCCGTCGTTGCATCGGGGCTTGACGTTTGTTATCCCGCCGAAAACCGCGCTCTTATGGAAAGGATACTTGACGAAGACGGCTTGTTTGTCAGCGAATATCGTCTTGGCACGTACGCCGCGCAGTATAATTTCCCCGAAAGGAACCGCATAATAAGCGGGCTTGCGGACGCAGTGTTCGTGCCGGAAATGCGTATTAAAAGCGGCACGATGATCACGGTAAACCACGCGCTGGAACAGGGAAAAGACGTGTTCGTCGTTCCCGCAAACATAAATCAACCCACCGCCGAAGGCAGCAATCTCCTGCTGAAACAAATGCAGGGTGCGCTCGTTCTCTCGCCCGAAGACGTACTTGAAGCAATGGGCGTCAAGGCCGACAAAAAGCAGAAAGAAAGCGTGCAACTCGGGTTTTACGAAATGCAGATCCTTGAAATTCTGGAACAGGGCGAAACTCATTTCGAAGAACTTATGGAGAAAACGGGGCTTAACGCCAACGACCTTCAAAACGTCGTTTTCAACATGGAAATGAACGACCTTATCGACAGAACTTCCGGTAATTATTTTACCTTGAAATAACGGAGACATAATGACGAAATCACTTGTTATAGTCGAATCGCCGTCAAAGGCGAAAACAATCCAAAAATATTTGGGACAAGGGTACACGGTACTCGCATCGGGCGGTCACGTCTGCGACCTTCCGCAAAAAACGTTGGGCATCGACGTCGAACACGGATTCGAGCCCGAATACGAAATCAACCCCGAAAAGAAAGAAACCATCAGAAGACTTAAATCCGCGCTCAAACAAAACGACGTCGTGTATCTCGCAACCGACCCGGACCGCGAAGGAGAAGCGATAAGTTGGCACCTTAAAAACTGTCTGGAAATCCCCGACGGCAAAAACCGCATCGTTTTCAACGAAATCAGCAAAAAAGCGGTCAATAACGCAATCGAAAACCCCAGAGAACTCGATATGAACCTTGTCAACAGTCAGCAGGCAAGGCGCGTTCTTGACAGACTTGTCGGTTACAAAATCTCGCCGATTCTCGGGAAGCGCATCAAAAAGGGCAGTTCCGCCGGACGCGTACAATCCGCCGCGCTCGAAATGGTTGTCAACCGCGAAAGAGAAATAAGAAACTTCGTCCCCGAAGAATACTGGACGATAAACGCCTTTTTGTCGAAGGAGCAAAATCCGAAGTCCAAAAAAGACGTGTTCAAATGCACTTTCGTCGATATAAACGGCAAAAAGTGGAAAATTCATAACCAGCACGACGCCGAAAAGATAATCAACGCCACGAAAGGCGCAAAATTCACCGTTGACAGCGCAAAACGAGCCGTCGCGAAAAACCGCCCGGCACCCCCGTTTACGACGTCCACACTGCAACAGGACGCTTCCGCAAAACTGTCGCTCACCGCGCCGCAGACGATGCAGATCGCGCAGCAACTTTACGAAGGCGTCGAAATCGCAGGGGAAGGCGCAACCGCTCTCGTAACGTACATTCGTACCGACAGCGTGCGTATTTCGCCCGAAATGCAGGCAAACGCAATAAATTATATCAAAACCCATTACGGCGAAAAATACGCGCCCGAAAAACCGAATTTTTATAAGACGAAATCGGACGCGCAGGACGCGCACGAGGCAATCCGTCCCATATCGCTCGATCGCACGCCCGAAAGTCTGCAAAACAAAATCAACCGCAATCAATACAGATTGTACAAACTCATATACGAAAGATTTCTGGCAAGCCAGATGGTCGACGCGGTGTACAACACGCTCAACGTCCATATCACCGCCGACGACAATCCCGTGCTTAACGGCGCGAAACTCGGCTACAAGGTGACGGGGCGCGCGCTTGTTTTCGACGGATTCACGAAGATTTACAACAACGTGCCGCTGGAAGACAAGAACGACGATGACGACGACGCGACCGAAAAGACGCTGCCCGATATGCAAGAAGGCGACGTGATGTATCTGCAAGACACCAAGCACGAGCAAAAATTCACCAAACCGCCCCAGCGTTACACCGACGCGACGCTTGTCAAAACGATGGAAGAAAACGGCATCGGACGTCCGTCGACGTACGCCTCGATAATCTCCGTCATCGCAAAACGCACGTACACCGAAAAGGACGGAAAGGCAATCGTCCCCACACCCCTCGGGGAAGCGGTCTGCGACTTTATGGTCAAAAATTTCCCGCCGATTATGGATTTGAAATTCACGGCGAATATGGAAAGCGAACTCGATAAGGTTGAAGAAGGCGGCGTCGAGTGGCAAGCCATTATCGAAAAGTTTTATCCCGAACTCATGACGCTTGTAAAACGCGCTAATTCAAGCGGCGGAAAGGTGCATATCGCGTCGGAAGAAAGCGACGTAATTTGCGAAAAATGCGGCGCGAGAATGGTCGTGAGAGACGGCAAAAACGGAAAATTTCTGGCGTGTCCGAACTATCCCGCCTGCAAAAATACCAAGCCTTACTCGGAGCCCGGCGCCGCGCCTTCGATTGAGCAGGAAGCGGTGTGTCCGAAGTGCGGGAAACCCGTCGTAAAGAAAAAGAGCAAGAAGGGAAAGACTTTCTACGGCTGCTCCGGTTACCCCGAATGCGACTTCGTAAGTTGGGATTTGCCCGCTCCGTATTTCTGTCCCGAGTGCAAAGAAAAGGGCATTGAAAGCGTGATGAAAATGACAAAAACCAAGTCGGGCAAGAAGTACACCTGCACGAATAAAGACTGCAATCATACCGAGGTTTTCAAAGACGGTGGCGAACAATAAAAAAGTAATTATCATAGGTGCGGGGCTTGCCGGATGCGAAGCCTCGTATCAATTATTAAAGAGAAATTATAAGGTCGATTTGTACGAAATGCGACCTTTAAGGTCTTCTCCCGCTCACAGAACCGCCGATTTTGCGGAACTCGTGTGCAGCAACAGTCTGAAATCGGACGTTCCCGACACGTCGTCGGGACTGCTTAAATCCGAACTCAAAGAAATGGACAGTCTGCTTATCGATTGCGCCTACAAAACCCGAGTCGAGGCGGGCGGCGCGCTTGCCGTCGACCGCGCGGCGTTTTCAAAAGAGGTGGAAAGAAGACTTTTTGAATTCGACGGGCTTACGGTGATAAGAGAAGAGGTCGAAAGTATCCCCGAAGGCGTTCCCGTTATCGTGGCGTCGGGTCCGCTTACTTCCGACAAACTGTTTGAAGATATCTCAAAAAAGACGGGCGACAGGCTTTTCTTTTTCGACGCGGTCGCGCCCATTGTCGACGCGCAGTCGATCGATTACGACTTCGCATTCGAAAGCGGTCGTTACGGCAAGGGCGACGGATATATAAACTGCCCGATGAACAAGGAAGAGTACGACGCCTTTTACAACGCTTTGATTTCGGGCGAAACCGTGCCGCTTAAAGACTTTGAAGGAAGCGAGGTTTTTGAAGGGTGCATGCCCGTCGAAGTTATGGCGAAAAGGGGATATGACACGATGCGTTTCGGCATGCTGAAACCCGTCGGACTTACCGACCCGAAAACGGGCAAACGTCCTTACGCCGTCCTGCAACTTCGCAAGGAAACGGAAGACGGCGCGGCGTACAACCTTGTCGGATTCCAGACAAATCTGAAATTTCCCGAACAAAAAAGAATATTCTCGATGATACCCGCTTTGCACCGCGCGGAGTTTTTAAGATACGGCGTAATGCACAGGAACAGTTATCTGTATTCGCCGGATTGTCTGACAAGGACGTTCAGACTCAAAGGCGACGCGCCCATATATTTTGCGGGACAAATCACCGGCGTCGAGGGCTACGTCGAAAGCATAATGAGCGGACTTCTTGCCGCGATTCATCTTTCAAGGGAACTTGAAGGGAAAGACGCCATCGAGCCGCCCAAAACCACGATGTCGGGCGCGCTGTCGAGATATATCACGTTGCACGCAAAAAATTTCCAGCCCATGAACAGCAACTTCGGCATACTGCCTGCGATCGAATGCCGCGACAAAAAAGAACGTCGGAAAGCCTACGTCGCGCGCGCCGAAGAAGATATGAAAACGTGGATCGAAACTATTTTGCGATAACCTATTGATTTTACCGATAAAATATGATATATTTTACGGTAACAAAAAGCCCTTAACAAGGAGAAACTATGACTACATTCAAAGGCACAACAATATGCGCCGTCAAAAGAGACGGCGTTACCGCAATCGCCGGCGACGGACAGGTTACCATGGGCGAGAGCGTCGGTTTCAAAGGAAACGCCGTAAAGGTGAAAAGAATATACAACGATAAAGTCGTACTGGGCTTTGCGGGGACTGTCAGCGACGCCTTCGCGCTCAGTGAAAAATTTGAAGAAATGCTGCAAAAATACAGCGGAAATCTCATGCGTTCCGCCGTCGAACTTGCGGAACTCTGGCGCAACGACAAGGCAAGGAAACTGGAAGCGATGATGATTATCGCGGACAAAGACGTGATGCTTATCGTCAGCGGCACCGGCGAAGTTATCGAGCCCGAATACGGCGTCTGCGCGATAGGCAGCGGCGGCAACTACGCTTACGCCGCGGCGCGCGCTTTGTACGAAAACACCACGCTGGGCGCGGAAGAAATCGTACGTCGCGCAATGAAAATCGCAAGCGATCTTTGCGTTTACACCAACGACCGTCTTACGGTCGAAGTTTTGGAGGCGTGATTATGGAATTTACCCCAAAGCAAATCGTGAATGAACTCGACCGTTTCATCATCGGTCAGGACGAGGCGAAAAAAGCGGTTGCAATCGCTCTTCGCAATCGTTATAGAAGAAGTATGCTTCCCGAGGAATTAAGGGAAGAAATCACACCGAAAAACATTATTATGAAAGGTCCCACGGGCGTGGGAAAGACGGAAATCGCAAGACGTCTTGCAAAACTCGTGAAAGCGCCTTTCGTCAAGGTTGAAGCGACGAAGTTTACGGAAGTAGGCTACGTCGGGCGCGACGTTGAAAGTATCGTGCGCGACCTTGTGGAAGCCGCGATAAGACTTGTCAGGGAAGAAAAGTACAAAGAGGTTCAACCCAAAGTTCAGGACACCGTCGAAACCAAACTCGTCAACCTTATTCTGCCTTTAAGAAAGCAGGCGGGACGCGACGAGCCCGATATCGCGCTGAAAGAAGAAGTTTTGCAGGAACTCAGAAAAGGCAATCTCGACAAACTGCAAATCTCCGTCGAGGCAGTGGACGAACCCAAAAACATGCAAATCGACGTCGGTCAGGGACAGGAAATCAATATTGGCTCGATTTTCGGCAACTTTATGCCCAAGAAAAAGAAAACCCGCACCGTTACGGTGAAGCAGGCAAGGGATATTTTCACCGCAGAAGAGAGCGCGAAACTTGTCGACAACGACAGCATCGCAACCGAGGCGTTGAGGCGCGCGGAACAAGACGGCGTGATTTTTATCGATGAAATCGATAAGGTTGCGGCGCGCGGCAATTCGCAGGGGCCCGACGTGTCGAGGGAAGGCGTACAGCGCGACATTCTGCCCATCGTCGAAGGGTGCGCGGTACAGACGAAATACGGCGTCATTCGCACAGACTTTATTTTGTTCATCGCGGCGGGCGCGTTCCATATCAGCAAGGTGCAGGATTTAATCCCCGAACTGCAAGGTCGTTTCCCGATTAAGGTGGAACTTGACAACCTTACCGAAAAGGATTTCGAACTTATCCTTACGCAAACCGACAACGCGATTCTGAAACAATACAAGGAACTTCTGAACGTCGACGGGGTGGAACTTAAATTCACCGACGACGCCATCAAGGAGATTGCGAAAATCGCGACCATGGAAAACGAAAACAGCGAAAACCTCGGCGCAAGAAGATTGCACGCCGTAATGGAGGCGCTGCTCGAAGAAGTGAGTTTCAACGCGGGCGGAAATACCGAACCCGTCACGATAACGATAAATCAGGAATACGTCGACGAACATCTTGCGGGAACGCTCAAAACGATGAATTTAAGACGTTATATCATTTAAGAGGCAATATGAGTTTCAATATCCCGAAGGGTACGAAAGACGTCCTCCCCGAGGACAGTTACAAATGGCATTATATCGAAGACGCCGTCCGTGAAACGACGCGCCTTTTCGACGTCAAAGAAATCCGCACGCCGACTTTTGAACATACCGAATTGTTCCTGCGCGGCGTGGGCGATACGACGGACATCGTCAATAAGGAAATGTACACCTTTTTCGACAAAGGCAACCGCTCGATCACGCTGAAACCGGAAGGCACGGCGGGCGTTGCGAGATGTTTTGTCGAAAACAGTCTGTACGCGGGGCCGCTTCCCGTGAAGACTTATTACATCACGCCCGTTTTCAGATACGAACGTCCGCAAGCCGGCAGACTTCGCGAACATCACCAGTTCGGTGTGGAACTTTACGGCAGTTACGGCGCGGAAATGGACGTCGAGGCGATTTCGATTGCAAAATCGCTGTTCGTAAGGCTCGGGCTTGACAACCTTACGCTCAATATCAACAGCATAGGCTGTCCGACGTGCAGAAAGGAATACAACAAAGCGCTGAAAGAATATTACAAAGACCATATCGACGATATGTGCGAAACGTGCAGGGAAAGGCTTGACAAAAACCCCCTGCGTATTCTCGACTGCAAGGAAGAAAAATGCAAGAAAATCAACGCGGACGCACCCGTTATCCTCGATTATCTTTGCGACGACTGCAAAAAGCATATGGACGACCTGAAAAAAGGTCTTGAAACGCTGGAAATTCCTTACGTCGTGAATCCGCGCATTGTCCGCGGGCTCGACTATTACACCCGCACGGTTTTTGAGTTCGTGTCAAACGATATCGGCGCGCAGGGCACCGTATGCGGCGGAGGACGATACGACAATCTTGTGGAAGAAGTCGGCGGCAAACCTTGTCCGTCGGTTGGATTCGGCATGGGCATAGAAAGGCTGATTCTCGTCCTTGAAAACGCCGGCAAAATGCCGAATAAGTGCGATAACGTAACGGCTTTTATCGGCTACGTCGGGGATGAACTTAAATTCGACGCGCTGAAAATCGTGAATAAATTAAGAAGTGCGGGCATATCCGCCGATACAGAATTCACGGGAAGAAGCGTGAAAGCGCAAATGAAATACGCCGGGAAAATCGGCGCGAAATTCACGGCGATTCTTGGCACGGACGAGCTTGAAAAGGGCGTCGTCAACGTCAAAAATATGGAATCGGGCGAAAGCACGCCCGTCAATATCGACGAAATTACGAAATTTTTTATCGAGGCATAAATTATGGCAGAATTACTTAACGGATTAAAACGCACCGATATGTGCGGAAATTTGAGAAAAAACGACGAAAATCGCGAAGTCGTCGTCATGGGATTCGTCGCAAAAACGCGCGATCTCGGCAATCTCGTTTTCATCGACCTTCGCGACAGAACGGGAATCGTGCAACTTGCTTTCGACGCAGGCGTCGACGCCGCGCTCACCGATAAAGCGCGCTCCGTACGCGCAGAATACGTCGTGTCGGCAAAAGGCACGGTAAGACTTCGTACAGGGAAGAATATCAACGAAAACATGCCCACCGGCGACGTCGAAATCGACGTGAAGGATTTAAGAATTCTGTCGGAAGCCGAAATTCCGCCTTTCGTCATTTCCGAAAAAGCGTCCGTCGGCGAAAATCTTGCTTTGAAATACAGATATCTGGAACTCAGAAAGTCGTATCTTCAAAACAACCTTATCATGCGCGACAAAATCACAAGGGCGGCGCGCGACTACCTTGCAAGAAACGGTTTTCTGGAAATCGAAACGCCGTTCCTCGGAAAATCCACGCCCGAAGGCGCAAGGGATTATCTTGTCCCCAGCCGCATTAAACACGGCGCGTTTTACGCCTTGCCGCAAAGCCCGCAACTTTACAAACAACTTCTGATGATTGCTGGATTCGACCGCTATTATCAGATTGCAAGGTGCTTCCGCGACGAGGACCTTCGCGCAAACCGTCAGCCCGAATTCACGCAGATCGACATCGAAATGAGTTTTGTCGAAAACGACGAGGACGTCATGGAAATTGCGGAAGGTATGATCAAGGATATCTTTGCAAAATGCAAGAATATCACCTTCACAAAGCCTTTCAGACGCATGACCTGGACGGAAGCGATGAACCGCTTCGGCAGCGACAAACCCGACACGAGATACGGGCTGGAACTCAACGACATTTCGCCCGCCGTGAAAAATTCGGAATTCACCGTGTTCAGACAAGCCCTTGAAAAAGGCAGCGTACGCGCGCTTTGCGTAAAGGGCGGCGCGGACAAATTCACAAGGAAAGAAATCGACGCGTTTGCCGATTTCGTCAAAGACTACGGCGCGAAAGGGCTTGCTTGGGCGTCAAAGAAAAACGACGGCAGCACAACCTCGACTTTCTATAAATTCCTGACGGAAGAGGAAATCAAAAATATCGAAGATATTTTGCATGCCGAAAAAGGCGACCTTATCCTTGTCGTTGCCGACAATAAAAACAAGGTCGTTTACGACAGTCTGGGCGCGCTTCGCACGCATATCGCGGACAAACTCGGGCTTTACGACAAAAACGAATACGACATTTTGTGGATTACCGAATTCCCGCTGCTTGAATGGAGCGACGAAGACAATCGTTTTTACGCGATGCACCACCCGTTCACCAGCGTAAACGTGCAGGATATGGACAAAATCGACAGCCGCGACCGCGACGTGCTTGCAAGTATCCGCGCAAACGCATACGACCTTGTCATCAACGGACAGGAAGCAGGCGGCGGCAGTATCCGTATTCATACGCCCGAAATGCAGCATAAAATGTTTGAAATTCTCGGCATGAGTGAAGAAACCATCAAAAATCGTTTCGGATTTTTCGTGGACGCGTTCAAATACGGCGCGCCTCCTCACGGCGGTCTTGCGTTCGGTCTTGACAGGCTGACGATGCTTCTTACCGGGGACGACAACATAAAAGACGTCATCGCATTCCCGAAAGTCCAGAACGCGTCGTGCCTTATGACGGGTGCACCCGACTTTGTGGAAGACGTCCAGCTGAAAGAACTCGGTCTTGCCGTACCCGAAGAAAAATGATTGAATCGGGCACGGTAACGAAAATCAAACGGGGCGGCAACGTGGTCGTAAGCTTTGACAGAAAGTCGGCGTGCGATCAGTGCCGTATGTGCGCCGTTTCAAAGGGCGGAAAGACGGTCGAAGTGATTCTGAAAAACACTTTGGGCGTCGGCGTAGGGGATAAAGTTGAAGTTACGATGGGCAGCAAGTACGTGCTTACCGCCGCAGTCATCGTTTACGTCATACCGCTTATCCTTGTCGCAATCGCGGTTTTCGCGTTTATTCCGATGGGTGAAACCGCGCAGATAATCGCAAGCGTCGTCGCGCTGTTTCTGGGGCTCGGACTTGCGGTTATCCTTGATAAATTCGTCGTGAGAAAGAAAAAAGGCTTTGTGCCCGAAATGACGAAAATCATTACAAGAGCCGGTGAAGACGAGGAGTCCGACGAAGAAATCGAGGACGACGGTCTTGAAACGGACGAAACAGATAATAATATTAACAACGATTAAAAGGAGAGTTTTATGTCAGAAAGAATTATTCACGCAACCGTTGCGAACTTTGACGAACTTGTAAAAAAAGACGGACTGTGCCTTGTCGACTTTTGGGCAAACTGGTGCGGTCCTTGCAAAATGCTTGCTCCCGTTATTGAACAGTACGTCGGGGAAAACAAAGATATCACCGTATTAAAGGTCGACGTTGACGAGGAAGAAGCCCTTGCAAGACGCTTCGGCATTATGTCGATTCCGACGCTTATCCTTTTTAAGGACGGCTCGGAAGTCGCAAAAGACGTCGGATATAAAAACCTTCAACAATTAAATATGTTTGTCGAAAACAATAAATAACCTGCATTTTGCACGTAAGGAGAAATCATGGTAGATTTGAAAACGATTAAGGAAATCGATCCCGAACTTTACGACAGTTTCGTGAAAGAATTCGACCGTCAGCAGTATAATCTGGAACTTATCGCAAGCGAAAATATCGTAAGCCCCGCGGTTATGGCGGCAATGGGCACGTTTTTCACGAATAAGTACGCCGAGGGATACCCCGGAAACCGTTATTACGGCGGTTGCCAATTCGTGGATATCGCCGAAAATATCGCGCGCGACAGGTTAAAACAACTTTTCGGTGCGGAACACGCAAACGTCCAGCCCCATTCGGGTGCAAATGCAAACTTTGCAGTGTTCGAGGCGGTTTTGCAGCCCGGCGACACCGTTTTAAGCATGAGCCTTGACGGCGGCGGACATCTGTCGCACGGAAGCAAAGTCAATTTCTCGGGCAAATGGTTCAATATCGTAGGATACGGGGTTACCCGTGAAGAAGGACTTATCGATTAT
>UMCV01008723.1_pt1 | contig 10905 bp, 10 predicted proteins | sample 1964311 | NCBI WGS metagenome assembly UMCV01 (sample SAMEA4835976, study PRJEB28245) | human gut metagenome | biome: gut microbiome; material: fecal sample | place: Denmark | collected 2008 | reverse complement strand
GAAATCTTCTACCGCTTTATCGGCAAAATCGAATGACACATCTTGAGATACCCAACAATATCTTTAACTAAGGGAAACTGGAAGGTCGTTGCCTGATTCTTCTATTATGATTAATCTTTGCAATTGTCTAGACATAACTGTTAATGAGTTATTGGCTGGTGAGAAAATAGAAAAAGAGAAATATAACGAAAAATACGAGGAAAATTTGCTTTCAATAGAAAAAGAAGATTTAGATAGACGCTTGCTGATATCAGAAATTATTTTTGGAATATTCGGAATTTTTACAATAATAACGTTAATAATGCTTGGGGCTCTTTTAGAAATTGAAATGTGGTTAAGATTGGTTTTAATTTTTGGGGCTGTGATTCTTATAGTTCCTTTTGCATTATTTTTATTATGGATTGAGCAAAAGACAGGATATTATATTTGCCCACATTGCGGATATAGATATGTGCCTACATATAAAAGTGTATTAATGGCACCTCATTACTTTACAACTAGATTGATGAAATGCCCCAAATGTGGTAAAAAAGGATGGCACAAAAAATCGATAAAAAAGATGAAAAGAAAATAGAATGCAAATAAACCTTCAGTTAATCTTTAGCTCAAAAAAATAGGAGGTTGTAAAAATGGCATGAGGTTGCAACTGTATCAAAATAGGTAATTATCGCCAATAAATATAGTAGACGAATAGATTTGAATTCAAAGGAAGTAGATAGCGATATCTGCTTTTTTGTTATCATTAAACTTTTTAATAAAAACATGACAAAAAATGTTTACCAAAGTACATATTTAATTTAGATGAATATGATATGTCTAAAGATGGAATAACTCATTTTAATATTGAAGATTGGCTTTTAAATAAGGTTGATGTGACATTATCATAATGTGTTATAAAATCAAAATTATTTTAAATATAACACATTATTCATAGAAACTAATAAAAATCTAGTGATACTATGTTGCAAATAACATGATAAAGTCGCAATTATATGCTATAATATTTCTATAGAGATTTTTTATATTGTTATAAAATCATCATTTCCTATTGCACAATAGCAAACGGGATAAAATTCATAACTTGTCTCAAAGTTATAGGATTCTTACAATTACTTTAAAAGAAGGGGTAATATGAAACTGAAAAAATATAGTTTAATTGGACTTCCTATAATAGCAATTATACTTGAAATTCTTCCTTATGGTGCCATATGTAACTTTGCCACTTTCGAAGGAGAAATTTCAAGACACACCTACTCCTATTTTGATTTAACTCCATTTGGTTATGCAAACTTTGGTCCGCTAATTACGGCAGTACTGAGTTGTGTTCTCCTTTTATTGGCGTTAATCGCTATTTTTAAGCAAAGCAAAGTGTTAGAAACCATCATTAAAGTGATTTCTGGCATTGCAATTGTTACTTCACTTATGCCACTGATGTTAGGCATTAGGTTTTTTAGTGTAATAGGTGCATTAATTTCGTTGGTGTTAACTTTAAATTTTTGCTTGTGTTTTATTAAAGATAAATCAAACATTGAAACAAAGTGAAGTTGGATTCATTCTAGCAAAAAGATAAGTTTAAAATGCATACCCCAATCGTATTAAAAAATAGCTATAATGAAATTAATTTAGAAGAATTCAAAATGAAAAAGATGGAGAAAAGAGAAATGAAAAAAATATGGAAAATTGCCTTATTTATAGTACTAATGATTCCTTTAAGTTCATGTTTCAACACCAATAGACGAATAAATTATTTTATTTCAGGCTTTTTTATAGGATATAATGAAAATAATAACACACAAACCTGTTATTTTAATGTTGAAGAAATAACGAAAAATTCTTTTCAAGAAGCAAATGGTGTAAATGTGATTCATGATTTAGTTTCAAACAAATTTTATAGTCTTGAATTTTATGTTATAGATCATGAATCTAATCAATACACAATTGATTTTATAAACCTTAAGGACGCTTACGATGGGGCTAAGGGAACACCTATTGCATATAAAGATGATAATCAAAATTGGATAACTCCATTTGCTGGAATGGTTTCTGAAAAAGAAGCAAATTACTATAGTATTCACATAACTAATGAAAATTTTGAAATATATACTTATTTATCTCTTAATGAAGATAATTCATGAAGAAATGTTTTTATTGGCTATAATGCAAGAAACCCATTTAGCATATTTTTATAAGAATGCAATAGAAACTATAGCAAAATATTTATCGTCGAAATTTTTTTAGACTTCGAATTTTTTGCTTTGTTCAAAATAAGATATTTCTTTAACTTAGTGTCAAGATATCATAAATATTGTAAAAATTTAAAATTATACCCTAGCAATATCATTATCAATTGACTAATAGATATCCAGCATGTAATATTAAAAATAGGTATAAACCACAATTTTTTGATACATGATAGAAATTCAAAGCCTCGATTAACTCGTTCGTGCTTTGAAACAAAAAAGTGGTAAAAACCAATCTAAAGTAGTCAAAGTCACAAGAAGAAATAAATTTTGAAGAAAGGAATTGGTATATTCATCGTGACTTTTAGATGAGTCATTTGCAATATACTAAGGTGAATGCTTATGAACCAGTTTAATATGCAAAACTCAAAAAATGAATATAATAATTTTATTATGGACGAAATTATTGTTAACAAAGAAGCGTCACATGAAACCGGTGAATATAACGAAATTCAAATTGTAAACGGACTTATCGCTACTGTAGAAGAAAAATCGTCTAGTTCTAAAGATTCAACTTCTAAAGCAATGACCATTAGCAGTTCAATTGGCATGGTTGTTGGTATGGTTGGCATCGTCATTGGCACAATTGTTAGCATTTCAACTTCTTTAAATTTTTTAAATACAGAAAGCATTATTGGTATTAGTCAAGCTAAATGTTTCTTTGAATTATCAAATATGAATTATGATGAAGTGTATATTCAACTAGAAGATGGAAGTGGACAAGTGATTCAATTAGCGAATTTATTTCCGACAGATTTAGATAATCAGTATGTCGCAACATTTTACGATTTATCGCCTCATTCAACTTATTACTTACAAGGCTTAAATGATGAAGGCGAAGAAGTATCATTAGGAAAAAATAACTTTTTTACAACTTTAGATATTCCTCATTATGATATAACAATTGATACAAGCGCATACGATAAATCAAATGAGCAATATGACTTAACTTTTAGCATTGATAACCCTAATAAATATCATATAGAGGCTTTGCTTATCTGTGAAAATGACGAAACCTTAAATCAACATTTACTTGCTATAGATGGAATTTATTCCTTTACTTTACCTAACATCTTATCCTCTTATCGCTTAGAACTTTATCAAGAAGATTTCTTAGTGGGTCAAACTACATTTAGTGATTACATGGGGATAGAAATCATAGATGAAACAATTGAAATAGGAATTTCATCCATTTATATGGGCTTATCCCCTGGTGAAATTTACACAGATGCAATCAGCGTGTCCATTGTAACTAATAACAATCTTAGTGAAGTTGCTGGAGTTGAATTTGCTTTAGATGGATATGAATTATTTGTCACGTGCTATGAACTTGAAGCAAACACCGATTACATCTTAAAAATCAGTGATATTGCTAGGCCATCTTTCACTTATTTTTCTTATCACTTTAAAACTATCCCGATTCCTCAATATGAAATTACAATTGATGATTCTAATTTTGATATTGTAAATAATGTTTACAATTTAACCTTTAATATTCATAACCCGCATAACTATTTGATTGACGCTCATTTAAATTGCCTTAATGATGAAACATTAAATGACTCTTTTCTCATCATCGGCAATACTTTAAACATTACATTGCCAACACTTTATTCAGAGTATCGCCTAGATTTAACGCAAGAAGAATATGATGTCGGCTCAATTACTTTTAGTTACTACACTCCGATGCGTGTTTTATCCGATACACTTCTTATTGAATCAACAACTTTCAACACTGAAGTAGATTTAGGAAGTGTTCCTATCGAAAATATTTCTGCTTTTATTCGTCCACGTGATGGAATGGGCGATGAATTAGAAGTAGAAATCGCTCCAATTGAAAACACTTCTCGCATTTCTTTAAGGATGGAAGGGTTGATAAATAATACTTCTTATTTCTTAGAAATACGCGACAACTCTAGAGCAACATTAGTCTATCTTAATTACGCATTTGAAACACTTGCTTAATAATCATAATAATAAAGAAAGGATGGAGAATTATGAACAAAATCAAGAAAAACAAGAAATGGATGATACTAAGTCATAGCCTCATTATCGCTATCATCATTGCCGCTTATGTACTATTAATTGTCGGCTCCTATTTTTGGAAAGATGAACACTGGTATCAGGTTTTAAATCCCTTCGTAGAGTTTCCTACTGAAAAGACAGCAGCAGAATATGTTTTAGAAATGCTTGTTCGTATTGTTTCATTAAGTTTTCTTGTCATCACAATCACGCACATTATGCGTCTACTTTTACGCATTATTGGATTAAAATGTAAAAGAGGAAAAGCGCTAGCAAGTTTGCTTTCAAGTTTTGCTAAATATTTAGGAGCGATAATTTTAATCTTTGCCATTTTAGGAACATTAGGCGTTAATACCACCGTCTTGCTTGCAAGCGCAGGCATTTTATCTTTAATTGTTGGTCTTGGTGCTCAACCATTAATTGAAGATATTTTTGCTGGCATATTCATCGTTTTTGAACATTCTTTTGAAATTGGCGATATCATTATCGTCGATGGCTTTAGAGGGACTGTAAAGGAAATGGGTATCCGTACGACCAAAATCGAAGACGCTGGTGGGGATATAAAAGTCATCAATAATTCCGACATTCGCACGCTCATTAATATGACTTCGAAATTATCGACTGCTATTTGTGATGTATCAATTAGTTACTTTGATGATATTGAACGAGTTGAAAAAGTTTTAAACGAAAATTTAAAGAAAATTAAAGAAAAGTATAAATCCATTGTTAACGGACCAACTTATGTAGGTGTACAATCCCTTTCCGATAGTGGCGTGGTGCTTCGCATCATCGCTGAATGTAACGAGATGCTGCGTTATCAAGTGCAACGAGACATCAATCGTGAAATTAAAATTATTTTTGATCAAAATAATATCACGATCCCGTTCCCTCAAATTGTTATCCATGAGACAAAAGAAAACAAAGATTAAACTGAAATTCATGATTTACTCATGATAATATACTTTGAATAAAGGAATGGAGATTCAAGATGTGTCAGTATGTTAAAGCAACAGAATTTGAATTAAAAGAATGTCAAAATTTGAAAAACCAAGTTGTGCAAAGACTAATTGATGAAGGAATGCCCATTTGGAATGATGAATATCCTAATGATGATTGCATCAAAGAAGATGTATTAAAAGGATATGCTCGAATTCTTAAAAAAGAAGATGAAATTATTGCCTTTACTGCTTTAATGGCTGCTGATGAAGAATTTGGAAAAGGTGTTTTTGAAAAAAATACTGCATCTTTTTCTAGATTAATGGTAAAAAGCACATTTCTTCATCAAGGCATTGGATCTTACTTTGTGAATTGCTTAACTAAAGAAGCCAAACAAATGGGATATAAAGCATTAGGAATATTAGTTCATGATATTAATGAAAAAGCGAAAACAATGTATGCGAAGCTTGGTTTTGATTTTCTTGGAAAAAGACAATTTGAATTTGGAGAATTTCTACTTTATCAGTTGAATATCTAAATTTTAAAAGTTAATCATCGTTATAAACGATGATTTTTTTATTCAAGTCATTTAAAAAAATCAACTATTTTTTATTTCCTTTTTTTAGGAAAAATTTAATTTATATTGATTTTTCAATATAAATCCGTTATAATTTTAAAATCATAAATAAAAAAAGGAGAGAAAAAATAATGAAAAAGTATCAAAAGTTTTTATTGCCTTTAGTTCTTTTGGCCTTAACCGCTTGTACAACCAATGATACTGGTTCTTCTTCTAACTCTGGAAGTAGTGTTAGTAGTGGTGGAAGTTCTGAACCTGATATTATTGAAGTAACTAAAAAGTTTGAATTAACTACTCAAGCTGCCGAAGGATCTACGATTACAGTTTCTACAACAGCAGAAAATTCAGAATATGAAGCTGGAACTTTAATCGAATTTAGTGTCACAGTGGATGATGCAAACAAAGAATTAACATCTGTATTGGTCAACGATAAATTAATCGCCCCAACTAGTGGAAATTCTTATGAGTTTTATATGCCAAATCAAGACACAACCATTAAAACTGAAGTTCTTGTTTTAGGAGATGAAAGTGTTGTTACACCTAGTCCAGTTGATGCAGAATCTGTTCCTGAAACTGTTCAAGAACTTTATGAAGTTTTAAAAGCAAGTAAAACTGCTGAAAGTCTTTATTTACAAAATGCTTCCTATAGTAGTACTTTTGAAGAATCTTATGAAAGCTTAGATTTAGTAGGTACTGTTTATAACAATGATGTTGTCTTTATTGATGGTCGTTATTTACAATATGAATCTTCTGATATGTTATTTTATTTAGGCTATGAAAAAGGCATTCAAGAAGATCGTTATTATAGTGTAGAAACTTCTACTCGTGTCACTTCTTTAGAACAATCAGGAACTTTACAAACTATAGTTGATGATGAAACACAAACTTTAACTAATAATCAAATTAAAGAAAGTGATGCAACAATTGAAGCTTCCACCGTTGGCTTTGTTGATCGTTTATTAGAATTAACTTTTTCAGAAACAGATAGCAATAGTTTTTTAAGTACGAATAGTTACGGATGGGTAGACATTACGATGAGCACTACTACAGACTCTAGTAATTTATTCTATACTGCAACCGTTAATGCTGTTTACAACTATTCTAGTAGCCGAAACTATATGGTTTCTTTAGATGTTGTTATAGATGGTGATAATTTTGTAAAAAGTGCTGATTTCTCTTATGAGCAATATGCCGAAGATGATTGGGATTCAGAAAACAATGTTGCTTATGATGATGCTGAACCAACTGCAGTTCAAAGCATTGAAATCGTTCAAGAAAGAAATTATCGTCACACGGCAAATCAAAAATTAGATTTAACACAACATGTCATGAATAACTATGATGTCGTTACAAGTTATCAATTAACAGGACAATCTACAGTTGTTGCTACAGACAATGTTGTTGAAAATTCAGGTCGTTTGACTTTTGCTTATCGTCAAACAGATAATAAACCGGTAATGTTTGAACCAACACTTGTTGGTGCAAAAGAAGATGGATTTATTACTTTTGATGAAGATGATGTTTATGTTAATCAAGAAGGAACTTTTACTTTGTTATTTGACAATGGTTTAGGAGAAATTAAAGAAGTTTCTTTAACTTCAGTACAACCAGCACCTTATAGCATTACAGCAACTCTTCCAGGAAATATCGTATACAATGGTGAAACCAATATCTTAACTGTAGCGATTTCTCCAGCCGGAGCTGATCAAAGTGCAACTGTTACGAAAAATGAATCTTCTACTGGAGATGTCACAATTCAAGACAATCAAGATGGAACATTTACTTTAACAGGTGTTACAAATGGTAGTGTCACTTTAGATGTTGCTTCTATTGTTAACCCAGAAATTAAAACCTCTATTACGATTAGTGTAGAAAATGTACCAAATCGTGAAAATATTATAAGTTTCTTAACTACAACAACTTTACATGGAGAAGTTAGTGGTTGGGGTAGTCATTATGTTAATTTCAATTCAGATGGATCAGGTCAATACGTTTGCTATGAAGGTTCTAAAGGTGAAGTTGTTGCATTCACATGGGAATTAACAGAGGCTTTCCAAATCGAAATCACCGTTGATGGCGATGGCGTTTCTGGTTATTATACTCTTGAAGGATTTGAAAATGTATCTGAAACTTCTTTAACTTTAATTTATAGTTATTATGGTTCTAATAAAGAAGCAACCTTAACAGCTACTGATTCTAAATTAGACCTTTCAACTGCAGAATTATCTTAATAAAAAAACTGAATAAAGTTGGGCTTTTGCTCAACTTTATCCCTGTTTATATTTAAAATTTAAGGAGTGTTTATTTATGAAAAAAAGAATTTTATTGCTACTACTACCCATGTTAGTTTTAGCCGCTTGTAATCAAACTACTGGAAATTCAAGTTCAAATAGTTCATCTCAAGAACCAAGTCCCGAAACCGAAATTAGTCTAGAAGGGTTCTCTAATTTATTAACCATGGATTTATTTGAACAAGAAGTTGAAAATTCAAATGAAGTTACTTTTTCAGAAGTTTATAACCAAGGCGATGCACGTATCTTAACAGCAAATGAAACCTTAACCATCTATAATGATGAAACTTCTTTTGCTACTGGCACTGAAAAAATGACTTATCCAGCTACAACGTCTGGCGGTCAAGAAACTTCTTATGAAGATTCTTACCAAAGAATTATTAATACAAAAACTTATGGTACTCAAAAAGTTTTCTATTATGTTACAGACTATGCAGATGGCACTTTACGTACGACATGGGCTGATTCAGCAAAAAGATTACCTGTTGTGGCATCGGGAGATGAAAGCCTAGATGGTGTTGATTATTTATTGGCATCTAGTGTACCTGCTCAATTGACCAAACAAGTTTCTTTACTAACCAATCAATTCATTTCGACGTATTTACTTAATAATCCAGATGTTCAAATGATTCTTCCAAAGGTTGCAATTGAAACAAACAATGATACAACAACTTATTCATTAAATGATTTTACTTATTCTTATACCGATGATGATAATTCAACTGTCACGGTATTAATTGAATTTGAAGTGGATGTCACTTCACAAGGAATTGTTCAATCCGAATTACACTATCACACTACGCAAGTACGTGGTGAAGATCGTTATGAAGTCGATGATTTAATGACTTATAACATTAGTTATGGAACTAGAGCCTCTTCTTCAACAAATACAAATTTAATTAATCCTGAAGATTATTTCTTAGAAGAAGTCAATGAAGTTAGAGCCTTTATCTATAATGATAGTTGGGAAAAAGAATATGTCGATTTAAATAATTTACCTTTAAATGAATATATTACTTTTGAAGCCAGTGATTATGTTCCAGCTAAAGCTGTTGATTTACAAATGTATGCAACTTCTTCTACAGAACCAACAATTATTGCTACAAGTGGAGATGTTTTTGAAACATTAGCTACTGGAGAAGCAACGATTACTGTGGAAAGTGCAACAGGAGTTGAAAAGACTTTAGACGTTCGCGTTAACATGCAACCAATTTCAAGAATTAAATATAATGATGCTAGTAGTGACATTGAAACAGAAGTTGAAGGATCAACTACAACTCGTTATATTTATACTAACACAACTTATGATAGTATTTATTTAACCGTTTCTCCAACGGCTGCAAGTTTAGAAGATATTGAAATTGAAGTTTCTGATCCAACTGTCTTAGAAGTATCTATTTTAACACAAGGAAGCGACTTTTTAGAACTTCAATATGTCGTCAAAGAAAATAATGATACCCAAAGTGTATCCGTAACCTTTAGTTCTAAAGTGGACGAATCTGTTTTCACCACCATTACTTATCAAATTAAAAATCGTTTAACTCCAGAAGAAATGTCTGCTTATTTAATTGGACATACTTATCGTTGGGATAACTTATATGATGATTCATCTTATTCTATTATGACATTTACTGACGAAACAACAGGAACTATTTCTTACTATGATGGTGAAACTTTACTTCAAACAACTACTTTCACCTATACATTTGATGGAGTAAACTTTAATCCTGTAATGGCTGATGATGCTTTATATGGATATAATAGTGGTGATTTAAAATTGGACGGAACCCAAATTGTCATGAGAGTCGATGAAACTTTATACGTTCATTATTATGATGTTGTAGAGGAATAATCAATGAAACTTGGATTTAAAATTCTTTGCGCATTATTATGCTTTGCATCTTTAAGCGCATGTGATAAAAGCAAAAACTCTTCATCGATTTCATCTTCAACTTCTACTACCACACCTGTTGATCCTAACGAAGAAACAATCGCTTCCTTAAATGCATTTAAAGAAACACTTTCTTCGTTAAATAAAGGTGCGACTGCAAAATCTTTTAATATTAGCCAAATAAATAATTATTATGGCATGGAGATGGAAGTTGGAGAACAAGGAACGACAACAAAATATCTTGATGATTTTATACATACTGAATCAACGCAACAAATTGGTGATGTTACAATTGAAGGTGTAAAGACAGAAATTGGTATTACCACCGATAACTATCTTTATGAAATTCGTTATTTTTCTGAAGGAGATTCAAATAATGGTGTTCTCTTTTATGAAAATAACACCTATAATTATGGATATTTATTTGATTTTGATTTCACAAGTGAATACATCTATAACATCATTGATGTTACATTGAATTATTATCGAACACCAGGATTAAAATTATCATTAACCACTAATTATGAATTACTTGATTTAACTCAAGATGGAACCCATGTTCTTCAATATCGTTTTACTCGATATGGAAGCAATGGTGTATCAAAAACAGAGGATGTACAACGTGATGATGAAATTCTCATTGAAAATGGAAAAATTACAACGGTCAAAACAACAATGTTATATGCTTTAGAAGATGCTATCAACTATCAATATATGGAATCTTCTACAACTTATACTTATGATGAATTGACTTCTTATCCGTTTGAAAAATTAAATCCCGATGATTTTCCACCTATCACGAATTCATAAACAATCATTCTCAATAAAGTAAAAATCCAACATGGACAATTTTGTCTACGTTGGATTTTTTTATCCGTTACAAAGGTAAATAACAATAACTATTGGGGATTTAATCAATAAATTTTATAACATAAAGCAGCATGATCT
>UMCV01020986.1_pt1 | contig 11035 bp, 8 predicted proteins | sample 1964311 | NCBI WGS metagenome assembly UMCV01 (sample SAMEA4835976, study PRJEB28245) | human gut metagenome | biome: gut microbiome; material: fecal sample | place: Denmark | collected 2008 | reverse complement strand
AAGCCGCCGCTGAGGAACGCGCACAATTCCGGGTGAAGCCGCTTTACACACTTGCCAATAGAGGGAAGCGTGCTAAATAATTCCCAATGTGAGAGGCGAAAACATGTAAGCCGACATGTTTTTCAACAGGAACCAACCCTTAACACTCTAATCAACCATGCAAGACAACCAAACCGAACTTGAACCGACCGCAGCAGCAAACGACACCGCCTGCTCCTGCCCTTCCGCCCGCGAGCTTGCCGTAACCAGATTTCAACAGGCCAGGGCCTTCGCCGCGGCCAAAGTAAACCAAATCCGCAAGGCGGCTACGGAACAGGCCAGCACCATCCGTGACTACGCCCAGGAAAAAGGAGAAGTCATCCGTGACAAGGCCAAGAAGTTCCATGAAGCGGGCGAAGAATACGTGAAGGAAAAACCCACCCAGTCCGTGCTGATCGCCATGGGCGTGGGCCTTCTGATCGGCATGCTCATCCGCCGCCGTTAACCCTCATTCCGCGCCATGCGCATCAAGCGCATGGCGCCCTCACCCCTTCAAACCGAGCCATGGGACTGATTGACAAACTCAAACGCACCTTCGTCGCCCCCATTGTGGAGGAAAAGGAAGAAGGAGCGGCTATGGTCCGGTCCCTCCGGGAAACCGGAGCGGCGGCGCTTGACCATGTGGAAGCCCTGGCCGCGCTGCTCAAGCTGGAACTGGAGGAAGCGTCCAAAAGGCTGGGCAGGAAAATGGCCCTGCTCCTGCTGGCCGCCTTTATGGCCATCTTCGGCTATCTGTTCCTGTGGTGCTTCCTGACCATGGTCATGGCCCACTTCTGGGGAATCATTGCCGGACTTGCCGTAACCACCGGCATCCATCTGGTGGCGGCTGCCGTGGCCCTCATCCTTTTCAGCCGAACCCATGTAACGCCCATCGCCCCGGCGACGGCGGAAGAACTTAAAACGGATTTATCATGTCTGCAAATGGCTCTCAAGAAAAGCTCGCACTCCTGATGCGGGTGGCTTCCTCCCGGCTGGATATCGTCAATGAGACGGATACCCTGGTCCAGAAGACGCAGCAGCAGGCCGACCACTTCCGGAAGCTGAAAAAAAAGGCCATGTCCCTGCCTGTGATCGGCTCCATTGTCGGCACGGTGGGAGGCATTCTGCTCATCCGCATGTTTACGGGAAAAAAAAGCCATCCGGCGCCCCCGCGTCCGCATGTTTCCGGAAGCTGGATCAATTCCCCTATCTTCCGTTTCATCATTGAAATCCTGGTAACCCTCGCCTTCCCGTCCCTGAAAAAAATGGGCTTCGACCTGGCAGGCAAGAAATTCTTCAACCTGTTCAAGTAACAGGATTTTCCGGTCGATGCGGCGCAGCCTTTTCAAGCCGCTGCTTTAAAAAAGAACTCAGGAATTCCGCTGTTGCGGGAGAAATGTCTTCATATCCCTGCGGCGTCAGATGCGCGCCGTTCCGGGAATATCGTCCCCCCCTGCAGGACAACTCTTCATGCAGACGGCCGCGATACCTCATAAAATAACGACCTGTCGCCAAAGAAAACAACGCCCCTTTGTTCATACGTACCTCGCCAGGCTGGACAGGCATTTCGGCATGGTCCATGCGGCGATATTGGAATGAAACAGGAGACCAGGGCATGCCTGACCCCAAAAAGGCATCGGCAGCTCAATTCCCCTTTCCAGCGCTTTCCGCCATGAACAATTCCTGCCAAAAATAACAGGGCACAATCAGGAAAAAAGCTACCTGGCCATGAAAGGGAGGCCCCAATATAGGAAGACGACCATCATGGCGGAAACATGGCCTTCCCAGTCATCGCGGCGGCGGGGAATTTGGAAATGTTCCTTCCGTGTCCCCGTTCGGAGGAACAGGAAAAATTGATGAAGAAAGTCATTTAAAACAATATCCCGACCTTTCCCCCGGAGGCAAAAATGCAACCGCGCCATAGACTTGTCCTCAATGCCGCCATTTCACATTTAACCATGAAAACAGCAGCGGGATTGCTGTCGGCTCTTTCCGCCATGCCAAACGTATGCCTCTGCCGGGAAAGTCCGTGAAAAACCGCGATCCCTCAGGATCCGGTTCCCGAAACGGCAGAAAAACATAAATGCTCTTTCCCGCTCCCGGAAATAAACTTTTGCGAGCCTTCCTCAAGGCTTCTCTCCAAAAATCCTCCCCCGCCACGGGACGGCACAGGGCCGCCTGCACAGAAATCATTTCCCAAACATTTTTTGCTGGTCAAAAAAGCCCCGTTTTCGTTAGTATGTAGCTTTATCAGTTTGCTGCATTCACAACATGAGCGAATACATTTTGCCCCACGTCGACGGATATCTTAAGCTTGGACAGGACTTTGACTGTTCCGATATCCACCTTGCCGTCAACAGCCGCCCCACCTGGCGCCGGTTCGGCCAGCTTCTCCCCATCTGGGAGGAAGCGCCCAATCTCACGCCCCAGGACACGGAAGTTCTGGCGAGGGGCTTTCTGGAAGACCCGGAATGGAACCGCCTTCAATTAAAGGGGGACGTGGACTTTGCCTATGCCAACGACTTCGGACGCTACCGCGCTTCCGTGGTCAAGCAGCGCCTGGGCTATGACATCTGCTTCCGCATCATCAACACGCGGGTGCGCACCATGGAGGAAATCGGCCTGCCGACGGAATACGTGGTGCCCCTCACCCGCTACACCAACGGCCTCATTCTGGTGACGGGCTCCGTGGGTTCCGGTAAATCCACCACCCTGGCCTCCATCGTGGACTTCATCAACCAGGACCGCCACGACCACATCATCACGCTTGAAGACCCCATCGAATACCTGATTCCCTCCAAAAACTGCCACGTCAACCAGCGTGAAGTGCACAAGCACACGGAATCCTTCGCGCGCGCCCTCCGCGGGGCCCTCCGTGAAGACCCGGACGTCATCATGGTAGGTGAAATGCGCGACCTGGAAACCATCTCCCTGGCGCTCACGGCGGCTGAAACCGGCCACCTGGTGCTCGGCACCCTGCACACGGGGTCCGCAGCCCGCACGGTGGACCGCGTGCTGGACGTCTTCCCGGTGGAGCAGCGCGACCAGATCCGCATCATGGTCAGTGAATCCCTGCGCGGCATCATCTCCCAGCAGCTCGTTCCCAGGGCGGACGGCAACGGCCGCGCCCTGGCCATTGAAATGCTGGTCAATACACCCGCCATCGCCAACTGCATCCGCGAAGGAAAGACATTCATGATTCCCGGCTGCATCCAGACCGGGAAGGCCCAGGGCATGATCCTGATGGATGACTCCCTCCGGGCGCTGCACCAGGCAGGTCTCATCACCACGGAAGACTGCATCTTCCGCGCGGAAGACAAAACCATCATGAAATCCTTCCTGGGAATCAAGTAACCTTTAACTTTGACACACTCCTGTTATGGCTGTTATCGACCAATACTTCAAATACCTCGTAGAAGCGGGCGGCTCCGACCTTCACCTCAGCGAAGGCCAGCCTCCGAAAATCCGCGTCAACGGGACCATCTCCGCCATCTCCGACGAAAACCTGGAAGGCCAGTCGTTCAAAAACCTTCTCGCGGAAATATGCGACTCCCAGGCCTTCCAGAAATACCTGGAAGAAGGGGATCTGGACTTCGCCTATGAAATGGATGAAACCTCCCGTTTCCGCTGCAACTACTTCAGGCAGCAGCACGGCCTGGGAGCCGTCTTCCGTCTCATTCCCACAAAAATCGCCACGCTGGAAGAACTGGGCGTGCCCACGGTCGTCAAGGAATTCGCCCACATGAGATCAGGGCTGGTGCTGGTCACGGGGCCCACGGGCTCCGGTAAATCCACCACCCTGGCCGCCATCATTGACTACATCAACAGCAACCAGGCGCGGCACATCATCACGGTGGAGGAACCTATCGAATTCGTTCACCCCAATAAAAAATCCATCGTCACCCAGAGGGAAGTGCCCCTCCAGACACCCTCCTTCGCAGACGGCCTGCGGGCTTCCCTCCGTGAAGACTCCGACATCGTGCTGGTGGGTGAAATGCGCGACCTGGAAACCATCTCCCTGGCACTCACGGCGGCTGAAACCGGCCTTCTGGTATTCGGCACCCTGCACACGAACAACGCCAGCAAAACCATTGACCGTATCATTGACGTATTCCCGTCCGACCAGCAGTCCCAGGTACGCACCATGCTTGCGGGCTCCCTCCGCGGCGTCGTGGCGCAGCTCCTGATGAAGCGCAGCGACAAGCCGGGACGCGTAGCCGTCAATGAAATCCTCTTTGCCACGCCCGCCGTGGCGGCCCTCATCCGTGAAGGCGCCACGCAGAAAATCCCTGACGTCATCGTCGGCGGAAAGGCCATGGGCATGCAATTCATGGATGACGCCATCTGGCAAAAACTCCAGCAGGGCGTCGTCTCTCCGGAGGAAGCCTACATGAAGTGCATTGAAAAGAAGAGGTTCCGCAACTTCCTTCCCCCGGAATCCGTCCGTCTGGCAGACTCCGGCGGTGGAAACTAGGCCCTTTGCTCCTTCCCTGTCCCTCCCATGTCCCCCACTGGAAAATTCACGTTCAAGCTCGTGATCTATGGAGCATTCCTGCTCTATCTGGTGGGGGATTTGTTTCTCTGGCACGGCTTCCTGGCCGGCAGGATGGACGCCTACCTGAAACCGATGCCGGGACCGCCCGGAGACAACTCCGCCCGGATTGCGGAAGTTTACGGCGAACCCGTCACCGCCAACCAGCTCTCCCGGAGGGTTGCGGAACTCCGGCTCCTGCGCCAGCCTCCCGTTCTGGACATGGACGGAGGCATCAGGCTCACCCATGAACTGGACGTAGCCGGAGACCTGGCTCCGCGGGCCAGGTACGATCTGATCGGCTCCTCCCTCCTGCGCCTGAAAACCAGCGTCAACGACCTTCAGCTTCCCAACCGCAATGCGGAAGCCGCGCACGCCGCGGAACAAATCCGTTCCCGCTTTGACGGGAACACGGAACAATACCTGAAAACCCTGCATGACCAGAAATTCACGCAGCAGCAATTCCAGGAAAAAATAGCGGCGCGGCTCAAGCAGACGGAACAGCTCTACCGGGCGACCGCCCAGGCGGCAGAGCCGTCCGACGAAGACCTGAAAACCTATTATGATTTGATCCGGGACCAGCTTAAAACCCCTGACCTCCGGAAAACCAGGCACATCTTCCTGGCTACCCTTCACAAGGATGAAACCCAGGTCAAACAGGCGGCGGAAACGCTGCTGGCGCGCCTGCAAGGCGGGGAAACCTTCTCCCGGCTTGCCAGGGAATTCAGTGAGGACGAGCGCTCCGCGCCCGCAGGCGGGGAACTTGGCTGGGTCAGCCCCGCCCGCGCACGGGAAACCCTGGGCCTGGAGCTGGCAAACGTTCCCGACAACAAGCCGGTGCTTCTTAAAAGCCGGTGGGGATGGCACCTTGTGGAAGCCTCCCCCCTCAAAAAAGGAAGTATCCCTTCCTACGAAGAAGCGCTTCCGGCCCTGAGGAATGCAGCCCAAAGCCTCAGAAAAGCGCAGGCCGTGGGGCTGTACATGGAGGGCCTTTTTGAAGAAGCCCACCTCAGGAGCCGCATTAAAAACAAGCGGGATCGCTGATGCCCCAGTTCCAATGAGCGCCCCTTCCTCCTTCATTACAGGCATCTCATTAATCCGCATCATCCTCTGCCTGATGATCTGCGCCTTCCACTGGGCGCGCTGGTCGCCCGTTGCGGGCTCCGTGGGCGTGGACTGGTTCATCGTCCTCTCCGGATTCCTGATGACGTTCACCCTGAAAGAAAATTCGTTCAGTCCGCCCTCCTTCTACATCTCCAAATTTGCGCGGCTGTGGCCGCTCCTGTTCACGGCCATCCTCCTGTCCAGCCTGGTCTCCTACAAGGAGCAATTCCAGCTGGACAACCTGCTCGGCGTCCTGCTGGTTTCCTTCGGCGGCAATCAATTCATGAACCTGCACACGGGAGACAATTATGCCTTATGGTACATGAAGCTGGAAATCCTCTTCGTCCTTATCTTCCCTCTCGTGGCCTATGGAAGGAAACGCCTTCCCCTGCTGCTGGCGCTGGGCCTTGTAACCGCTGTCGCCTGCACGTTCCTGGAACCCGTCGCACGCCTTTACTTCTTCCCGCCCTACCGTTTATGGCAATTTCTCGCCGGCTGCTGCGCGGCACGGCTCTATAAAAAACACGAACGCTTCTTCCGGTGGAGCCCGGCTGTGTTCTCCTTCGGGGTGCTCTACCTTCTCTACCAGACTTTCATCGGCGCCTTGTGGGGCTCCGGCGGGAAAGTTGCCTCCCTGGCCTTCCTCCTTCCCGACACGCTGATTGCCGTGCTGACCATCGCCAGCGCGTGCTCACTTGCAAAATCCCCTCAGCCGCCGGCTGTTAAAATTCCAGCGGTGCTCATCCATTTGACCAACCGGGCCAGCCTCCTGACCTATGCCGTCTTCCTGCTGCATGTTCCCCTCCTGCAATTCATGCAGTACATCTGGCCGCAGGACCGGTACGGAACCCGTCCCATCCTCTTCTGGATATGCGCCGCGCTCCTGTTGATTGCCGTGGGAGCCGCCATGCATTACGGCATTGAACAACCATGCGGAAAATGGCTTTCCTCCCGCTTGAAACGTGCCTTTGCCAGAGTCCGGAACATCAAATTCACCGCTCTTTGAACTGCCGTCCGCTTTCTACGGGAATACAGGCATTCCTTTTCCCGGTTCCCGTATTGCGCCGTCTCCCGGCCCTTTCCGGAAAAATGAATCTCCCCCCCTGCGGCAGACTTCCGCCGGACAGGAAACGGCGGCATGCGGAGAAGGAACACGAAATCTTCCATCTTATTTGCGTTGCCTGACGAATTCCTCTTGCTTTCAGGCGGCGGATGGAATAGATTCCCCCCGGTATTTTCCACGGGGTATTAGCTCAGTTGGTAGAGCGTCTCGTTCGCAATGAGAAGGTCAGGGGTTCGAATCCCCTATACTCCACCATCCATCTCTCTTTCCCGCCATTGTCTTTTATGCGGGAATCACGGGCAGCCCTATGAATGGTAATTTATTTAAAATTGTACTGATTTCAGTAGTTGCCATTCTCCTAGCCATCATAGGCGGTGTCATGTCGGCGGATGGAGACCCCTTTTCCATCGCCCTGGCTGTTTCCCCCTTCCTCCTGGCCGTCCTTTTCCTGATGAAGGAAAAGGTATGGTACCTGTGGATATGGCTTCCCCTGCTCTTCCTGCCCATACCGGAACTAAAGGACTACGCACCCCTCTTCGCCTACGGCATTACCATTCCCTTCTACTTGTGGAATGCCATGCTCAAGCGTTCAACCCTGACATGGAATGCCGCCCCTCTCCTGGACGCTGTCATTCTCGTGCTGTTCATGCATGTGGGCTACGTCTTCCTGAGCCACCCCTTCGGCCTGGGCCTGAATGTGCTGGAAGACTACTACGGGAGCAAGGGATACGTCCTCTTCCTTCAGGCGCTCCTTGCCTATCTTTGCCTCTCCTCCCTGAAAACCACCAGCAATGAACTGGGAAAGGTGCTTCAATGGGCCGTTTTTCTGACCATTATCTTCACGCTGATCTCAACCGCCCAGGGCATCCTTTCACCGAATTCTGCCGGAGCGAACCCGGCGGCGGCCGCAGTCTCGGCAAGCGCCGCCTCCGAAGACACGCGGCAATCGACCTTCCTCCAAATTTCCCTATTGGCGGTTCAACTACTCATCATCAACTACTCCGTATGGCAGATGATCAAACGTCCCTGGTGGGGCGCCCTTCTTGTCCTTGGAACCATCGGAGTCCTGTTTAGCGGATTCCGCTCCTTTATTGCGCAGCTTCTGCTCCTGTTTTTCACAATATCTCTGATCTACAAAAGATGGTTCTTCTGCATCCTGGTTCCCATCTTCGGAATGCTTTTGCTTCTGCTCCTCTCCTCCTCAGGAATGCTCCATTCCTTTCCTTACGGTATCCAGCGCACACTTTCAGCCCTTCCTTTCCTGGATGTCAGCATGCAAGCCAGAGTAAACGCGGAAGCGTCCATGAACTGGCGCTTTGAAATGTGGGAATGGGCTCTGGACGACCGCGAACACTTCATTCAGGACAAGGTATTCGGAGACGGCTTTTCACGGGATATCAGCATCGTGAAAGCCAACATCTATGAGGAAGCCTACAACCTCAGCCAGGACCAGTCATCCTTTGCCTGGAACGGGCTATGGCACAGCGGCCCCATTTCCACCATTCAAACGCTTGGCTACGTGGGGCTTTCCCTGTACCTCATTCTGTCCGTCATCGGCATGACCTATGCATGGATCGTCAGCAGAATCTACCGCAACCACAAATACAAGCTGGGCATTCTTTACGTTTCAACCGTCTACTTCATCAAGCCGCTCACCTTTCTGCTGATCTTCGGGGATAGTACCACCATCTCCATGGACATCATCTCCCTGGCCATCATCAAGGTACTCTTCTCCTGCGCCAAAAAGGAAGGCCTGTACGTATCCCTCCACATCCGCAAGGAATACATGCCGCTCATTATCCGGAAGACGGAGGCAAAACCGCAGCCTGCCGCCGCGCCCGCCATTTCCGCCTGACCGTTCCGCCCCTACTCCGGAAAAACGGGCGCATCTGATGCTTGAGGCTGGACTAATTCAAGGGGAGTTGCTACCTTTCGATGCGTTTCCTCTTCTCATGGCAGCAGACTCTCCTCATCATATCATCGGCCTCATCCCGTCACGCTGGGGGTCCTCCAGATTTCCGGGCAAGCCGCTTCACCTCATTGCAGGAAAACCGCTTGTCCAGCACGTATGGGAACGCGTTTCCCGCTGCTCCCGCCTTGACGACATCGCCATCGCCACGGACGACCAGCGCATCTTCGACACCGCCGTGGCCTTCGGCGCCAAGGCGATCATGACCTCTCCGGACCATCCCAGCGGCAGCGACCGCCTGGCGGAAGCGGTGCAAGCCTTCCCCTCCGCCACTCATGTGGTCAATATCCAGGGAGACGAACCCCTCATTGACCCGGCCCTGATTGACAGGCTGGCGGACGCGCTGGTTTCTGACGGGGCCCTGTCCATGGCTACCGTGGCCTGCCCCATCAGCGCGCAGGAAGACCTGGACAACCCGAACATCGTCAAAGTGGTCCTGGCCGGCAACGGCGACGCCCTGTACTTCTCCCGTTCCGTCATTCCCTATGCCCGCCATCCCCGCGTCACCCCCCCGCTGCGCCATCTGGGCATTTACGCCTACCGCCGGGACTTCCTTGAAAACTACGTGCGCTGGGAACCCACCCCCCTGGAACAAACGGAATCCCTGGAACAACTGCGCGCGCTGGAAAACGGCGCCAGAATCAGAGTCATTCTGACGGACCATGTCAGCGTGGGCGTAGACACGCCGGAACAGGCGGCCCAGGTGGAACAAATCTTATTAAACATACATTAAGAACCATAATCATGAAATACATCTTCGTCACAGGTGGTGTTGTCTCCTCTCTCGGCAAAGGACTGGCGGCGGCATCCATCGGTACTCTGCTGGAACGCTGCGGTCTCAAGGTCACCCTTCAAAAATTCGACCCCTACTTGAATGTAGACCCCGGCACGATGAGCCCGTTCCAGCACGGGGAAGTGTACGTCTTGAACGACGGGGCGGAAACGGATCTGGACCTGGGCCATTATGAACGCTTCGTCCATTGCAACCTCTCCCGTCTTAACAACCTTACTTCCGGCCAGGTCTTTGAAAGCGTGCTGCATAAGGAACGCCGGGGAGACTATCTGGGTAAAACGGTTCAATACATTCCGCACGTCACGGATGAAATCAAAAACCGCCTTTATGAAGTCACGGAACAATCGGACGTGGACATCATCATCACGGAAATCGGCGGCACGGTAGGGGACATGGAAGGCCACATCTTCCTGGAAGCCCTGCGCCAGTTCGCGCTGGAAGTGGGCCGCGACAATGTCTGCTTCATCCACGTCACCCTGCTCCCCTACATCAAGGCCGCCGGGGAAATGAAAACGAAGCCCACCCAGCAATCCGTCGCCAAGCTCCGGGAAATTGGTATTCAGCCGGACGTGATCATCTGCCGGACGGAATACGATATGAGCGAAGACGAAAGGAGGAAAATCGCCATGTTCTGCAACGTGGAAGCCAAAAATGTCATCGCCTTCCGCGACGTTAAAAACACCATTTACGAATGTCCTCTGGACCTCAGCCAGGACAAAATAGACCGCATCGTCACCAAGCGCCTGGGGCTGGACGTTCCCGCTCCCAACCTGGCGGACTGGCAGCGTTACGTGGGGCGCGTCATCAGCCCAAGCCACTCCGTAAGGATTGCCGTAGTCGGCAAATACATCGCCCTTCAGGACGCTTACAAATCCATCTATGAATCCTTCACTCATGCCGGTGCTGAAAATGACACTCGCGTGGAAATCCTCCGGATAGACGCGGAAGAAATTGAAGAAAAAGGAGCGGATGCCCTGATCGGTTCCGTGGACGGCATTCTGGTGCCGGGCGGCTTTGGAGACCGCGGCATTGAAGGAAAAATACAAACAGTGGAATATGCGCGCACCAAGGGCATCCCGTTCCTGGGCATCTGCCTGGGCATGCAGGTAGCCGTCATTGAATACGCACGCCACATCTGCGGCATGGACGATGCCAACTCCACGGAATTCGACCAGAAATCCACCCACCCCGTCATCAGCCTTCAGGAAGAGCAGAAAGGAATCAAAGCCATGGGGGCCACCATGCGCCTGGGCTCCTATAAAGCCCTGATCCAGCCCGGAACTCTGGCGCACAAGCTGTACGGCAAGGACAGCGTCACGGAACGCCACCGCCACCGTTACGAATTCAACCCGGCCTACCGTGAAGAACTGGAAAACGCAGGCATGGTCATCAGCGCCGTTAATGATGAACACGGCCTGGTGGAAGTCGTGGAACTTCCCTCCCATCCCTTCTTCATTGCCTGCCAGTACCATCCGGAATTCCAGTCCGCACCCAACCGGGCTCATCCGCTCTTCTCCGGTCTGGTTTCAGCCGCGCTGGAACACAAGAGCCGCTCCT
>UMCV01002435.1_pt1 | contig 11039 bp, 3 predicted proteins | sample 1964311 | NCBI WGS metagenome assembly UMCV01 (sample SAMEA4835976, study PRJEB28245) | human gut metagenome | biome: gut microbiome; material: fecal sample | place: Denmark | collected 2008 | reverse complement strand
GAGATACATGGGTTGGATCAAACACGAAATACAAAGGCATGGAGGTTGAAAGTTTCGCGGGATGGATTCAATCTAATCCGACCTACGACGGATTTGTCGCCGCGATTTCCGAAGGGCGAACCATTTCTAGAAATATTTATCCTCTGTTGTCTCTCGCAGACGGAACTCCGCTATTTCTTTTAACTGAAACATTTGTGAAGTACACCAGATGAGCGGATATTTTTACAGGGAAGAGCAAAGGGGAGTACCAGATACAAGAGAACTTCCGCTGCCGCATTCGGCAGCTGCGGAAGAAATGTTTGCAGCAATAGATGCAGTCTTTGGCTCTGTTCAAACGCGCGATTGTCTTGCCACTAGCACATTTGACGACGGAATTGATATGCCATTTTCCGACCAGCCGGCAGTTGGTGGCAAGGGGTATATGCCGCCGTTTTGCGCATACAAATCGGGCGGAAAAATCCGCGTGTCGCCAGGGCGGGTAAACGGATATATGGCAACCCTAAACGGCTCCGCTTTAAATTCAAATCCGCCGCCTGAAATCGACGAATTTGCAGGCAGTCTCTATCTGAAATGCTCCGTTGGCGGCGGCGCCGAAATTGTGTCCGCCGCAGGTTCGGATTCCCAGACAGAAGGCTATATCAAATTGGCGGATATTTCCGAAAGCGGGGAAATAGAAAACTATTTGCACACATACATTAACACGAAAAATTGTGGCTCCGCGTGGGTTTATTGGGCTTGCTAATATGAAATCCATGATTCCAGAATTCAATTCCAACTGCGAAATAAAGCCGTATGAAGGCAGCGATACTCCGACGGTGGAAGTGTATGGAACTGCCACGCTGAACGATTTTGTAGACGGATGCTATTACGCCTCGAAGACCATTACCGCTTCTTACCCGGTTGATTTCTGTCTGGCGGAATGCGTCTATCAGGTGAAAATGTGCGATTGCATGTTTGCCACAGAACCCGAAGATATGTGTGGCCCGAACGATTATGGCGCGGTTGGATACGATTCCGAAGCTGAAAAAATCGACTTAAAAATAATAGATCCGCCAGTGGGAATACCGTTGGAGATTACGCTCTCTCTGGACGCCGAAAGCAACAGCTCAAACCCAGGAAATGAGACCTATTACGGGAATCTGGTTTTTCAGTCCGAAATATTGCTCTCTGAAACGGACATCGTTCGCGACGCAAACAACGCGTGCAGCTGGCACGCGCTTATAAAAAATCTTGCCGTAAATGAATACGGCGAATTAGCCGCCAACTCAACTTGGAGCAAGGACTACATAAAAAACGAGCTGCCGCAGGCGCAACAAAAAGGTTTCTACCTCTACAATCTGGAAATAACCGTAAAACCAAAGTGTTAGATATGATTTTTAAACACATTTCAAGCAGTTTGAAAACCGCAACAGGCCTTGCCAAGAGCATGGCTCAAATCGCAAGCGATGGATTTGCTACCGTATCGGACACGGAGTTGAAGCGCCGTAAAAAGATATGTTCAGAATGCATTTATTGGGATGAATGCGGCAATTTGGGCGCGGGAAAATGCCGCGTTTGCGGATGCACCCCGGTTAAATTTAAATTCGCGTCCCAGCATTGCCCACGAAAAAAATTTTAACAAAAGGCAAAATATGTTCGACAATGACCTCCGCTCAAAATCAAAGGGACTCACATTTTCACGCCTTGACGAGCCAGATTTGCGCCTGCGCGAAATCGCCATAAAACAAAATTCCGGCATGCCGCTCAATGCAAGCGACATTAGAAGGCTTGCGCAGCGCCAGGGAGTCGAGCGCGAATACCAGCGCATGGCAAACGCAAGCGCTTCGGGGAACGCGCGCTGGCGCTCAATGCAGGATTATTCCGGCAGAAATACCGCAGACCCTAGGCTCGCGCCGTTTAAAAGCCAAATTCAAAGTCCCGGCACGATGGCAGACCTCTATTCTTCCGGGCAATGGAATCCCAGGCTTGCGGCGGCGGAAGCTGGAGCATACCGGACGTCTCTTGCCAGAATGCAAGCCGAATACGGAGACCCGCGGTTTGGCCAGGATTTTAATAGGACTTCCGCAATGCAGTCCGCCCAGTCTAATGATTTGCGCCTGCGCGAAATGCGGCGCAGAGACGACCAAGCCCAATCTTTATACGACTTTAGGCGGTGGAATGAGCCTTTCTTAAAGTCTCCATATGACGCGGATGGTTTGCGGCAGATGTACAATACGGCTGCAGCTTCGAGAAATATTGCCGCTATGGATTATTATGGCGCGCGGCTTGCGGCGGCTAAAAACGCCGAAATTGAGGCACAGCGGGCCCAGGAGCAGGCTGACGCAGAAGCCTTTAGGAGGCGCCTGCAAGAAGAAGCTCAAGGCTTGGCGCGCGAAAAGTTCCTCGATTCGGTAGAAATGAGAAATTCTCCGCTGCGTCTCGAAGTCGTGAACGTTGGCGGAAAAACGAAATATTTTGTACGCAATCCAAACGGATCCGTAAGCTGGATTTCCAATGGAGAAGAAGTAGAACAGCGAATGAGTTTGCCTCAAGTCTTGATGTATAACGGCGGAATGGTCCCATTGTACATTGAAGATGCCGTTCATGGCAAAAAACCGAATCCGGAATACGTGGAGGCCGCTAGGGTTGTTTTAGGGGAGCAGCCAGAATATCAATTCCTCTTGAGAGGTTTGAATCAAGACAATATTGCAGGCGCGGGTGCTGGAAATTCTCAAGCAAATAGTCGCATAGATGAAATTAATAAAATTCAGGAGGATTTGGCTGAAGGGAGAATTACCAGACAACAAGCATACGACATGATGAAAGAATTGGGATTTGGAAATGAGTGATTTTGAAACAATCCAAGCAGGCAATGCAGCTTCTGTCGCTCCGCAGACGGAAACTAAGCCCATTAAGTACAAATCAGGCGAAGAGTTTTTCGCCCAACTAGAGGCTGAATTAGGATACAGTAAACCGCAAGCGAGCAACGCAGTTTCTGTCGCTCCGCAGACAGAAACTAAGCCCATTAAGTACAAATCAGGCGAAGAGTTTTTCGCCCAGCTAGAGGCTGAATTAGGGTACAGTAAACCGCAAGCAAGCGGCGGCATATGGGAAACTACAAAGGCGTTTGGGCGCGATTTGATGCAGACTCCGAGTGAATTTGTCGCGGGCGGACAGAATACGGTAGATTCATTGCGTCTATTTAAAAATTTTGTCGAGGGAGACGACCAAGAGCTTGAGTCGGTTTACCAGAATACGAAATCTCGCAAGCCGCTGTCGGAGGCGGAGACCTCCGCTGGAAAAGTTGTGCGCGATGTTGCAAACATGTTGCCATATTTGGGCACATCCGCCAGCGCCACCGCAGCTGGCGCGGCTGTCGCAGGGCCGGCCGGCGGACTAATAGGCGCTGCATCGGGCGAGTATGCGCAGGGCTGGGGAGAATCTTACAAGCGGTTGCGCGATGAGGGCGTTGACCCGGAATTTGCAAAGAGCATATCTACTTTGGCGGCGATTCCTTATGCGGGGCTTGGAGTTGGACAGTTGCGAATGATTCCCGGCCTCAAAGGGCTATTTGACAAATATATCACAGGCAAAATCGTAAAGACCATTACAGAAAAACTTTCCGACAAAGTATTTAAGGGAAAGGTCCAGCGCGCCTTGGGCAACTATTTTGGCGAAGTGTTCACCCAAAGCGCCCAAGAGGGCGGACAAGAAATGGTAATGAACGCGGGACTTCAATACGGGCGCAACGGCGGATTCAATAATTTTGATTTGGGTGAAAACGTAGGCGCCGGCGCAGAGGCGTTCAAAGAGAGCATCGGGCCGTTTGCCGTGGTACAGGGGTTTGGAATACCCGGCCATATTGCCCGTGCGCGCAAGAATGAAAATATATCCAATGTTAGAAATGCCGTCAACGAGGGCAGAAAGCTTTTAGATTACGAACCGGAACGACAAAACGGCGAGTTTGAAATTCCTGTCGGCGTAAATGACGGCGAAACTTTCAGGGGATTGGATGGCAATCTTTACAGGAACGAGGGCGGCAAAAGAGTTCCAGTTCCAGAAGCTAATTTGGCGCCAGATGGCAACGCTGGAGTTGCTCCGGCAGACAATGCTAAACCTGCACCCGGAGCTCCGATACTCGACAGCCTTCCGGCGTTTAATCCTCCCGTGGAGAAACAGCAGAATGTGTTTGGCGACATATACAACGGCGCGCGCGACCTAGAGCAAAATTCCGCGGATTATGCGCCTATTTCCGGGATTGACTTTGCGGGTTTCGTAAGGCGCTTGAGGTTTGAGGCGGAACAAAAGGCAAAAAGAGACGCGGAAAGCGGTTTAACACTGGAAGGCAATTCAGAAGCCAATTCACGCATGCGTTTTTCCATAGAGGAAAGCGATGCCATCAGATTTAAAAGCCAGTTGCAGGACTATATAGACGGAAAGCTAGACAATAAACATGTTTTTAGGCTTGGCACTACTCCCGAGGCGATGAAGCTTGTAGGCGCTGATGATTTGCCTGTTGAATTGTCTGCAGCGGTTCTTGCTAAAAAAGAGAATAAACATTCTCTAAATTTAAACAACCTGAAAAACCTGCCTGAAGAACTCGCCGACCCGATTGCCATCTTGCAGAGCCAAACCGTTCCAAACGGATTTGTGGTCTTGACGGAGCTGCCGGCAAACGACGGAAAAAGCATTATTGCTGCAGTGCATCTAAATAAGAAATTCGGTAAAGCGGAAGTAAACAGCATTAGAAGCATTCACCCGCGCCCAAATGGACAAATTCAAAATTGGGGCGAGAACGGAGATGTTTTATATCTAAATACAAAAAGAAAGCCGTCTTGGCTAAGAGTCCCGGTGCTGCAATTGCGCGGCCAACTCTACAACCAAAACGGCTTTTACAGACACCAAGTTCGCACCCAAGAAGATCTAAGTCAAGAAGAAAAAGACAGAATTTTTAACCTGCGCGGGGGAAAAGGCAGATTCAGATACTCTATCGGCAAAGTCGATTTGGATGGGATGTCTGATATGGAGCTTGTAGACGCGCACAAAAGGGCGTTTGAGGCAAACGACGAGGCCGCTGGCAGGGCGATAGCCGAAGAATGGATGCGCCGCAGGGGCTACGAAACGCAAGCTTACCACGGCACCGGCGCCGACGCCTTCAACGTTGCCTTAGCGGATTCCTCTAAAAGCGAATACGGCGAGGGCGCGCAGGCGCATGGACAAGGCCTCTACATGGCGGCGAATAGAGACACATCCATTGGCTACATGCGGCGCGCAAATAAAACTCCGGTTGTAAAATTGGGCGGAAAGACTATTGATTACAAGGAGATGGGCTTTTCCTCTTTAGACGAATTGATAGACGAAGTTTACGATTTAAGGGAAAATAATCCGTTGGGCGATACGCCGAAGTCTATATTGCATTCACTTTCGAAAAAATTGGATTATTGGCGCGCGGAAGAGAAAAAGGCGCGCAAGGAAATGGCTCTTGGGAAAAAATACGGGGCTGAAAATCTTAAGGAAGCGCAAGAGCAAATAGGATACATAAAAGAAGACGCGAAAAAATTGCAAAAATGGGCCAAGGTTTTTGGCGAAGGTCAGACCATTAAAGACTTGAAGGTTGGGAATGGCTTTGGACGAGTATTCGACTGGCTTCACAATATGAAGCCGGACGAAATGTTCGACGAGGGGAAATACTTATCCGAGCAACCCGAAGTATTTGAGAAATACAAAGAGGCCTGGGACGAAGATATAGCGCCGATTATTGACGAGCGTATTGCGGAGTTTATGGAGAGTTATAGAGGCGTATACGACGAGGAAAGCTTCGCGCGCGCCGCCGAAAGGAGAAAAGAGGAAGTTTCTCCGTATTCCGACAATGAAAAGACCAGATACGCATTCGACTCGCTCGCAAAATATCTTGGCGCAGACCGTTTCCGCGAGATAATGTTAAAACACGGCATACGCGGAATAACCTACGACGGCAGGCAGGACGGCAGAGTGTTTGTCTCCTTCGAAGGAGGCCCGGCGGTAAAGCTGCAAGACGCCTTCACGTTCGACGACAACGGGAACTATATTCCTTTAGACCAGCGCGGGAATTACGGCAATCCCGATATGCGGTATTCAATAATAGAAAACTCAAAATATGATAATTTCCGAAGAGAGCTTCATAATGTGTCAAAATTGTCGCGTTATGACATGGAAAAGGCCAGCATAAAAGTAGGACGTTGCCCCGCAGTATTTAAGCTTATTGGGTTTGAGGACAAACCGCTTTACATGACTGGAAAAGTTGTCTGGAAGTCTATGTATGAAGAAGAAAAGGGTCGGTATATTACCGAAGAAACTCTTGGTAAAATTGGTGAAGCGATTGAAAATCCCTTATTTATTGAGCAATCGGCAACAAAAGATAATGCAATCCTCGTTCATACTGAACTTGAGCACAAAGGCGAGAAATTAGCAATTGCCATTCATTTATCTAGAAAAAATGATGGATATGTAATCCACAAAATAACAAGTGTTTACTCAAGAAGTCAATCGCAGAAAAATAGAGCCTTTAATGAAGGTAGATTATTATACCTAAATACAGAAAGAGGTCTTTCCGAATTTAACGGGTCAAGAGCTTCAATTGCCTCGCCGTCAAATCTAAAAGACCTCTTTGTTGATGGAAAGATTCGCACACAAAAAGAACTTAGTCAATATAATTCTCGAAGTGGAAATACACAATTTAGTGTGGCTGCAGAATCGGAAATTTCGCCTGCAAGTCAAGAAAAAATTGGAAAAATTAAAAGCAAGATAGAGGCGATACAAAAAAAGTTCAACCGAAAGGCGAAAGTAAAATCCGCCCTGGGGGTTGTGGAAACCGTAAAAGAGGCGCGAGAAATATTGGGGGCCGAAAGCTTGCCGTACAATGCAAAGGGCATAAATACCGGCAACAAAATCATCGTAATAGCCCAGAATATAGAAGATTCCGCCGACGCCGCCAGAGTGTTTTTGCATGAAAAAGTCGGGCACTTTGGGCTGCGGAATCTGCTTGGCAAAGATTTTGACCCGTTCCTTGAATATGTGGTAAAGCATTACAAAGGCTCCAACGTATGGAACAAAATAAGAGAACTTTATGAGAACGCAGCGCCAACCGACCGCGTTGTCGCGGAAGAATTGTTGGCGCACCTGGCAGAAAACAGGGAAATTTCCGACCCGGCCCTGTGGAGCAGGCTCGTCGCAAAGACGCTGCGCTGGCTAAAAAAAGACGGCGTTCCGGAGGAATACGCAAAGCTCTTGGATGAAAAAGTATTGCGCAGCGCCATTGTATTGAGCCGCGAATGGGCGCGCGGAGATGCCTTCCTAAACGAAAATGGAATATGGCAAAGCGCAAGAGATATGCGCAAGGGCAAGGACGTTCCGGAGGACGATATAAAGCTTGCGCTGGACGAGAGAAATTTGCCGTCGCCGGAGGAGATAGCCGAAGCCAACCGCCAGAAGGCGGAGGTGAAAGCAAAGTGGACAAATCCCGACGGCTCGATGAAAAAGGGCTATATGCTTGCGCCAAACGGCAAGCCAACAAACCTTTCCGAAGACCAATGGCTGCAAGTCCGCACGCCCAACTTTAAGAAGTGGTTCGGAGACTGGGAAAAAGAAGCTTGGGCCAAGGCTGCCGTGGAGTTCCTGGAGAGGACTGCGCCTGTGGCAAGTCTTACCGGACGGGAATTCCAAAAAGACGGCGTAAGGCTGACCGACAAAGTGTCCGCTTATTTTAATTCGATTGGCAACGTCGCCCACAACGAAGAATTGGGCAATGTAGTTCTTAATTTGGAAGGGATAAGAGATTCTATTGCACACGGCGTTGGCAGACAGAAAGCCGCGGCGTTTATGGCGGTAAAGGATGTAATAGAAAAAGGTTTTATTTTTAATCGAGAAACAAACTGGAAGAATCGAAATTATGATTCAGCAGTTATTATTGCACCAATTTCAATAAATAATACAGACTATATTTGCGAAGTAGTAATAACTCGAAAGCCAAATGAAAACAGGTTTTATTTGCACGAAGTAGAAATAAGAGAGACGCTTGAAAAAGCGTTCAAGACGCCCACTGAAGGGCGCGCTTCCCAAGCGTCTAAATTGATAATCGGCAAACACCTTGCTGAAGTCAAGGGAAATGTTTCAAAAGTTGTAGACGAGAACGGCGAGCCATTGGTTGTGTACCATCGCTCCCCAAATGAATTTAATGTGTTCAACACCGAGAAAATCGGCACAAGCACGGATTATGGCGCTTGGGGAAGAGGATTCTATTTGTCGCCCGTTGATGCTGGAATTCCATACGGCAAGGTAAAATATACTCTCTATGCAAACCTTAAAAAACCGTATATCTTAAAACGTGAGGATAAAAATATCGGCAGAATTCGAGATTTGATAGATACGGACAGGGGTAAAGGTTTTACCGAAAAACTTGAATCGGAAGGCTACGACGGCGTCATATACTACGAAAACGGCAATCCTGACGAAATTGTGGTGTTTGACGCAAAAAATATAAAATCTGCAGGCAATAGGACTGTTCTGGATTATTCAGGGAGAACTGCGGAAATTTCAGAGACAACCAATTCGGGAACGTTTAATCCGGACAATCCTGATATAAGATATTCTTTGGATGAAAACGGCTGGAAAAGCGAGGAGGCTGGCGAAGGTAGGCTTTCTCCAAGAAGAATAGACCCGCTGGCGCCCGTGAACGAAGACAGGCTTTCCGCAGCGGAAATCCGCAGGTATTTTGAAAAGGCGCTGAATTTGCCCGTCAGGCGGCAAGTCCATCCGGCGCAAAGAAACCATGTTGGCGGAACCTATAATCCAAAGTCTGAAGTCGTCAGGACAAATTCGCGCTATGGAGACAACGACCTGGGCGTTCTGTCGCACGAAATAGGGCACTATTTACACGGGATGATGTTTGGCGACAGAATCTCGCCCGACGCGGACAACTTCGATTGGAACCCGGCGGTCCAGAAGGAGCTCGCCGATTATATTACCGACAAATTTGGCGACAAATATGCCGAGCCTGAAAAGGTCGGCGAGGGCGTGGCGGAATTTGTAAGAAATTGGATTATGCAGCCGGAGGCTGCAGCCGAAAAGTTCCCGGCATTTTTTACGCTGTTCACGCGGCGCTTGGACAAGCTTCCGGATTTGAAGCGGGCAATGGAGCGCGGCCGCGAGCTTGTCGCGCAGTCAAACAGTCTTCCCGCGCTGGAGAAAGTAAAAAATTCTATTAGGAAGACGGGCGATAAAATCGACTTCAGGCCGCTGAAAGAAAGAGTCAAAAGCTGGGCCTTTAAATTTAAAACTGAAATGATTGACGAGCTTGCGCCATTGGACGCCGCGGCGGATGTGCTGCGGGAGTTTGGCGCGAGCGAAAGCGACTTGAATTTCATAAAATATGCCGTCAACCACAAGGGCGGCACGCTGGGCAAGGCCGAATATGCGCTAATGGAGCGCGCAACAAACTTCCAAAACAAGGAAATCGGGCCCGGGCTCTTCCCGATTTTAAGGCGGGTGGGCGAGAAAAACATTCCGGATTTTGAAGCGTACCTTGTCGCCCGCAGGACGCTGGAGCTTGCCAAGCGCGGGATTAAAACCGGAATATCGAGCATGGACGCATTGTCCGTTGTAAAATCGCTTAAAGACAAGTTTGAAAAGCACGCCAGGCGGCTTGATAGATACCAGGACAGGCAGCTTAAACTGCTTGTCGACAGCGGAATTTTGTCAAAAGACGCCTACAAAAGAATCAAGGCGCAGAATATGCTCTATGTTCCGCTGCACCGCTTTTACGAAAAAAATATGGGCGGCGGACGCGGGAAATTGAGCGTGATAGACCTTGCAAATCCGCTAAAGCGCATAAAGGGCTCTGACTTGGAAATAATCAGCCCGATTGAGTCCATAATAAAAAACACGTTCCTCTTTAGAGATTTGGCGGAAAGAAACAGGGTGGCGCTAAGCTTTGTAGACGCATGCAACAAAACGCAGGGCGGTGGCCGCGTTGCCGACAAATTCTTCAAAAAATACAGCGCAACCAAGCTAGAAGATAAAGAAAAGGTAGATGTTATTTTAGAATCCGGAATTATCGAGGATTTAATGGGAGGCACGATGGAAAACCAGGAGGCTTATGTGCGCTCTCTCATAAAAAACAATCCATTTGAGAAAATAATTTTCCGTCCCAAAAATGCCACTAATCCCCAAGAAGGAATCTTTAGGGTTTTTAGGGATGGCGAGGTGGAATACTATCAAATGGACGACAAGGATTTGTACGACGCCTTGAGGTTTGCGGATTCCGAACAGATGAAAAACATGATGTCCGGAAAGATTTGGCAGTTTATTACAGCGCCGACGCGCATCCTGCGCGCGGGGGCAACTACGACGCTGGAGTTCGGCACAAAGAATTTCATACGCGATATGCTCACTGCCGGAGTCTATTCCAAAAATGGATATGTTCCGGTGCTTAGCTCCGCGTATGGAATTTTCCAAGTGCTGACAAAGGGCAAATGGTACAGGGAATTTCTGCGGGAGGGCGCGCGCTACGCAAACTTTACGGCGGTCGATACAAATGTCATCCAAAACGCGCTTCGCGGCGCGTTTAAAAACGACAAGACAACCGCCGCATACTGGCTGAACTTTGTAAAAAATCCAGTTGCCGCTTTAAGGGCATATTCGGAGCTTATGGAGTCCGCAACGAGGGTTGCCGAATACCGCCTGGCGCGAAAAAACGACAAGAGCGCATTGGACGCCGCAAATGAAGCAAAATCCATAACGCTTAACTTTGCGCGCAACGGCAAATTTGGCGCGACGTTAAATAGGCTCATACCCTTCTTTAACGCAGGCATTCAGGATACCGCTAAGTTTTTTGAGGAATTTGTTTCGAACAAGGATTCCGCGCAACTGTCAAGGAACTGGCTAAAAGGCTTTTTAAGGCTAAGCCTGCCGACAATTATGCTTGCGTACATAAATAGCGACGACGAGGAAATAAAAGCGCTTCCTACTTGGAGAAAGGCTATCTTTTGGAACTTCAGGATTCCGGGAGTCGATGGAATTTGGTC
>UMCV01032718.1_pt1 | contig 11074 bp, 5 predicted proteins | sample 1964311 | NCBI WGS metagenome assembly UMCV01 (sample SAMEA4835976, study PRJEB28245) | human gut metagenome | biome: gut microbiome; material: fecal sample | place: Denmark | collected 2008 | reverse complement strand
AGTAGTAATAAATATGTAAAGGTTCTTTTCATATCACCGCTAAATTAAAGAAGGATAAACCTTTTTATGATTTTTACGAATTGTTCTTATAAAACGTAGATCATCTGATTTTATTGGATAAGCCTAGAATTATTCTTGTAGAAATACCCAATTATCCCCCTCGGACATGGATTCTTTATAGGAAAAGCCTTCCCATGTGAATGCTTTTAATGCCTCCGGGTCAGAAATCCGGTTCTTTATGAGATAGCGGCTCATTTGTCCCCGGCACATCTTGGCATAGATCACGATCGTCTCCGCTTTGCCGTTCTTCCAGACCTTGAACTCGGGCGTGATGATCCGGACGGATCGCTCCACCTCCTTCCACTGGAAAGAGGGTTGGATATCCAAGCTGGCTAGATTCAGTAGGATTCCGTCTCCCTGTCGGACGTCATGGATTAATATATTTGTTTGCCTGTCCTTCCAGAAGGTGTACATATTCCCGTCGCCTAGTTCCGGGATTTTTACGTCGAACTCCATCCGGTAAGGCTTGATAAGGTCTAATGGGCGAAGTAACCCGTAGCATCCCGATACGAAACGCATATGTTCTTGCGAGAAAAGAAAATCCTCCTCCGTGAAGTCTTTCGGGCTGATATTCTTGAATACGACACCGGTATAGGCGAGTATCGCTTGTAAGGGCTGGTTGTCTTCCGCATGAAAATCTTGGTATCTGCGGTAACATTCCGCCGCCAGTTTCGGGCTGAGCTTGAGGATACGACTTAATTCGTCAATGGGAAATTGGGTCATATGCAGGGCGATCTCGTTCGCCTCTTGCTGGAAACGTGGAGTCGTGCCTTGCGGCGCTTTTATCTTGGATGTCCCGGTCATTGTCTTAGCCGGAGATAATAATATCAACATATCTATATTGGATTTGGATTGATCGCATAAAGGTAATCCATATTAAGATTCAAATAGGGTATAAGCATCCCAATAAATCTTAAAGTATCTCGACTCGAATGGGGGATTTAATGGAGGAATGAGTCTTGGTGATAGAAATGTAATGAGGATTATGAAGATGAGAGATGTGAAGATGCGACCTATATTCCTTTTGATAGTATTCATCCTACCTACGATGGCCCATGCGCAGTGGACGGAACAGGATTCTTTGCGCCTGCAAGAATTTTTATCCGGCAAGGAGGAGATACGTTTGAATCCTGAGTTTCAGAAGGCGATAGAAAGCGGGACTTTTCTACGACCCGATCAACCGGGAACCCATATGTTATCCTCGCCAAGTGAGTTGCCGATTACGAAAGACTTCTCGGAATATGTACAGTTAGATACTTTACGTAGGTTGACTAATTATGATTCGATTACCCCAGTCCTATTCATGCTGCTGAATTTTAAGTCACCTTCCCGTTCATTGGCCATACAGAAGCAAGCGCACACGATTAGGCTCCCTAAGAATCAGGATTGGAAAGAGTTTAAGGTAGGTAAGGTTCCTATGGCTGCCAACGTAAAACTGACTAATATATACTCGGATGTCGTGAAGGATGGGCAGCGAAGGGGAGGGATACTTGCTACCATAAGAGTCTATTTCGACGCAGAGGATTTACTTGAGACTATTTTCTGGAAAAGTGCCCGTGACAAGAAGAGAAACAGGAAACGGGAGAATACGTGGAAGTATTATAATGACTATCCGTAAATTGTTGGATTTATAGGATATAACCACTCGAAAAAAACACGTACGTGAATTTCAAAAAACATGTACGTGTTTCCGGAAAAACTCGTACGTGTTTTTTTGAGAACATTGACTGTTTTTACCTAGATACTGTGTGTTTACTATCAAAACCTTTTTCTCTCTCTTTTGTTCTTTCTGAAAAGATACGTCCTAATGACATCCGAAATGGACGGTTTGACGGGGAGTTCTCTATTCTGTTTTATAATATTAAGACAAAATGTCATATTTTCGTTTTGGTATTTCTTTTGTAAAGATATAAGTGTAAAATAAATTAGAAAAGAATATAAGAAAGGAGCTTAAATATATGAATTTAAACAATTTTACAATCAAGGCGCAGGAGGCTGTTCAACAAGCTGTACAGTTGGTTACCAAAAATAATCAACAGGTTATCGAACCGGTTCACTTGTTGAAAGCTGTCATTATGACGGGTGAGAGTGTTACTAATTTTATCTTTCAGAAATTAGGGGTAAACGCTCAAAACCTGAATATGGTACTGGATCGCCAAATCGAATCTTATCCTAAGGTTTCGGGAGGCGAACCCTATCTCTCTAGCGAGTCGAACGCTGTCTTACAGAAGGCGATCGATTATTCCTCTAAAATGGGGGATCAATATGTATCATTGGAGCCGATCATCTTGGCGTTGTTCACGGAAAAGAGCACCGCTTCACAGATATTGAAAGACGCCGGCGTGACAGAGAAAGAGTTACGTCAAGCGATCGAGGAATTGCGTAAAGGAAATAAGGTGACAAGCCAATCCGCCGAGGAGACGTACGATGCCTTAGGAAAATACGCCATCAATTTGAACGAGCGTGCCCGTAGCGGTAAACTGGACCCCGTGATCGGACGTGACGAGGAGATCCGCCGTGTCTTGCAGATCTTGAGCCGCCGTACGAAGAACAATCCGATCTTGATCGGTGAGCCGGGTGTAGGTAAGACTGCTATCGCTGAGGGGTTGGCCCATCGTATCGTTCGGGGTGACGTTCCCGAGAACTTGAAGTCTAAACAGATCTTCTCGTTGGATATGGGCGCGTTGATCGCCGGAGCTAAATATAAAGGCGAGTTCGAGGAACGTTTGAAAGCGGTGGTGAACGAGGTTACGAAATCCGAGGGTGAGATCATCCTCTTTATCGATGAGATCCATACCTTGGTAGGAGCCGGTAAAGGCGAAGGCGCCATGGATGCCGCTAACATCTTGAAACCGGCTTTGGCTCGTGGTGAGCTACGTTCGATCGGTGCCACGACGTTGGATGAGTATCAGAAGTATTTTGAGAAGGATAAGGCGCTTGAGCGTCGGTTCCAGACCGTTATCGTAGACGAGCCGAGTGAGTTGGATACGATCTCTATCCTTCGTGGTTTGAAGGAGAAATACGAGAATCACCATAAGGTACGTATCAAGGATGATGCGATTATCTCTTCCGTGCAGTTGTCTACCCGTTATATCACGGATCGTTTCTTGCCGGATAAGGCGATCGATTTGATGGATGAAGCCGCCGCCCGTCTGCGTTTGCAGATCGATTCCGTACCGGAGTCGTTGGATGAGGTTTCCCGGCGTATCAAACAGTTGGAGATCGAGCGTGAGGCGATCAAGCGTGAGAACGACAAGTCGAAATTAGAGCTACTGAATAAGGAGATCGCCGACTTGAAGGAGGAGGAGACCAAGCAAAAGGCTCAGTGGCAGAGCGAGAAGGAGCAGATCAATAAGATCCAGCAAAATAAGATCGATATCGAGAACCTAAAGTTTGAGGCTGATAAGGCGGAGCGTGAGGGGGATTACGGCAAGGTCGCTGAGATCCGTTACGGTAAGATCAAGCAAAAGGAAGAGGAGATCAAGGAGGTACAGGCTAAGTTGAAGACGATGCAAGGTGCCGCGGCTATGATCAAGGAGGAAGTGGATAGCGACGATATCGCCGATGTGGTATCCCGTTGGACTGGAATTCCAGTCAGCAAGATGATGCAGAGCGAGAAAGATAAGTTATTACGTCTGGAGTCCGAGCTTCATACCCGTGTGATCGGTCAGGAAGAGGCGATCAACGCTATCGCCGATGCGGTTCGTCGTAGTCGTGCCGGCTTACAGGATCCGAAACGACCGATCGGTTCTTTCATCTTCCTCGGTACTACCGGTGTGGGTAAGACGGAGTTGGCCAAGGCGTTGGCCGAGTATCTGTTCGATGACGAGAATATGATGACCCGTATCGATATGAGTGAGTATCAAGAGAAATTCAGCGCGACTCGTTTGATCGGTGCGCCTCCGGGATATGTGGGTTACGACGAGGGTGGACAGTTGACGGAGGCGATTCGCCGGAAACCTTACTCGGTTGTCTTGTTCGATGAGATCGAAAAGGCGCATCCGGATGTATTCAACATCTTGTTGCAAGTCTTGGATGATGGACGGCTGACGGATAACAAAGGCCGTGTTGTCAACTTCAAGAACACGATCATTATCATGACAAGTAACCTAGGTTCTTCCTTGATTCGTGAGAACTTCGAGAAGATGACACCCGCCACGCATGACAAGGTGGTAGACGAGACGAAGATCCAAGTACTGGAACTGTTGAAGAAGACGATCCGTCCGGAGTTCTTGAACCGTATCGACGATATCATCATGTTTACTCCGCTGAACGAGGAGGAGATTCGCAAGATCGTATCCTTGCAGTTGAACAGCGTGAAGAAGATGTTGGCTACGAACGGTGTCGCCTTGGACTTCACGAACGAGGCCTTGGACTTTATCGCCGACAAGGGCTTCGATCCTCAATTCGGTGCCCGTCCGGTAAAACGTGTCATTCAGAAGTATGTCTTGAACGAGTTGTCAAAGGCTTTGCTGGGTGGAACGGTAGACCGTAACCGTCCGATCGTGATCGATAGGAAAGACGATAGTTTGGTATTTAAGAATTAAAGGAAGCTGTCTGTTTGGTATAAGGCAGCTGTGATGTGAAGGCGGGGTGATCCTAAGAAGGGGCATTCCGCCTTTCCTCATAAGGATAACCAAGCAGATGGAAGCTCAACTTGGTTAACTTGTTTATGTATATGCAGAGAGGGAAAAAGATAGGTTATTGATTACATTATATAGTTATTATTTACCTCTTATGTTATTATTATGGCAAATAAATTTTTAATTTATGCTATAAAATTGTTTTCATATAAATAAATATCAGTATATTTGCGACTACATGCTAATTTGAAAATATGGGGAGTTGTTCTCTTGATATTCTAACTTTAGGGATACTGTGGAATGAAATTGCAAGTTAACTAATTGAATAATAATATTTAAAATCATGAATCAGGGTTCTATTTTTAACTGCGGATTTGCGTTGGTGATGAACAAGAGGTTTATATCCTTGTTTTTGTTAATCTTTACTTTAATGGGTATGATGGCCTGTCAAGAGAAAAAAGCTGTTTCTAAGCAAGTAAAAGTTGAATTACAAAGTCCTTTTTGGAGTTTTAATACTTCAAGGACAGCCAAAAGCAGCTTGTCCGGAACAGTGCCGGAGGCAGGGCTCTTGTTGTCGGATGATCAGTCAAAGGGTTTTACGATCCGGTTTACCGCTGATATAAAATCGGTCGCCCGAGAGCAAACTTTGCTTGAGATACCTCAGGTACTTAAAGTCTATCTTCGTAAGCATGATCCGGATGATCGAAAAATACAAAATTATCCGGCTTATAAAATGTTGGATGGTTCGGTTCCCGTATTAGAAGCGAGTCTTTCCTTGCAGTCTCCTTGGGATCCGAAAAAATTCCAGGATATGACGGTTGGTATACCTTTAGCGATATTAGATAGACCGGAGGGAAAACATGATATTATCCTTCAATTCTCCGGGGTCCAGTGGACTATTTACATAGATGGGCGCTTGTATGATAATGATTTCGCCCTAGGTTATCCGTTGGCGAGTCGGATGAAATTGTGGAGCTTAAACCCCGATTATGTGAGCGAGGCTAATTTGTATGAGCCAGCTATCCAACCGGAACAGATAGCGGCGCCAACACCGCAAATCGCCTCTAATATCCAATATTGGACACCTCCTTACCATAATGCTTGGGTGGGAGATGTGGTTACATTCTTCCATGATGGACGTTATCATGTGTTTTATTTGTTTGATCGCCGTGGCCACGCAAGTAAATTTGGAAGAGGTGGACATTATTTCGAGCATTTGTCTACCACGGATTTTCAAACTTGGGTAGAACATAAGCCAGCGACTCCTCTGGAATACCAATGGGAGACATTCGGAACCGGTACGCCTTTTCTTTTTAATGGCAAACTCTGTATTAGTTATGGGCTGCATACTACTCGTATCTATCCTAAGGAAGAAACTACGCTTCCGATGCAATGGACTTATCTGGAGAAGAATGGTTATACGGGCTCGTTTAATTATGATACGATCCAGGGACTTGTACCGGCTGGCTCTACTTATTCGATAAGCGAGGATGGTGTTACCAACTTCAAAAAGACACATATATTATACCATCCTTGTGAGAATCCGAGTATCTATACTGATCCTGATGGTAATTTGAAAATGTTGGCTAACTATGGTGCTCGTGGAACTTGGAAGGCTGATTCCGTGAATGGTGGATGGAAATGCTTGGATGCTGATTTCCCGCTAGGCGGTGATTGTACCTTCTTTTTCCGTTGGGGCGAATATGATTATATCATTGGTGGTTTTACCCGTCTTTGGTCTAAATTGGCTAAGGATCCGGAGTTTGCCTATAAAGACGTCGTGGTTGAAGGAACGGATTTCTATAACGGGCTGTCTGTTCCCGCGATTACGGAAATACCTGGAGGGCGTTTTTTGATGGCGGGGTGGCTGAAAATGCAGAACTGGGGAGGGCCATTGGTGATCCACGAGTTAATACAATATCCAGATGGACGTATCGGAACGAAATGGATGGATGAGATAATTCCGGCGACGGGAACTCCGAAAAAGCTTTCAGCTAAACTTACCGGGACAGGTGATTTTCCCGTTTCAAGCAAGTCGTTTATGTTGACTTTTAAAGTATATCCAGATCAGCCGAGACAAGGTAATTTGAAGGTTTTGTTCTTGCCAGAAAAGGGAGAGGAATCTGCTTGTGAATGGCAATTGCAGCTAGACAAGGCACGTGCCCAGTACGGAACAAATTTGACCGCTACCTATGCTTCGAGTGAAAAAACGCTGAGGGAAGGTGGTGCCCCGCAGACGGCGAGTAATTATGCCATTGAAAATGGTATAGATACGAGCAAGCCGTTTATGGTTCGTATACTTGTTGATGGTTCTGATAAATTCGGAGGATCGTTGATTGATACGGAAATTGCCGCTCAAAGAACGATGATCTCGTATCGTCCGGAACTTACTGTCGGTAATTTGCGATTTTGTATGGAAGGGATATCCGTACAAGACATTAGTCTTGCGCCATTGAGTGATTAAGAACTATTATTACTAACTTCTTATCCCGTATAGATATTCTTGATGAGTGTTTTATGCGGGATTTTTTGTATAGAAGTATTTTGATGTTCAAATTGTTTATATTATCATATATGTAATAATATTGTTGAGTATGTAATGTGGTATTGCTATTTCTTTATATTTTACCTCTTAAGTCTTATGGTTGTATATGTTATATGTAAATAAAATTACATTCTATTTCCTTGTTTGTAGATAAAATTTATAAAATTCTGCTTTTAAAAATTCATATATTGTCATATATGTAATATATAAATTTTAATTTGCGATTAAATATATAGCTTATTTGTTTGTTTATTGTAAAATATATGATAATTTTGTGGTGCTATATAGTGGGATATCTAAGTTTGGTTATTATATATAAGTTCAACTTGAATCTAATGTTTAATTAATCTTTCAAATCTATGGATTGTATGAATACTAAAAAAACATTGTACCGGTGTGCATTGATTGCTTGCTTGGGTGGTATGCGAGTACTTGATGCATATGCTGCTATGCCGGATGTAGCATGGCAAATGCCTCAACAACAAGAGCGGCCTGTTAAAGGACGTGTGTTGGATAAAAAAGGAGAGCCTGTTTTAGGAGCTACAATTGTGGATAAACGTAATACAAACAATGGGACTATAACGGATATGGATGGTAATTTCTCTATAAATGTCAAGGATAACAGTATTTTGGTTTTTAGTTATATAGGATATAAAAGTGCGGAATATCCTGCGAATGAGGTAGAGGGGAAAAATATTGTATTAGAAGAAGATGCCTTGAATCTGGACGAGGTTGTAGTAACAGGTTATACTTCTCAGAGAAAGGCGGACTTAACGGGGTCTGTATCTATTGTTAAGGTAGATCAGTTGAAAACAGGTTCGTATGGTAGCGCAATGAAAGCAGCCCAAGGGAAAGTTGCGGGTATGTCTGTCATGACGGATGGCGCTCCTAATGCGAATGCTACGATCCGGATACGTGGTGAAGGTACGCTGAATAATAATGATCCGTTATATATTATTGATGGTGTACCGACAACACGTTCCATGTCTGAACTGGCATCGTTGGATATTGAGTCCATACAAGTATTAAAAGATGCTTCCTCTGCCTCTATTTATGGGTCTCGTGCCGCTAATGGTGTGATTATCATTACAACCCGTAAGGGAAGAAAGGGGATAACAGTTGATTTTAATGCGTCTTATACGATTGTGAGCAAGAAAAAACCTTATGAGTTAATGAACACGGAACAACGTGGTATCGCTCAATATTGGGCCATCAAAAATGATGATCCGAATGCTGATCCAAATCTCGTAGGAATAGGTGGCTTATATCAATATGAGGATCATGAGGATGCGAATGGCAATTATGTTCTGGATAAAGTAACTTGGAAAGAATGGTTAGATGATGCTCATACGATGCGAGCAGCAGATACTGACTGGCAGAAAGAAATATTGAGAACGGGGCAAATTCAGCAATATAACTTGACATTATCTACAGGAACAGATGCTGGACGCACGGTGTTTGCGGTAGATTATTATGATAATAAAGGAACGATTGATGGAAGTTTTTTTAGAAGGTTTAATGGACGTATCAATTCAGACTATACTTTTCTGAATGGGCATGTGACGGTTGGAGAGAACTTCACGGTCTCCAAATGGCGGGAAAGCGATAATATTGGTACAGGGAATATAGATGCCTGTAAATCCCTGATGTCTATTGTTCCAGTTCATACGGTCGATGGTGAAGGCTGGGGGGGACCTATAGGAGGTATGAGTGATCGACAAAATCCAGTTCGCTTGATAGAAGACAATAAGCAGAATCACCATGACAATCTCCGTCTATTTGGTAATATATATGCGAATATTAATATTATCAAAGGGTTGAGCTTTCGAACATCTTTTGGTGTGGATGGTATTGGTTCTTGGAAGCGTACGATGGATTATACTTATGAGTCTGGATTTTTGAGTGAGACAAGAAACAAGGTGAGGCAAGAATCCTATTTTGATTTGAGTTGTACGAATAGCAATGTTTTACAGTATGTATTCGATATCGACAAAAATAATTTTGATATTATGGTGGGTCAAGAGACGATAACACACACATATCGACAACATTGGGGTAGCCGTCGTGATTATGCTTTGGAAAATGATGACTATATGTGGCTAAGTTCCGGAGAATCAGAAAAAGATAATGCTAGTGAGCAATACAGTAATACTATGATTTCTTGGTTTGGAAAGATTAACTACAATTATGATAATCGCTACTTAGCTTCTGTTACTCTTCGGCGGGATGCCTCTTCTGTGTTTGGTGCGAATAATAGGTGGGCGACATTTCCTGCTTTTTCATTGGGGTGGTCGGTTAATAATGAGAGCTTTTTTGAAAGTCTTAGACCTGTAATTCCCCAATTGAAGCTTCGCTATGGGTGGGGACAGAATGGTAACTCAAGCATTGACGCTTATTCGTCTTATCAGTTCTATGAAACATTATACGACAAGGGGGCTATTGATGACTGGAATTGGGGAACAGCCTATGATTTCACCGGACAGGGTGGAACTTTACCTTCTGGCTATAGGCGTACGCAAATGGCGAATCCGGACTTGAAGTGGGAAACGACATCGCAGCACAACTTTGGCTTGGATTTCGCCGTGCTGGATTCAAAGTTGAGCGGTTCTTTTGATTACTACTTGAAATATACGAGAGATATCTTGATGAAACCTGGTACAGTGGCCACTTTGGGCGAAGGAGCTCAAAGATGGTTGAATGGAGCAGACATAGATAATAAAGGTTTTGAGCTAACGTTGAACTACAACAATCAGTTTGGTGATGTTGGGTTGAATATTAGCGGTGTCTTTTCTCATAATAAACAAACAGTGATAAAAGTACCAGATGACGTAATCAATAATTTTGCGGGAAATGGTGAAGAGGATAACGTGATAGGTCGTTCCTTGAACTCGTTGTATGGTTATGTGGCGGATGGTTTGTTTCAAACGCAAGAGGAGGTGGATAATGCCCCGACACAGACGGGAGCTGCGCCAGGCCGTATTCGTTATAAGGATTTGAACGATGATGGGAAGATAGACGATCAAGATCGTACTTGGATCGGATGTGAGGATCCCGATTTGGAATATGGTATCTCTGTAGGTGTGACATATAAGAACTTTGACTTTAGCGTGTTCTTCAACGGAGTGTTTGGCAAGGATCTGAATGTAAGTGGATGGAAGAGCTGGACCGATATTTATGCGTTAAGTACGGCTGGTGAGAATTATGGTACTCGTTTATTGGATGCGTGGACTCCAACTAATACGAATACATCAATACCTGCCCTGTCTGTCAATAATTATAATGATGAAGGAAGGATGTCTACTTATTATGTGGAAAGTGGCTCGTACTTGAAAATCCGTAATGCGGAAGTAGGATACACTATCCCGAAATCATTTGCGAACAAATTGAAATTACAACGTGCCAGAGTTGCACTAAGAGCGGATAATATTGTGACTTTGATGAAAACATGGGGTGATAATGCGTATACAGGCTTGGATCCGGAAACTCCGGGAAGTGGTTATCCGATGCCATTTTCTATGACAATGTCTTTAAATGTAACATTCTAAATAAGCGAGGAATCTATGAAAACGATAAATATTATAAGTTATAGTCTTTTTTTACTTTTGGGAAGCGCTTCTTGTTCTTCCATATTGGATGAAAACCCACAGGGTATTATTTCGGACGAAGATTTGAACACAGTCGACAAAGTGGAACAAATGATAACTGCCGCATATTCTTTCTGTGGGCAGAACCACTTCAACAAACAGTTTGGGATGCCGTATGAGGAAGGCTCTTTGCGAGGAGGTGAGGCTTATAAAGGTGCGGCGGGAACTAGTGACAACGCAGAAAGACATCTTTGGGAAACCTTTGTGTATATGCAACCTACCACGTCGGATGACTTGGATAA
>UMCV01021898.1_pt1 | contig 11080 bp, 9 predicted proteins | sample 1964311 | NCBI WGS metagenome assembly UMCV01 (sample SAMEA4835976, study PRJEB28245) | human gut metagenome | biome: gut microbiome; material: fecal sample | place: Denmark | collected 2008 | reverse complement strand
CAGCCATATTTGGCGCTCTTGCATTGGCCATGGCTGTTTGGAGGCGCGCAAAGTAAAAATAACTAATTTTTCTTCTTATGCGTCCGCGTGTGAACATATTAAATTCGCTCGCGGGCGTTTTTTTTGTCTGTGTTTTTCCCTTTTGCGAAGTTCCATTTTCACTAGCGCAAAATCGCATTTCTCCGGTTGCGGCGGATACAGGCGTACAAGATACTCAAAAAATAAAAATAATATCTGCTTTTTGCATAGACGGTAAATGGTCGTTTAATATTTACGACGGTGTAAAAAATAAGACTTCTATGGTTGCGCTTGGGCGCAGAAATTCCGATGGAATTGTCGTTGAAAGTTTCGACGAATCTTCCCAAACTGCCCTTGTTTCAACTCCTCGCGGCCGTTTTAGAATTGCCATGCAGACAGCCGCTTCAAGCAACGTAGAATCATCTTCAGTCCAATCGGAGACTCCTCCTCCTCCGCCACCTCCTCCTGAAAATGCAGCTGAAGAGCAACCTTCGGTTCCTCAAAAGAAAATGACGCGGATTCAATTGTTGAATCTAATGAAATAGTGCAATATTTTGCTATTCCATTTTGTTTGGGAAAGAATTTTATAATTTTCCATATTCTTAAAAGAACGAAGACTTATTCTATTTGCGCCTTATTTGTACTCTATCCAATATTCTCGAATACATATTGCATTGAAAATATGTAGTTGTTGAAAACAAACATTCTATATTCGTAAAACGTCCAAAATATCTTAATCTTCAAATAATTGATCTGCCGAATCCGAAAAAAGGAATTGTCGTCAACGTAGCCGACCGGGGCTACAGATATATCAGGGGTAAAACGAGCTTTTAATAAATGGTGGATTTGTATCGGTTGCTACATTTATGCGCAGTTTTTTACACCGCGGCACAAAAAAACGCCCGACAAAAAGTTGTGGGCGTTTTTTTTGTGCGTTAAAATTTTTATTACAGAACTTCAGTTTTAAGTATATTTGAAGAACCGCCGCGGATTGCTTGCGAAATATTAAATGTGCGCTGAGTTTCTCCGTAAACCTTTAAGACGCCTTGGCGAGTATTTTCATCGCGCAGCGAGGTGTACCATTCGACGTGCGCATCGGTAAATCCAATATGCCCGCCTTCGCGCTTAAACACGCCTTCTTCCGCATCCCATTCTCCCGAGGATTTAAGTCCGCGTGTCCACACTAGAGGCGTGCCGGACGGGGCGTTGGGATCAGTGCGGTTTGCGACTTCCCAACTTATCGGGAAATCTTTAAATTCAGGATTTACCTGCCAGTTTGAGCCTGTGCGGTTTGCCACTGTAAGCGGAACGGAAGCTCCCGTAGAAATCTTTTCGATTACTGGAAGGTCAAAGTCCAATATCCAGATGGAAGCGTCGTTAAGTTCCGCTTTTTCCGCAAGAACAGCAGCCCATTCATAGATGTCGTTGCCAACTACAATTCTTGTGCGGGTTCCCGTTTTTACATAGGACAGCCACGTTTGGGATATATTCTTTGCGTTGTTCATAGAACGAACTCTGCTGCCTGCACCCATAGCTTGGCTGAGAGCGGGGTATATCAAGCTGGCTAAAACGCCTATGATGGCTATGACGATCAACAATTCTACGAGTGTGAAACCTCTGGATAACTTTTTATTTTTCATAAATATTTTTTAACAGGGTATGTATTTTTATTGTTAGGCCAGCAAAATTTCCATTTATCAATTTATGACATTTGAAAACCTTGCTTTACCTTCGCGTTTAAAAACATAATCGCTCTTGATGTTATAATTTGCAAGAAAAAAATAGTATTATTATGAAGCGATTGGCATATATGCCGCGCTGATTTAACTAATACTCTTTCTTTACTTTTTCGCCGAGAGATGTGACGACTTCTGCGGTGCCGCCGCCGGATTCTATATTGACTTTATCGTAAGATTCTCCCGATATGCTTTCCAGCTTTGGCAGATATTTGCCTTCGACCAGCGCGGGATAGCTTATTAAAAGGGTTCCCCTTTCCGAGTTATACTGTTGTCCCGCTTCTATTATCTTGTCTAAATTTTCCTCTATATATTCTAGCCGCACATCTTGCCTTATCTTGACCGCAGCGGGTATGAATACCGCAGCAAGAAGTCCTGCAATTATTAACACAAGCAAAACTTCGATAAACGAAAACCCTCTTCTGCTATTTTTCATATAATATTATATTCTCATTCTAGTTTGATATAATCAAGCTTATTAATAGTTGGGTATGGAATGCGCCAGAGTAGTTGAATTTATGCTTTCTAATTGCAAAGATTTGCTCAAATTGCAATTTTTTTGTTGAAGTCGGCGATATAAATATATTGTTTTTTGCGCAATGAAAGAAAGAACTCTCATTATATTAAAGCCCGACTGTATGGAAAAAAAACTTGAGGCTGTTGTTTTGGACAGATTTCTCAAGGCTGGTTTGGATGTAGTTGCCTGTAAAATGTCCCGTCTAAGCGAGGATATTTTGCGCGAACATTACGCGCATATAGTCGGGAAACCATATTATCCGCCTCTTGTCGAATTTATGGGGCGCCGTCCGGTAATTATAGCGATACTTGAAGGAGACGACGCGATTGTAAAAGTCCGCAAGCTTTTGGGGCCTACAAATTCATTGGAAGCTCCAGCCGGCACAATTCGCGGAGACATGGGTACAAACACGCGCGAAAATATAGCACACGCATCCGATTCCGTCGAGAGTGCTCAAGCGGAAATCGCCCGTTTTTTTAAACCCGACGAGGTATTTTAGCGATTGTTTAACGATATTATATTGAATTTATAACTAGGGATTGCCTCTTATGGCAGTCCTTTTTTTTTCAGCCGCTTTGAAAAATATGGTAAAAATATCTATTGCGTTTTTTGTGCAAAGGCTGTCTTAAATGTATTTAGAAAAGTATAGGGAAGGTCGGCATAGCTTGCTTGAGTAATAGGCTGTTGGTAATATGCGCGGCAGAATTGGCGGGGATTGGAGAACGGAGATTTTTTAGCGAGGATGGAATTCTGGCTTTTGGGAAGGGCGGAAATTTTGTAATTTAAAGATTTAAAAAGGTTATAATTTTCTTGCACAACGCAAATTTATTACTAAAAAAAATATAAAGTAAAAAGGAAGGTCGCTTATTGGCGGTTGAGTTTTTAAATGCTAATTAGAGTGATGTTATGAAAAACAGGTTTATTTATTTTGCTCCAATATTTTCCGCATGCGCATTTTGTTTGGATTTGAATGCGGCAAGTATTGTTTCGCAGTCTGGAGATTGGTCTTCAGGATCTACTTGGAGCGATGGTGTCGTTCCCGAAACTTCTTCTGCAAACCCGCTTGACTCGTTAAGCTTTGCGACCAGCGGCCTTACTTTGCGAGTGGACGGAAGTTCTTACTACGTGAGTTTGATTGAGTTGGGAGACAATGCGGAATCAACTATAGATATTGCTGAAAATCAGACTTTTTATATAAGGAATTTAGTTGGAGACAATCCTTTTATAACCTCCAATTCAAAAGACAATATTTTAAATATAAATGGTGCGGGGAAATTAGCCGTTCAATCTCCGAATGGGCAAATTCAATTGCGGGGAGGAATATTAAATCTGAATGCAGAATCGTCTTTTCAAAGCATTTACGCCGTGGCGTCTTCCGCGGCGACTGCCGGGACAATTAATTTTAATAAAGATTCAAATAATACAGGCCAGTTCTCAATAGGGACTAATTATACGTTAAATGTGGCTTCAGGAGTTTCGGTATCGACTACAAGGGCGCTTAATGTTTGGGGATGGAATTCTTTTCTCAATATTGCCGAGGGAGCAAAGGTCTCTGCAAATGGTGGGGTTTGTTTGGCAAGCGGAAGCATTGCCGGCGAAGTTATAAGTACGGGAGCCATGGGATACGATACAACGCAGTATGGGCTGTCGTTTGGGGATTCCGCATCTCACGTAATTACTCTGGAAGCAACGGCTTCAATAAAGCAAAGTTATGTTGCATCCCAAAATCAGGTAAGATTGAGAGGGCAGGTGACGTCCTATGCTAGAGAGGGGATGATTGCTCTGGATTCGGTATTGTATCTCTGCAATTCTTCAAGCCTGACTTTGAATTCAAGCGGGGCTTTCTTAACCCGAAATGGAGATTCTTTGGCGGCGAGCCAAGGAGAGTCTGCTTTCTATATAGTAAATTACGCCAGCAGCACATCAAATGGGAAAATGTTTAGCGCGTCAAATGCGACGATATCTTTGGGCGCTGATAACGATTTTGGTTCCTTGGTTTTCTACGACGGCTCAATTTTAAATTTTGAAACCAACGGACATAAATCTGTTATCGGGAGTATAGACTTGTATGCCGATGGTGCGAATTACGAGATAGACATAAAAAATCTTACGGATTTTACCGTAAAGCTTATGAGCCTTGATAATGTCAAATATTACACTGACGAAGAAGGATATCTTGTTGCTGAGAATATATACGTTCTCGATTCAGACGAATTTAAAACTTTTGCGTATCTAATTCAGGATACGGCAAACGGCGGTTATTGGATTAACGCTGCCGTTCCCGAGCCTTGCGCATATGCGGCATTATTGGGGGCGATGGCTTTGGGCTTTGCGGCTTGGCGCCGCCGTCGCGTGGCTTAGTATTATGCAAGTCCCGCTTGCAAAAGCGGAATGTATAGACGCAGTATTTACAACGCAATCGCAATAAATTTTTTGCGTCTGGATATCTTGATTGAAAACGGCTTTGAAATAAGTTCAAAGCCGTTTTGTTTGCCAAGAACATTGAAAAATGTTTATGCAGAAAGCGAGGGGGGGGAAGCGCCTTTGGTCTGCGGTTGCAAAGTTAGCCTAAATCCTGCGCTAAAACCTGCGCGGCATTTGCCCGGCCGGGCAGATTTTTAGCCGGACTTTTCAATTGCGCAAATGCTGGGGCGACGCGGGTTTTACAGAGAGCCTTTACTTTTTAACGCATTAAAATTGCCTATTGCCTCTGATACAGTCAGGGCGCGGTTATAGAATCTAACAGCCTCAACTTTTAGGTTTTCAGAAACTCCTATTTCGGAATTTTGCGCCCAACAATTCACGTCGGTTATAGTCTTGTCAAATCGGGCCCATCCGCAATAGGCATATTCTCCGCCGTCGCACAATTTTCCGTCTATCACGCATGATACTATGCGCGCGTATGCATCTACTATCAATACAATGTGGTGCGTCTTATTCTCGGCGATAGAAGAAATATCGCTTAGATATGTGAAATTTATCCTGTAATTGCTCAACGTTAGGGCTATCGATGAATTTCCACCAACAAGGAGTTCAGTCCCTCCCCCGAATGGATTCATGCCCCTGTAAATGGCGTCGCCTTTCTCAAGCTTGTCGAAGCTGACTACAAACTCCATTGTGAAAGAGGATTTGTCAAGTTTTGGCAGCCGCACGGCATTTATTGTTTTCCCTCCCTTGGGAATATCTTTATCCTCAAAAAATATACCGCCGCTGGCGGCGGCCTTAGAGTCGGCCTGGTTCCAAAGCGCCTCCAGGAAGCCGGCTGGAATTTCCCTTACGCGCGCCTTTACTTTTTGGGTTTCGCTTACCCAGTAGCGCCCGTTATTTTCTATAAAATCCGGATAGCTGTAGCGCCCTGTTTCAGGAGTGGTATCTTCGGGGTTGTGCAGAAGTATTTCCGGTTGGCTCCATTCTATTTTCCCGTTCTTTTCAACTCCTCCTGAAATCCAAACGGGATTTCTGTTTATGAGCCCGCGTTGCGAATGGTTGTGGAACCAAAGCAAGAATTTTCCGTTCTTTGCCTTGTACAGCTTGGGGCATGCGCGCGGAGTTTTTAACGGACGACCGTCCGGGTATCTTACAAAATCTGGCTCAGACCATGTTTTCCCGCCGTCGCGGCTGTATGAGCATGCCGGATGCCCGAGAGTTGTCCTGTAAACGCAGTAAAGCGAGCCGTCTGAGAGTTCCACTAGATTGTGTTCTTCCTGGATAGAGCCGAATTTAGGATTCCGTATTCCTTCATCGCCTTCGGGAAGCATTTTCCAATCCAGTTTTTTAGGGTCTCTTTCAGTTTGTATGTTATCGCATCTAAACATCCAGCCTTCTCCCTTTTCTTGCAAGTACTTTCCGAGTTTTGAAAAACAAAACGCAACCGCCCCGTTTGAGAGGCGTTTGGGCTTGTCTATGCCCCAAAATATTTGGACTTCGCCCTTCCAATCGTTTTCCCTGTCGCAGCGCGTAATTCTAACTGGAAGCCTGTGCCGTTCAGACCATGTAGAGCCGAAGTCGTCGCTATATCTGAAGCAATACCATCCCAGCATATCGTCGCGCACTATTTTTTTGCCGTTTAGGGAATCCACTTTGCTTCCGTTAAAATCGTAGAATACATAGATTCGTCCGTAGTCGGTTAGAAATGGAGTCGCCCATGACGACGAAGGCGCGTCTGGCTTTTCTATCTGCACTGGCTTTGACCATGTTTTCCCGTTGTCGCTCGAAACCATGGAGACTATGTGCTGGCCTTTGCTGCCTTCCTCGCCCTCGGCCGTTGTAAATGCGCAAAACCAGCGTCCATCTGGCAAAACCAGCATATAGGGCTGGTCGACATATCCATTGTCGTAAATTGAGTTTCCGTTGGGTGCGTAGCGCCAGTCGTCTGACAAATTTAGCGCGCTGGACAAATGGGCGCAAAATAGAATAAATAATATGGATAATATTTTTGCGGCTCGTGTCATAATATGTTTTGGGTGGGTTGATAGTTATTTTTATTATGAAAGTTTTGGCTTTAACCGAAGGCAATGCGCTTTGCTTTATAATGGAGCATTTTGCCTGGCGGAATACGCTTGCGGGAAATCCGGCAGAGAAGCAGTCGTTAGTTTCGTGCTTTTAAGAAGTAATTTGTTGGCTTCAAGACCAAAAGCTCAGAAAATAAAAAAAGTTAAAAAGCATTTTGCCTGAAAAATGAGAGTATTAGGCAGTTTTTTGGCCGAAACGCGCATTTACGGGAAAGAATTTTTTGGTATCATTTATATAGATATTGAAAATAAAACTATTCGCAGAATATGAAAGGACGCTAGACATGAAAACACTGGCTGCGCTGGCATGTATTTTAGGCATTTTAATGACAACAAACACACTGAGGTCGGAAACTATGGATTCGTTAACTCAAAGAGAAAAAAGCATTGCGGCCGTTGCAGCGTATTCTGCAATGGGCGATATTCAGAAACTAAAACAATCGCTTGCAGAGGGGTTGGATTGCGGCGTCACAGTTGCGGAATTTAAGGAGATTCTGGTTCAGACATACGCATATTGCGGATTCCCGCGCAGTTTAAATGCGCTTAACGCATATATGGAGCTTTTAAAAGAAAGAGGCGGAAAGGATGTTGAGGGAGCATCTCCGAGTCCGCTTCCAGGTGGGAAAAGCGTCGATTTCGGCGCTGAAAACCAGACAAAACTCGTAGGAGCCCCCGTGAAAGGGGAACTTTTTGAGTTCGCGCCGGCCATAGACGAATTTCTGAAGGCACATTTGTTTGGAGATATTTTTGCCCGCGACAACTTGGATTGGAGGACGAGGGAAATTGCCACAATAGCGATGCTGGCATCTATGGACGGAGTGGAAAGCCAGTTGAAAAGCCATATAAAAATAGGCTTGAACAACGGCGTAAGCGACAAACAGGTTTCCGAAATTCTTGCGATTGCTTCCGATGCCAAGGGAATGTCGAACACCAGCGCTTTCGATTTTGGTAAAGAGAATACGGCGTACGCGCGCTATTTTAGCGGAAAATCCTGGTTGGCGCCGCTTGCGGTTGACAAACGGCTTGGAGTCCCTATTTCCAATGTGACTTTTGAACCGGGCTGCAGAAACAATTGGCATAGCCATAGCCAGGGACAAATTCTAATAATTACCGGAGGGGCGGGTTATTACCAAGAGAAGGGGAAGCCGGCCCGCCGGTTAAAGGAGGGCGATATTGTGGAAATCCCGCCGGATGCAGTGCATTGGCACGGAGCCGCTCCGGATTCTTGGTTTTCTCATCTTGCAGTCGAATGCAATCCTCAGACGAATAAGAATACATGGCTTGAGCCTGTGAGCGACGAGGAATACGCCGAGGCTACCTCCGGAAAGTAAAACAGAAAAAATGTTGCAAAAAAGGCGCCCCCAACAAAAGGCGCCTTTTTTGTTTAACGCGTTTATGTTTTTATTTTCCAAGGAGGCTGTTTAAACGCAGCCATTTTTCGATTTCCGCTTTTGACCCTTTAACTGAACCACCTCTTATCGGCAGAGCGTCCAGAATTTCAGATTTTGGGCACAGCTTTTTGACTTCCTTTATGGAGCGTCCCATCCTGCTGCCCTCATGGGTCATGAAAGGTACTAATTTTTTTCCTGACATATCGTTTTCGGCCAAAAACGTCCTTATGGGCGATGCAATGCTTCCCCACCAGTTCGGCGATCCTAAAATTATTGTACCGTATTCCTGAAGATTTGAAACTTTGGTTTTTATTTTAGGTTTAAATTCCGCATCCGCTTCTTTTTTTGCAATGGCTACGGTTTCATTGTAATCGGAAGGATACGGCTTTTCTGGAAGAACTTCCAGAATGTCGCATTTTAGGATGTCTTTTATTATGTTGGCGGCATACCGCGTATTGCCGCTCCACGAATAGTAGACAATTAGCATTTTTTCCCCTTTCTCATAGGTTGTTTGCGCCGCCAAGTTTTTCATTGAAAGCAAGGCAAACGGCAGTGAGGCTATAAAATATTTTCTTTTCATGGCATATGTCTTAATGGTTAATTTTATGCGGTGTTTCCGCAAAATTTTATCCGCCGGTTCTGGGAGGTATAAGGCTTGCGGTTAAAATAGGAGTTGTTATTTGTACGAGGCCTTGTATATGGAAATGCAGTCGGCTTCGGACATTTGAATCCTGTCGTTTAAGAACAGAAAACTCATTGAATCTTTTGCATTTTTGGCGAATTTCTCAAATTCGTCGGGCGTTATCCCGTAATCCGACATCTTGAGGCCGTCTACGCCGCATTCCCTTTGAAGCTTTTTTAATGCATCTAGGAAATCTGTAGGGGAGTTTGCGTTCTGATTCCCCATAAGGCGCGCCATTTGAATAAAGCGTTCGGGGCAGGCGCCTTTGTCTATAAAAAATGCGTAATAGGCTAAGCTTATCATGATTAGTCCTGCGCCGTGCGGAAGTTCCTGGTGGTATGCGCTCATGGCGTGTTCCAATGAGTGCTCGCTGGTGCAGGTTCCTGTGCTCATCATCATTCCCGAAAGCGTGTTTCCGAAAGAGACGTGCTCGCGGGCCTCCAGGTCTCTGCCGTCCTTTACGGCTCGCGCCAAGTATCCGGCTACATTTTTAATGGCCGTTTCGGCATACATGTCGCTAATCGGATTTGCGCCGGCTGAAATATACCCTTCGGTGCTGTGAAACAGGGCGTCGAATCCTTGGTAGGCTGTAAAGCGCGGAGGAACGGAAAGTGTAAGTTTGGGATCTACAATCGACAGGGTTGGAAAGAGCGATTCGTCAAAAACTGCGGTCTTTTCATTTGTTTGGGGATTTGTGATTACTCCTCCGGCGTCGGCTTCCGAGCCTGTGCCTGCGGTTGTGGTTATGGCTACTATCGGCAGGGCTTTGTTTTTAAAAGGAAATTTTTTTCCGGTGCCGAATAAAACGTAGTCCCAAAGGTCGCCGTCGTTCACAGCCATCGCAGCAATTGCCTTTGAGGCATCCATTACGCTGCCTCCTCCCAAGGCTACTATAAAGTCGCACGAGTTTTCCTTTGCGGCGCTTGCTCCCGCCATGACTGTAGATTTCAATGGATTGGGTTCAACTTTGTCGAATATGCAATAGGAAACGCCTGCATGGGATAGCTGCTTTTCAAGCTCTGCCAAGTATCCGTTTTCGCGTGTGGATTTGCCGTTGGAGATCACCACAAGCGCCTTTGTTCCGGGAAGCTTTTCTTTGCATAGTTTTTCAAACGTTCCTGTCCCGAAAATAACTTTTGTGGGAATGTAGTTTACAAAATTTTTCATAATATTCCTTTCTAATTTTCTGTTTTTTTGTTTTGCTTAAATATCGAACTGATAGAAACCAGGCTTAAGTGTGCGGCGTATGCAACTAGCAAAATTATAGATGCGCTCTCAAAGAAAAATAGTATAGTCGGGCGATCTTCATCCCAGTAGTCGAAAGAATATCCCAAAAATAGCTTGTCGAACATTGCCCGGTCTGCCCATGAATATGCGCCGCAGATAATCATGGCGAACATGGCGAGCTGGAATATTCTCCGCATATGGCGTCCAGCTGGGTTTATATATTTAGATAAGGTTTTCCACTTCATGCCCAAATGGATAGCTCCTAAAAACATCAGCCAATATGCGGCTGTCGCATGAATTTGCCTAATCTGCATTGTTTCGGCTATTCCAAGAAACGGGAGGGCAAACTTCGACTGAACTGCTCCGGTTGCAGCGGCAGTTATAAAAACGCAGAGCAGAAGCGCGTTTACCGCCGCGTTTAGAAGTCTTGCTGCCCCGTATTTTCCCTTAAAAAAGCCTAAGTACCAGCGCGCATTGAGAAGGTTGTGCCATGCCAACATCGCGCAAGCTGCAAGCCCAATCCATTCGTGGAAAAAATCTCCCGTTATGCGAAACGCAAGAGCAATGATCAGCGCAATTGCCATTGCGGCGTCGAGAGCGATTCGGCTTTTTATTGAAAATCTCATATAGGGAAAATTTGTATCGCGGAAAATGCAATGCTGTATAGAATCATTACAGCAATAAGGAATATTTAAGGGGAGGATTTTCCCACATGCTATCACTGTTTATTAAAAATGTAAATATGCGTTTCGACTGAAAAATTGCCTAATCCGCTTGGAACATAAACTGCAGGCATTGGGATGCGGATTCATACCGCCAATTTGTATCTGTCAATTAAGGCATTTGAGGGCGATGTTGGGAAAAGTAAGATGGCAAATAAATGAAGAGAAAGCCAAAATCCGCAGACTGTCGCGGTGAATACAATTGGGATACAATGCGCCGATAGAGCCTGATAAGACGGGGCAAAGGGTTTTTGCTTGCAACAATAATGCTGATAG
>UMCV01006385.1_pt1 | contig 11112 bp, 9 predicted proteins | sample 1964311 | NCBI WGS metagenome assembly UMCV01 (sample SAMEA4835976, study PRJEB28245) | human gut metagenome | biome: gut microbiome; material: fecal sample | place: Denmark | collected 2008 | reverse complement strand
CGCCAAGGGCTTCCGGGCAAAATTGATAAGCCGCGCCGCCGCTGCGATTTGTGCTTCATCTGGTTGTGGATAAGGCATGTAACTTCGGATGCCGCTGATTTTCGGGTAGTGAAAGGCTGTAATTTCCTGCTGGGCATCTTTGGTAATGTCCACTACCACCGGACCCGGCCGCCCGGACCGGGCGATGTAAAATGCTTTGGCTATCGCTGCCGGAATATCAGCTGCCTGTTTTACTTGGCAGTTCCATTTGGTCACAGCTTGGGTAATCCCGATAAAATTGGTTTCTTGAAAAGCATCTGTACCTAAAAATCGGGAACTGACCTGTCCGCTAATCACGACGATAGGAGTGGAGTCCATTAAGGCATCTGCCAGCCCCGTTACCGTATTGGTAGCTCCCGGTCCGGAGGTTACGAAACAAACGCCGACTTTCCCGCTTACCCGGGCATACCCTTGGGCGGCATGTATAGCTCCCTGTTCGTGGCGTACCAGAATATGACGGATACGATCCCGGTAGTCGTATAAGGCATCATAAACCGGCATAATCGTCCCTCCCGGGTAGCCAAAGATGGTGTCAATGCCTTCTTCCAGTAAGGATTCGATAACGGCTTGGGCTCCCGATATTCCTGTGGAGGGTATACATGGCTTTTCTCTTTGCAGAGAAAGTGTAGTCCTATTCATTGTGAGTGTGTTGTGTGTCGTTTTTAATAAATATCTCTGATGGCTCCTTTGTCAGCGGAACTGACCAGCATGGCATAAGCTTGTAATGATTTCGATATACGACGGTCGCGGGCAACCGGCTTGAAAACCTTGCAGGCTTTGAGCCGGGCTGAAAGTTCCTCAGGAGAGAGAAGCAGATTGATACGGCGTTCTGGGATATTTATTTCGATCGTATCCCCGTCTTGTACGACTGCTATTTCTCCTCCTGCCGCGGCTTCCGGAGAAATGTGACCGACAGAAAGTCCGGATGTTCCTCCGGAAAACCGTCCGTCCGTGATGAGGGCACAGACCTTATCCAATTGTTTGGATTTCAGATAAGAAGTGGGGTAAAGCATTTCTTGCATCCCCGGTCCCCCTTTCGGTCCTTCGTAACGGATAACCACCACCTCTCCGGCTTTAACTTCATCGTTTAAAATCCCATTCATGGCTTGTCCCTGGGATTCGAAAACTCTTGCTTTTCCCCGGAATTTCAAGAGGGATTCGTCGACTCCAGCTGTTTTTACAATACATCCGTTCCGGGCAATATTGCCAGTAAGTACAGCTAAACCGCCGTCTGTAAAGTAAGCATGCGCTACATCCCGGATACAACCCTGAGTCCGGTCGTCGTCAAAACTATTATGGTAATTGCCCTGTGCTCCTAGTTCCCTGCAAAACTTATTTCCCGGTGCACTCAGATAGAACTTCCGGGCTTTTTGACTCAGTCGTTTACTGCTGAGGTTATATTTGGCCAGGCAACTTTCCAAACTGTCGTATCCGATTCTTTTTACCGTGGTGTCGATTAAACCGGCGGCGGCTAATTCTCCCATAATGCTCATTACTCCTCCGGCCCGGTTTACGTCCTGCATATGATAATGAGAATTGGGAGCTACTTTGCAGAGTACCGGGATTTTTTTCGATAGGCGATCGATGTCTTGCATGGTAAAATCAACTTCGGCTTCATGGGCGATCGCCAATAAATGGAGTACCGTATTCGTAGAACCTCCCATGGCGATATCCAAAGCCATTGCATTTTCAAAAGCGGCTTTCGTTGCAATAGAACGGGGTAAAACGGAATGATCTCCTTCAAAATAATACGATCCCGCTTTTTGTACAATCAGGGAAGCTGCTTTTTCAAACAAGCGTTTCCGGTTTTTATGGGTAGCCGGTATAGTGCCGTTTCCGGGTATGGCCAATCCCAATGCTTCTGTCAGGCAATTCATAGAATTTGCAGTGAACATACCTGAACAAGAACCGCAACCCGGACAAGCGCATTTTTCTATTTCCTCTACCTCTTCTTCACTATACCGTTCGTCTGCCCCCATAACCATAGCGTCGATCAAGTCCACGGCTTTTCCTTTGTAAGATCCGGCTTCCATAGGTCCGCCTGATACGAATAAAGTGGGAATGTTTAGCCGCATGGCCGCCATTAACATGCCGGGAGTAACCTTATCACAATTACTGATGCAAACCAAAGCATCGATTTTATGAGCATTGGCCATATATTCAATACTGTCGGCTATGATTTCCCGGGAAGGTAAAGAATAAAGCATACCTTCGTGTCCCATTGCGATGCCATCGTCTATGGCAATGGTGTTAAATTCAGCAGCAAAACAGCCTCTTTGTTCAATCAAAGCTTTTACATATTGCCCGATTTCGTGTAAATGGCCATGCCCCGGTACAAACTGGGTGAACGAATTGGCGATGCCAATTACCGGCATCCCGAATTGTTCTTTTTTCATCCCGTTTGCACGCCAGAGACTTCTAGCTCCTGCCATTCTCCGGCCTGTCATGGTCATTTCGCTTCTTAGTTTGTTTCTCATTTTTATATAAATTGTGCAGTGTGTTCCTCAAAACAAAAAGGCCTTTCCCATTTGTGAGAAAGGCCTTTTTAATACGTTATATATTTTAGATCATCATTCCATTAAATACACCTTTCTCACGTCGTGGCAGAGGACCACGAGCATCAGAATACTAATGAGGTGTAGAGATAAATTCGTCATATTTTAAATTTTTATGCAGACAAATGTATGAATTAAATTTTTGAAAAACCAAATAATTCTTCAATTATTTACATTCTATGAGCATTTTGTATAGAATTATACAATTACAATCGTGTGCATAAAAATTCATTTATTTTGAATATTTGAAAGAAGGGAAAAAAGTGTGGATCCTGAATTTAAATGAATTAAGTTGCAGAAAAACCCATAAGGGTAAATGAGGATGGGACTCTAGATTGAAATTTATTCAGCGGCTCAAGGAAGGGTAGATGTTGAGTTAAAAAAAATCCAGCAGAAATATCGTTTTGCCACTAACTTTCCTCAAAAGCCTCCTTTTATAGATCGAAATAAAAGCTCTTAGACAGTTAGAATTTTGAGTAATTGGATAGAAAACGTTTGTAAACGTCCGAATGAAAAAGGTGAAGGCCAACTTTTAAAACAGAAAATGCCTGTAAATTCTATAGGAAAGATAGGAAATAAACTTTTAAATACCTATTCCCCTTTAGGATGAGGGGAAACATAGGGTTCCGTTTTGATAGAAGATAGGGGAAAGAAAAATCCTCTTATATCTTCCGGTAAGATATTTTTTCCTGTTAGGAATTCATAATTATAATGTACAGCCGAAAACTGTTGTTTAGGTTTATTTTCCCATCTGAGCAAGGCCATCAGGATAATGATGACAATCGCCAGAATGCCCGTTATTACTAATCTCATCGCCTCAAAATTTAATATGTGGATGTTCGTATACGAAGAAAAACAGAATAAGGTTATAAAAACAGTGGAAAAAATGAGAAGGGTTTTAAAGAAAGCGGAGGTTTTCGAAGATATAGCTTGTTTTTTGCTTCCGGAAAACTTTGTAACTTTGTGGGAATTATTATGGAAGGATGGATACGATTATTGATTTATTTGAGCGAAGTTGTGTGAAATTCCCGGATAATCCTTATTTATGGGAAAAAAGGCAGGGGAAATATGAAGCTATGACTTACTCCCAAACAAATTCCCGGGTGAGAGATATTGCTGCCGGATTAATGGCTATAGGGATAAAGAAAGGAGAGAGGGTTGCTTTATTGAGTGAAGGACGCAGGGATTGGGTATGTGCTGAATTGGGTATTTTGTATGCAGGAGGAATAAATGTACCTTTGAGTATTCGCTTGACGGAACAGGAATTAGTGTTTCGTTTAAATCATTCGGAAGCCCGTTTTGTATTTGTTTCTTCTTATTATTTAAAGCGTCTTAGGAATATTGAAGGGCACTTGAATTCGGTAGAGCGGATTTTTGTATTCGATTATAAGGGAGAAATAACGGATAAGTATGTTTCTTTTACCGATCTTGTGGAAAAAGGGAAACGGCATTTACATGTTTTCCCGGGATGTCTGGAGACAGTCGGGAAGACGATCCGGGGAGAAGATATTGCGAATATCTCTTATACTTCGGGGACGACTGCTGAGCCAAAGGGGATACTGCTTACTCATGCAAATTACGTGAGTAATGTCTTACAGGCTGATTCTCTCATTCGGATTCCGGCCTATTACAGAATTTTACTCTTTTTGCCTTGGGATCATAGTTTTGCTCATACTGTCGGGATTTATTCTTTTATGTACAATGGAGCTTCTTTGGCAGCTGTGGATTTCGGAAATTCTCCTTTGGAGTTTCTTCGCAACATACCGGTAAATATGAAGGAAATTAAGCCTCATGTTTTACTTAGCGTACCGGCTATTGCTAAGAATTTTAGAAAAAATATTGAAGCAAAGATTCGTCAGCAGGGTCGTTTTATAGAAATACTTTATACCTGGGGCTTAAAATTTGCTTATTGGTTTCAAGGGAGGGAAAGCTTTGCCAGGAGAGGAGTGAAAAGCCTTGCCTATCCAATTTGGTATCTATTCGATCGTCTTTTATTTTTTAAGATACGTCAGTCTTTCGGCGGGGAACTGCGTTTTTTTATCGGAGGTGGGGCTTTATTGGACATCGAGTTGCAGCAGTATTATTGTGCACTTGGTATTCCGATGTACCAAGGATATGGTTTGTCGGAAGCTTCTCCTGTAATTAGTTCTAATACTCCTGAAAGATACCGATTGGGATCCTCGGGAATGCCGGTGCGACCGATGGAGTTGAAAATATGTGACGAGGAGGGAAAAGCTTTAGCTGCAGGAGAAACGGGAGAGATTGTAATAAAGGGAGGAAATGTCATGCGGGGGTATTGGAAAAATGAATCGTCTACGAAAGAAGTTATCCGGGAAAGTTGGCTCTATACAGGAGATTTGGGTTATGTGGATTCGGATGGTTTTTTGATGGTATTGGGACGTTTTAAATCTTTATTGATTGCTAATGACGGAGAAAAATACAGTCCGGAAGGAATAGAGGAAGCGATTGTAGAAAAGTCGAAATTTATTGATTATTGTATACTGTATAATGATCAATCCCTTTATACCGTAGGCTTGATTGCTCCGAATAAGGTTGTCTTAAAAGAATATATTCAGCAAAAGCATGTGGAATTGGGATCGATAGAGGGATATAAGTTAATGTTGGAAAAACTGCATGAGGAATTAATGGAGTTCCGTTATGGGGGGAAGTTTGCCGGACTTTTTCCGGAAAGATGGCTACCGGCAGTTGTTGCTATTTTACCTGAGCCGTTAAGTGATAAAAACGGAACGATTAACTCGACTTCCAAAGTCGTACGCCGACGGATTACCGAATTGTATCAGACCGAATTAGAACAGGCTTATACAGTAGAGGGAAAGGATATTTTTAACGTGAAAAACACCCAAAATATCCGGAGATATATGGAGAGTTGAAAAGAAAAGTGTTCCGGAAAAACGTTTTGTAAATCAAAAAACAGAAAGAGATTTTGTGAATCAGATCTATTTGTCATTTTAAAGAAAAAAATATGCGTCGTGAAACTATAGCAGTGCAGATCGGGGAGGTTGTACTTTCGTCAGAGCAGCCCGTATTGGTACAGTCCATGTTAAATACTTCCACTTTAGATACAGAAGCTTGTGTAGAACAGTCTATCCGCATCATAGAAGCTGGTGGGCAGTTGGTGCGCATCACTGCTCCGGGAGTAAAAGAGGCTGAAAATCTGAAAAATATTCGGGATATTTTACGAGAACGATCTTATACGGTTCCTCTTTCTGCAGACATTCATTTTAGTCCTGCCGCTGCTTTAGTAGCGGCCCGTTATGTAGAAAAAGTAAGGATTAATCCCGGAAATTTTGTCGATAAACGGGCTACTTTTCAGAATCTGGTATACACAGAAGAGGAATATGCGGCAGAACTGCAGCAGCTAAAGTGCAAATTCACGGAATTTCTGGATGAATGCCGTCGTCACCATACGGCTGTACGTATCGGGACAAATCACGGTTCTTTATCCGATCGGATTATGAGCCGGTATGGAAATACACCTGCCGGAATGGTGGAGGCCACTATGGAATATTTGAGGATTTGTCAGGAAATCGGTTTTGATCAGGTGGTCATATCTTTAAAGTCCAGTGATTGCCAGATCATGGTAGAAGCTGTCCGTTTGTTAGTCAAGGAAATGGAGAAAGCCGGCATGAAATATCCCCTGCATTTAGGGGTGACTGAAGCGGGAGAGGGAGAAGACGGGCGTATTCGTTCGGCTGTCGGAATTGGCTGTTTGTTGAACGAAGGAATAGGCGATACAATCCGGGTGTCGTTGACAGAAGCTCCGGAACAGGAGATTCCGGTTGCCCGAACCTTAATCGGCCTTTGTCGTCCGATGTATCAGCCCGATCGGTTATATGCTACGGGTAGGTCTACAAAACCCGTTATTGTTGCTGATATTTCGGCTTCTGAGGTAGTAGACGAAAAGGCGATCCGGCAATTGGATTTTTATGAAAATAAGGAAATAGATCCTGCTTTAGGAGTACGTTTAGAGGCAGGGGCTAAATCCCCGGAAATGATATATACGGAAGCTTTAGGACCGGAATTGACGAAATTACCTTCTGCTTTACGGATTATTGTCCCTTCCCGGAATCTGGATATGGCGCATGTATACCATCGGGGAGCCTGTCCGTTGGTGAGCCGGAACGAATTTATGCAAAAAAAATTGCCGGAGCAGGGAGGTACCGTTTTTGTCGAGATTGTAAAAAAAGAAGAAATTGATTTGAAATTTATAGAACAATTGCGAAAAACAGAACGTGTTTTCATTGTTTTAACTCTTTCGCAACCGGATTATCATCTATGGCATGAGATGTATAGGCTTTTACAACAAGCCGGTATAACGCATGAAATTATTCTTAAAACGAAAGTAAAGACGGCTGATAAAGAACGAGCTGCTCTTCAGATTGCAGCTCATACGGGTGGGTTATTTATAGATCGTATACCTTATGGGTTGTGGATTACGGCTTCTCAGGAAGAAAATATTGCTTTTACTTTAAATCTGAGTCGTAATATTTTGCAATCTGCCGGATTGAGGCGTTATAAAACAGAGTTTGTAAGTTGTCCGGGTTGCGGACGTACTCTTTATAATCTGGAGGAGGCTGTTGCTAAAGTGAAGGGAGCTTTTTCTCATTTAAGCAAACTGAAGATTGCGATTATGGGGTGTATTGTAAACGGGCCGGGAGAGATGGGGGATGCTGATTATGGATATGTTGGGGCGGGCAACGGCAAAGTCAACCTTTATAAAGGAAGAAAAATGGTGAGGGCCGCTGTGCCCGAGCAGCAGGCCATTGCTGCGCTCGAACAATTGATCCGGGAAAACGGAGATTGGTGCGACCGTAGTGAATAAACGAATTGTCGGTTAAGAGACGGAATGGGATTTATTCAAACCTTCCCGCATCCGGATAAGCATCTGTTTGGATAAGGAGTGCTATTCCGTGTCTGACAAGCATCTGTTTAGTCATTTGCTGATTAACGGACTCTTGATTCGAATAAAGGTGTATAATCAGGACCGTTTGTATACGAAATAATATTCCTTTGTTTCGGTCAGAGAATTTTGATCCGCTTTATTTCAGGCGGAAAGTTGCTAAGACGGCTTTATGATCGGTGGGCCATATACCCAGGGGAGCTAAAATAGGGTCGGACGTTTCTTCAGTCATTCGTTCTCCCCGGAGAATATCTCCTCGGGGGCCCACCAGGGTCACCTCCGTCAGGGATAATCCTTTAAAAGGAGCGTACATGATAAAATCAATACGATCTCTATCGTCTGCTTGTGGTGACCAGACTAATTTTTTCAAAGCGATATCCTTACAATCAGCAGGGCATGTAAATCCGGGATGAGTCAGTGGATCCGGATAAATTTCGCGGTAGGCGTCTTTATAACCGGCTTTTTCCAGCATAACGGATACATCCCAAGGGACAACGAGACCTTGATGGTCGCGAATATTTTTTGTCGCCTTTGTCCAGTCGAGATGGGAAGGTTCGTTGAAATCTCCTCCCAAGATGACAATACGTCCTGTAACCCGATCTTTCGCTGCTGCTTCCAGAAAACAAGCAATGGCGTCATCCCGTACAGAAAGACGGTTCAAATAGAGGATTGAGTCGATATGAGTTACCGGTTCCCTTTTTTCCCATGTATTTCCATCGTAACCCCTTGCATCATAATAAGCACAGTTCCGGTAATCCAGGTGGGCCGTATAAAGAGCGACCTCTGTGTCTCCTATCCGGGTAATGGCTTTATAAATACTTCCCCGGTCGTCTTTTAGTGGATAGATGGTTAAACTATCTGCAATCGGGTAACGACTTAATAAACCGGAATCTTCGGAATAAAAAGAATAATAAATTTCCCCTCTTTGTTTTAAAGCTTCTACTATCCGATCGCAAAAACGAGTATGGTGGTAATTACGTACTTCACTCAAGGTTACAAAATCGGCTTTACTTCGGGCAATCTCATCCGCAACGGCTTCAAATCCTTTTTCTACGACTGCACCCTCCTGCCAGATATTGAATTGAAGTACTCTGAACGTTTTCTCTTGTTGACAGGAAAAACAACAGCATATGCACAAAAACAATCCCCAGGCAGATCCGTTTTTTATTTTCATAATCGTATCATTAGTTGTTACTGATAATGAGTTCTTTTTCGTTTTAAATAGGAGAATCGAAAAAGAATGATCCAGAAGACAAAAATACAAATTAAAATTTTTTAAAAGAAAATAGAATAAAATATTCTATATATCGAAAGTATCCGTAAAAAAAAGAAACAGAGTCATAAAAAAGCGGGATTACCCAAACCATTTTTGCAAAATATGAGTTTAAATATACAGAGAAAATGGATTTAATAATTTAATACAGAAGTGATATGATGTTTATTTGGTACATTATCATTGGGATTATTGCTGGTTGGATAGCTGGTAAGATTATGAAAGGTAGCGGTTACGGTTTATTTGTAAACATGATCGTTGGGATTATTGGAGGAGTATTGGGAGGTTGGTTGTTCAGTTTGGTAGGTATAGAATCTACCGGCGGTATAATTGGCAGCTTGATTATTTCTGTCGTAGGAGCTATCGTTTTACTTTGGTTCGTCTCTTTAGTGAGTCCTTCCCACCGAAAGTGAGTCACATATCAGGGGAAGAGATGAGAATGTCCAAAAAACGAAGTTTTACTTTTTTGAAAAAGAATAGGGGAACTAAAGTGCCTGATTCGTATTTATCAAAATTTTAGGTCTGTCGGCCAGAAGTTTGAATGTCTTTATCCGTTGAAGAGGAAAAATTTCGAAGCAGTAAAAATTTTTCTGGGTATTCTCATCGAATCCCGATATTTTTGAGAGTAGAATGGAGAAGAAAAGGCATAGAATTTAGTCAAAAGATATGTATTTTTGTTCCCTAATCGAATGTTCTATGAAAAAACTAATTTTACTTTTCAGTCTACTTACAGTTTGTTTTGGTAAAAGTTATGCTTCTCGGATGGATTGGGTAACCTCTCCGGATTCCGTATCTTTTCAAAATTTGTCTGTTTCCGACTTTCAAAAGCTTCTGGCAGATACGACTGTACAATTAATAGATGTCCGGACTCCTGCAGAATTTGAAGCGGGACATATACCTCGTGCCTTGAATATAGATGTGAAAGAGGTGAATTTTGAAAAAAATATAAAAACACTTGATCCGTCCCGGCCGGTTGCGGTATATTGCAGAAGCGGTGTGAGAAGCCGGAAAGCTGCCCGGAAATTAGCAGAAAAAGGATTTCAGGTTTACAATTTGGACAAAGGATTTCTAGGCTGGCCAAAGCATTAACAGCATTTTGTGTCTGATTTCTGCTCGTTCCTGAAACGCTGATTCCTCTTTATTCTGTTCTGATTAAAAAATTAATGAGAACGATTCAAAGGAAAGTCCCGAAACTCAGACAAAATAGTGATACTGCTTTGACATTTTGACAATTAACGTACAAAACGAATTCCTACAGAAATATTGGCCATAGAGATATTTTCACCATCTTGGGGATTAAGAGTAAATTTCGTCGTTTCTCCAGCACTATTTTTATATGTAAAATTTTTGATATTGCCGAAAAGTAAAGATAATTTAATGCCCAAAGCGACTTTATCTGACAAAGCAAAGTCATAACCGATCGATCCTTTACCTGCCAGGCATCCTCCTGTGAACGATTCTTCTTCATCTGCTTCCTTGGTTATTTCTTTAAAATGTCCATAACCAATTGCCAAAGTATATACAAAAGCATCCCGTCGGTAAGATATCGGTATACGCCCCGCAAAAGAAGGTCCGATAAACTGAATTTTAGTGTTATCTTTTAAATAGTGATTCTCAATTGTTCCTGAATGTTTGGCATTATAATAATCATATTCTATACCTAACGCAATTTTTCTTTTTAGGAAAAAATGTAAATCAATGCCAAATTGTCCTCCTAGACGCATATTATTGATAAAATCTGTCAGTTCTTCGCTGCCTTCAGGCGTTCTTCCTAAACGGTATCCGGTACCTCCACTGATAGCGAGCCGGAAAACAGGTCTCTTTAAATAATTTTGTTTTTGTATAGAAGGAATAATAGTGTCGTTAGAGCTCTCTCTCCAGTTATAATATTCCGGATCTGTTGCCTGTCGTAAAGTGTCCGACCTATGTATGTAAGTGGTGTCTTGCGCTTTTGTAGAAAAAGGAAGTATAAAAAGAATAAATAAACAAAGACCTATAAACCTTCTCATATATCTCTTGTTTTTGATGCTATAATAAATATTTATTTTATGCAAAAATATTTAAATGAAATTAAAATGAAAATTATTTTATATTTTTTATTACAAATTTTTCAGTTTTATAAAGGGGAAACTGATTTCAGAGGAGCCGCGGAAAAGGCCCAGTATAAGGACTTCAAGTATAGATACATTCGGATCTCTCGGATGAAGAATTGCATATCTATAATTGTAGAGAGGTTTTAGGAAATTGACACAGTATGTAAATAAGGGAGATAATTTGAAAAGAGAGGGCATTTCTAAAAAATGTCCCCTAAAAGTTTTTGGTCT
>UMCV01042784.1_pt1 | contig 11115 bp, 10 predicted proteins | sample 1964311 | NCBI WGS metagenome assembly UMCV01 (sample SAMEA4835976, study PRJEB28245) | human gut metagenome | biome: gut microbiome; material: fecal sample | place: Denmark | collected 2008 | reverse complement strand
TGGTCTATCATGCGGACGTTGACGTTTGCGTCGGCAAGTGCGCCGAAAAGGGTTGCGGCAGTGCCCTGTCTTGACGCCATATTGTGTCCGACGGTTGCGATGAGGGAAAGTCCGCTGTGGATTTCTATATTGTCGGCGTTTATGGACTCTTGAAGAGCGGCAAGCACCTTTTGCATTTTGCCGGCGATGTACTCGTCGCGAATGACGACGGAAAGCGTATCTATGCCCGACGGCACGTGCTCGAAAGATATTCCTTCAAATTCAAGCACGGAAAGCACTTTTCTGCCAAAGCCGATTTCGGAGTTCATCATATCTTTTTCGATATTGATGATGGTAAAGCCTTTTTTGCCTGCGATACCGGTGATGATTTTTTTGTTTTTCGGCAGATTTTTTTCGGCAACTATCATAGTGCCGTGATAGGTCGGATTGAAAGTGTTTTTGATATTGATGGGGATTCCAACGCTACGCACGGGGAATATGGATTCGGGATGCAAAACCTCCGCTCCCATATACGCAAGCTCGCGAAGTTCGCGATAGCTCAAAAAATCGATGATTTCGGGGCTGTCCACAACTCTTGGATCGGCGGTCAAAAATCCGTCTACGTCCGTCCAGTTTTCATACACGTCCGCACCGACGGCGCGCGCGATGAGCGCACCCGTTATATCCGAGCCGCCGCGTGAAAAAGTGGTGATCCTTCCGTCGCGATTCGAGCCGTAAAAACCGGGGATAACGGCGTATTCCACCCCTTCAAGCCTTTGCTTAATGAGATCGAGCGAATAGTGCATTTGCAATTTTTCGTCGCTGAATTTTATGATATTTTGCGTATCGACAAATTCAAATCCCAGCTTTTTTGCCAAGATGAGCGCATTGAGATATTCGCCTCTCGATGCGGCGTAATCCTTTGTAACGCTCTTGTCGATGCCCGCCTTGACCTCATCGAGAACGGAATCTATATCGAAATCCAAATCCAGCGCGCGCACGATATCTTTGAATCGTTTGCGCACGACCTCGAAAGACTGTGTGCAGTTGCCTTTTTCAAGTTTTTCGTTGAAGCACGCATAAAGAGCGTCCGTCACTTTGACGTCCGCCAAGCCGCGTTTTCCGGGCGCGGAAACAACGATATACTTTCTTTGCGGATCGCTCTTTACGATGTCGATGACGCGAGAAATCGTCTCGCCGTTCGCCATAGACGTTCCGCCGAATTTGCAAACTTTCATATTGTGTCCCTACACTATTTTATGCGTCTACTTTTGCAACCGCCCGTGCAAAAGCACAAATTATTTTATTCTTTTTGCTTCGAAATAATATCTCTTTTCTTCCGCCTCGCCCATTGAGAACGCTTTGCGGCAAAGAGTGCCGTTTTTGAGGACGTAACCGAACAGTTCTTCCTTTTCGATTTTCGGCATGACGATTGCAACGCCGTCGTTGTGCGCCGCAACGTCTTTGAGGTGTTCTATGCCGTGGATATAGTCCACAACACAGCCGCTATGCTCTTTTATGTATGCGTCGATTGCGTCTTGAACGTCTTTTATCGCCTTTGCTCCGATCTTGTCCACGTGCAATTTGTATTCGGCGTTTTTGTCGAAAGCGACGATTTCCTTTTCACCCGAAAGAGCGTTTTGCATATACGGCACAAAGTCCTCGCCAACGCCGAACACAAAGCGGTGTATCGGCTCGAAAACTATGCCCTCGTCGTGCAGGTTTTCAACCTCACAAAGTGCAAATCTGGCAGGATGAACTGCCTTTTCCGACTCCGTTAACCCCTCTTTTATGCGATTCCAATGCGCTTGCGCCGTGGCAAGAGAGTGGTTGCCGTCTCCGACCGCAAAGATAAAATCGTTCTTATCTCCGCCGTAAAGATTTTGCACGGAGCCAACGTAATTTTCAAAAACGTCAATGACTTTTTGTGCGTCTATACGATACCCTTCGAGATGTCCGCCGCCCATATTGAGATCGAAATCGTACACTTTTTCAAGGCTTGCGCGCTCGCTCCAAATAGGTTCGATGACGGAGTGCTTTCTGTCGTCGATAAGCAACATGATATGCGGCAGTTCCACGGGAGCGTCTTGCCTTATTTTGAGGCGCGGCGGTATTCTGTCGAGAACGACGCCTTCGGTTGAGCGTATATGCGCGTTCGACGGATGCGTAAAGCAATAATCTTCCAGGTCAACCGCAAGCACGATGCCCAAACGAGAAATACCGCTTGCCGTGGTGCGCTTGCACACGATAAAGCTGTCCTTCAAAGTTTTGAACACACCGCCGTCGAGATACTCTTTCATCGTGCGGTTGATGTTGAGTATGCGCTCGTCCTTGTCCTCGTCTTCGAGATACGCTTCGGGGAAAATGAGTTTGAGCGTGCTTTGGCTCTCCCCCACGTACTCTTCGAGCTTTTTCCAATATCCGCGTTCGGACGTAAACTGATCGCACGCAACGACGGACCATTTGTTGTGGTCGCAACCGTTAGGCACGAGAATATCGCAAGTTCTTATCGTTTTCATTTGAATCTCCCGTTTCTGCGGATTCTGCCACCGATTTTGCGGTTTGCGTGAGCTTCGCGAAGCGCGATAGCCGTGGGCGAAATGCCGTATGCTTCTTCTATTTCGTCTTTGAGCTTGTCCATTGTCATATATCGCTTGATTTCGCCGTGTTTGACAACGGAGATTATGCCGGTTTCCTCGCTGACGACGATTGACAATACGTCGGTGTCTTCCGTGATGCCGATTGCCGCGCGGTGTCTTGTACCCATCTCTTTGTTCACGTTGCGTTGAGTGAGCGTCAAAAAACAGCCTGCTGCGATGATTTTGTTTCCCCTGACAATAACCGCTCCGTCGTGAAGAGGGGCTTTTGTGTTGAAAATACTTTCAAAAAGCGGCGCGCTGAGGGTTGCGTTGAGCCTTGTACCCGTGTCAAGAATGTTGTCGTGAATATCGCCTGCGCTGTCGATGATTATGATTGCGCCCACGTCTTGTTTTGCCATATCCTGACATGCCGTAAGAATTTCAGCCGTTGCGTCGCGGAGCTCGTCGTCGCTGTTGTGCGTTTCAAAACCTTTTGCCGTCGAAACCTTTTGGAAGAGGTTTTTGAGGTCGTTTTGATACACCACGCACGCCGCCACTATGTCAAAGACCACAACAAAATGCATAACATATTTCGATATAGCCAAAACCGCACCTCCCAACAGTTCGGAAAGCACGTTGACAAGCACGTCCAGCACCGCGCCGAGCAACAACAGGAAAAACACCTTCATGTTGCGCTTGTAAACGAAAAAGCTCAGCATGATTGCGAAAACGGTCACCAAAATCACCATATCGATGATGAAATAAAGGTTGATGCCGTTTGCGTATTGAGCAAAGTTGTATGCCATAAAACCCTCTCTAACCGCTGTTTTGCGGAATTTTTATCGAATTTTCTTTCAATCAAATATCGAATTCGTCAAACACGTTTCCGCCGCCCGACTTGTGATCGTCGTCGGAATCGTCTTTTTTGTGTACGTGTTTTCTTTCAAACTCGTCAAACGTGTCGCCCACGTCGTCCCTGCGCTCGTAGCCGTATCCGACGGGGTGTTTTTCGAAATACGCGTCCCTCGTATCCTCGTTTCTGAACTCGTCCGATTTTTTTCTAAACAAAATCGCAAGCACTATAACCGCAACCAGATAAGCGGCGAAAACGCATATCGCAATCGCGCTGGACACCGTTTGAAGAGGCGTTGATATAGTGTCGACGATATAGCCGAGTTGGCTCAAATAATCGGCAAGTTCGCTTGCAAGCTCCTTGTCCGCGCCGAGTGCGACGATCGTCAGATTTTCACCGAGCACGCCTATGCCGTAAAATATCATATATATCGTCGAAAGCGTCGCAAACGAGTTGCGCTTTTCAACGGGATTGAGCTTGTATTTCTTTGCAAATATCCAAAGGAACATCGTAAGATATGATGCCGGCAACAGCAATGCGTCGAGCACCGTCGAGGTGAACACGTAAACGTTCGGATTGAGGATCGCAAAGCTCTCGACTATACCCACAATCACTCGCGGCACTGCGGTGAATATCATCACCCAATAACAAAAATCGTTGCGGCTGATATAGTTGACGTGACGGCGCGCGGTGATGTAGTAAAGTATGAGCGCAAGAAGGAAGGTCACCGCCGCGGGAATAAGTCCGTAGGAAAAAACTATCGAAAACACGCCGCTCAAAGTACTCAATCTGGAAGCCTCTGCAAGCATGCCGTTAATTTGCGAATATATTGGGAAAACGTTGCGAACGAACGTGGCAAAAATAAGTCCCAACCATATCCACACGTAATACTTTTTGTCAATTTTGTTTTGCATATTATCTCCTTAAATGACAAGCAACTGCAATATTGCTTCGTGGATTGCGCTCACGTCGCCGCGTTTGCCGGTAAGCACGTCAAATTGCAACGCGTGCAAATAGTCCACACATCTTTTCAAGCGCATTTGAGAATAGTTTGAGGACACTTTTCTCAAAAAATACACTGCGCCGCTCTTCATTCCGAGCAACTTTGCAAGATCGTCATTGGACAGCCCTTTGTTGAGTTCGGCATGCAGCATATTGCGATACTTGTCGTAAAGTCTGTTGATTATCGTCACGCCTCTTATGCCGTTTTTGAAAAATACGTCAAGCACTTCGAGAGCCTTGGCGGCATTCTTTTCACTCACGGCGTTTGCAAGTTCGTATATCTGAAAATCGATATCCGCGCTCACCATCTCGCACACGTCGATTTTGGTTATCGTGCCGTTGCTGTACGATTTGAGTTTGGCGATTTCGATTGCTATGCGCGCCATACTGCCCTGCGTTCTGGATATAAGTTCCACGGCGGCGTCGCGGTCGATTTTGATTTGAGGCGGCTTTTTGCAAAGCTCGTCGATTTCGCTCAAAATCTCAACGTCGTCAAGGTGTGAGCAGCTTACCGCCTGCGCCTTTTTGCTCTTGAACGCTTTGGCGATTTCGTCGTCGCAGTCTATGACGAGAACGCTCGTTTCGCACGGATCTGAAAGATACTTTTCAAAAGCGGTTTTGTCGCTCTCGCTCGGTGCGCTCTCCAAAGACAAAAGCACCACTTTGCGATTGTCGAACATAGGAAACGTGTACGCCGCATCTATCGCCTCGCTCATACCGCCGTCCCCCGACACGCTTGAAAAATTGAAATCGGCATATTCGGGATCGACCGCGCTCTTGAACAAGGCAAGCACCTCGTCTTTCAAATACTCGTCGTCGCCCGACACGATATAGACGGGCGCAAAACTTGCCCGACCGTCTTTTATCGCTTGAAACTGTTGTTTGAATTCGCCGTATTTCATATTCCTTTTCGTCAACTCGCGCTCAGAGTTGCAAAATCATTGCAACGCATCCGCTCGTATCATCCGCACGTACATAGATTTACAAGATTACATTATATGTTAACATTTATAAATCGATTTGTAAAGTGCGGAAAACGACCTTAACTCACCTTAAAGATTGCGATTGCAACCTGTCAACCGCAATTTGTGAGTATTTTGCGACAAAGAATCAATATACCGAATAGTCAATGCAGTGTTTATTGATGTCTTCGATACCGTTTTTGAAAATTGTTTCAATTTGATTGCGTGCGCCCTCGCAGTCCTTTTGCTCGATTGCCACAACCAAATTGTCAAGCACGAAAAGTATCTCCTCTTTGTCGCAATAGCCGAAAAGCGAAGATATGAGTTTGAGGAAAAAACTTTCAAAAGCATTGTAGACAATCTGTTTGAATGATGATAAAAATTTGAATGATGATAAAAATACACGCAAAAACCGCCGATTCGATTCGGCGGTTTTTGTTTATGCAAATTTTTCTGTTATCAATTGCACAAATTTCTCGATTCTGCTTTTTCTTATGTTCTTTATTTCAGCAAGGCTCTGTTTGGACATTTTTTTTGTTCGTTTTTCATTGGCACATTACAGCACTTTGTGCAAAAACTCTTTGAGACGGTCGCATTTAGGGTTGGTAAAAAATTCATCGGGCGGTGCTTGTTCGAGGATTTTGCCTTGCGCCATAAAGAGAATCCGAGTGCCGACTTCTCTTGCAAAAGCCATCTCGTGCGTGACGATAACCATCGTCATTCCCTCGTCTGCAACCTGTTTGATTAAGTCAAGCACCTCGCCCACCATTTCGGGATCGAGAGCGGAAGTCGGCTCGTCGAAGAGCATGACTTTTGGATTCATCGCAAGTGCGCGAGCGATTGCCACACGTTGCTTTTGTCCGCCGCTCAAAGTCGACGGATAAACGTCAGCTTTGCTTTCGAGTCCTATACGCTTCAAAAGTTCGTCCGCGCGGTTGTCTGCATCCTGCTTGATTTGCTTTTTCGACGTGTACGCAAGCGGTTGAAATTCTTTTTTTTGCGCATGCGCGGAGTGTGTGATTTTACGCTCGACGTTTTCGATTTTCTCAGTCAGATCGAGCTTTTGCTTTGTGAGTTTGGGATCGTAAGTCGCATACGATTTTCCGCCGATTTCCTTGATGACTTTCGTGCCTTCCCACGCAGAAACGATAGGTTCAAGTTCAAAATTGAGCATTTCAAGTCGTGATTTGAGCATTTCAACCTTTTTGTCGATTTTTGCGTTGTGCTTTTGGCCGAACATCTCGAACCACTTGTTGTAAAGCGGCACGAAGGCGTTTTTACGCTTTGTTTTGCGCATGTTTTTTACGCCTATTTGCACGGGCGCAAGCGTAATGTTTTTCTTCACCGTCATGTTGTTGAACAGGTTGAATTGTTGAAAAACCATACCCATTTTTTCACGCTGTTCGTTGATGTCGACTTTCAGGTCTGCAAGGTCCACTCCGTCAAACATTATCTTGCCCGCAGTGGGATCTTCAAGGCAATTCAAACAACGCAAAAACGTGGATTTTCCGCCGCCGCTGGGACCGACAATAACCACCCTTTCGCCCTCTTCTATCGTTTCGGTGATGTCGTCAAGCACGAGCAAATCTCCGAATTTTTTTGTAAGATTTATTGCACTCAACATAATTACGCCTCCACGATATAGTCTTTTTTCTTTCCGCGAACACTTATTTTTTTGTAATTGCGATCGGTTTTTGCCATCTGTTTTTCAACAAGTTTCAGTATGCCCGTAAGCCCCATAACTATGACGAGATACATACACGCCGCAATGAGCAAGGGAAACAAATAATCGAAAGTCCTCGATTGAATGATTCCCGGCACTTTGCCAAGGTCGAGTATGCCGACGTAACCAACGATTGCCGTTTCTTTGACAAGCGTTATAAACTCGTTGAACAACGGTGGCAAAACGTTGCGTACGGCTTGCGGAGTAACGACTCTTATCATCGTTTGTCCCGTGGACATACCAAGCGATCTGCCCGCTTCCATTTGACCGTAATCCACGCTCTCGAATCCTGCCCTGACAATTTCGGCAACGTATGCGCCGGAGTTTAAACCGAACGTAAGCGCGCCGATTGCGATGCCGTTGTTTGAGGAAGCAAGCACCACGAAATACATTATGAACAGTTGCAAAACCACGGGCGTTCCGCGGATAATCATTATGTAGGTTTTTGAGATTGCGGACAGAACTTTGAGCTTTCCCGTCTTTTTGGAAACGTAGTTTATCATTGCCAAAACTACGCCGATAGCCACACCTATAAGCGTGGCAAGAAACGCGATGAGCAATGTGTTGCCCAATCCCTGAAAATACAGCTTGTATCTGTCGTCGTAAATGAAAGCGCGGTATAGACGCTCTTGCAAAGTTGCCGCTAAAATCATGATATCACCTATTCGACTTATTTGAGCATCAATTCCGCAGGTATTTTATCCATGAGAATTGCGTCGATACGTCCGTTTTTGAGGTCTTGAAGAGCAAGAGCGTATTGCTTGTACTGCTTGACGGTTGCGCCTTCCGCCTTGACGACGACTTCGTTGCCGTCCTCGTTTTCATAGACGTATCCCGCGCCCTTTGCCGCGCTGATGATGAGATCGCCGCTCGTGCCTTCTTGCACGCCGACCGTTTTGCCCGCAAGGTCCTTGACGCTCTTGAATTGTCCGTCTTTGGACACGACGACGAGAGTAGAGCTTGAATAAACATGGCTGAAATCCACGACTTGTTTGCGTTCGTCGTTGATAGTAATGCCTGCCGCACCCACTGCGTCGCCGCTTGCTTGCGCGACGTTTGTTGCGATGACGTCGAACATGACGTCTTTCACTTCGAGCTTCTTGCCCATATTGAGCGCAACTTGCGACATTATTGCAACGTCAAGTCCGACAACGCTCGTGCCTTTGACAAACTCGTACGGCGCAAAACCCGACTCTGTGTACATCGTCACGACTTCGCTTGCCGAGCCGAAATCCCAACTCGTTTGCAAACCATCGGGAGCAACCGCCGCTTCGCCGCCGTTTTCTTCGTTCGCAAGCGCGGTGTAATAATCCATATATTGATTCATTTTGCCGTTTGCAAGCCACTTGTCGACAACCTGATTGACAGCCGACATAAGCGAGGTGTTGCCTTTTGTGACTGCAATGCCGAAGTCCTCTTGCAAAAGATCGGTTGCGGCAACCGCCACTAAATTCGAACTGTCGTCGTTGCACGCAACAAGCGCGAAGCATGCGCCGACAACAGTTGCGATCAACAAAACGGATATGCTGATTTTTGTTATTTTTTTCATGGTTTTATATCTCCGAAAAACTTTATTTTCAATTTACCGACATATAATAGCAACGTAGAATTATTTTTGCAACTGTTTTTTGCATAAATTTACAAAGAATTTTTATATTTTTTACATTTTATGCATATTTTATAAATTATTCAGTGTTTATATGCAATTTTAATACATTTATACACATAAGATCGCAGATAAAAATCAAATTGACCGAAAAAGCAAATTGCTATATTATTAAAAAAGCTATAATATAAATATAAATTCCAATATTAAAGCGCACGGCTATGAACAGAATACTATTTTTAAGCAGCAAAACAAATCAACAAGAAAACTCGTTTTTTGCACAGGTGAAAACGCAACTCTCTTCTTGCGAAAATCAATACTTGAAATTCAATTTTCAATCGTCGGATTTTTGCGATGCCGACGTGCTTGAAAAAGCAAAAACCGCAAATGCGATTCTGTTTTTTGCGACGAACAAACAAGACGAACTTATTGCCGATTCCATACGCAAATCATTGGGACTTTATGCACAAATCGCAACTTTATCACGCAATATCGACAATGTAAACCACTTGTATTGCATAGTTCAAGACAAAAACGGCGGCATATACGAAGGCGAAAAAGGCTTTGCGAACAACTCCTCTTTCGGACGTGAAGCCTACGACACCGAAAGGTACAGCGAGCTTGAAATCGAACGCGCCGCACGCGTTGCCTACGACATCGCAAACGACTCCCGCCGCGCTCTTACACTTGCCGACAAAGCCGACAAACTCACCTCTTCGAAACTCTGGCGAAAAATCGTCGCCGACGTCAACGAAGATTATCCTTTTGTATCCGTCGATATGCAAGACGTCACCGACGTTTTGAAAACGATAATAAAAAACCCGACTACGCTCGACGTCGTTTTGTCAACCTCCCTCTTCGGCGACATGCTCGCAGCCGTTGCCAAAGCCGTGTCCGACTATACCCCGTCAATCTCTTTTGTCGGTGACACTCCGCTTGCGATGTACGGATTTTGCACATCGGATTTATCGACGATATCTCATTCGTCCGTATCATCCCTCATATCGTTTTTGCTCAAAAACTCCTTCGGCATCGAATAAATCCGAGGTTGATATTTGCAATAAAAAATCGAGCGCACCGCTCGATTTTTTTATTGCATTCGTTATTTCTTTTTGCCAAACATCGCCTTCCCTATTTTCCCGACTTTTTCAAACAATCCGCCGATACTTTCGACAATTCCGTTTTTGACAACGTCTTCCGTCGATTTGACAACGTCCACTCCGAAAGTGTCGTTTACAACGTCTATTTTGTCTTTGACCTTATCCGCTCCTCTTTCAAAGCCGGTTTTACCTGTAAGCAATTTGATTATTGCACTTCGAAATTTATATACTTCGTTTTTCGACTGAAAACCGAACTCAAGTTCTTTTGTTTTTAAGTATATTTCAACGTCGTTTGATTTTGCTTTTACTTGCGGAACGCCCTCATACATTTTTATTTCGTTCACGGGATATATTTGCGTTTCGATTTCGTCGTGTGCAAATATTTTTTTCACTACGTCGATAAAAACCAAATTCTTGTTCGTCAAAATTATCTGCGTACTTTGCGTTTTTTCTTTGAAAACGACATCGCCTTTGTACAAAACGACTTCGTCTTCGTCCAAATTGTAATGTTCCATAAAAATTCTCCTTTGATTGCAATTTCATACAATGACGTGCAAATTTCGCGAACTTGTCGTAAAGCACTCTTTTGCAGAAATATCCTCCGATTTGTATACGTATATTATACGGAACATAATGTTCCCAGTCAAGACCAAAAGAACATTTTGTTCTATTATCGAAATATGAGCAACGTTTTGTTTCCAGAAAGATTGAAAAGTTTGCGTTTAGAAAAAAGCATGTCGAGAGCGACACTCGCCGACACTTTGGGTGTATCAGTACGTATGGTATCGTATTGGGAAAACGGCGAGCGTGAATGTACGTTTGAAATGCTTTGTGCAATTGCAAATTACTTTGATTGTTCAACGGATTATCTTCTTGGTCGAAAAGAGTATTGATGAAAAAAATCGAGCGATGCGCTCGATTTTTTTATAAAGTTATTTTTGGGAATACGCTATATCTACAACAAATTATACGCCAAATAGCACATTTTCGAAAGTGCGCCAAATCGATGCACAAGTTTGGCGCAATTTTTTGCACGTCTTGCAAAAACGCAATATTTGGATGAAGAACAAGAAAGAGTGTCGGTCGACAGACACAAGCGTACTTTGCCGTACATGACTGTTTGGAGATGGCACTCTGACGCAGTTATTGCCAAATAGCACGTTTTGTAAAAATGCGATATTTGGATGAAGAACAAGAAAAAGCCCTTTTGTGAACACGCCCAACGTACTGACGCGTACGTGACGGGAGAGCAAAAGGGCTTTGACGCAGTTATTCGCCAAATAGCGCATTTTTAAGGAATTGTCCGGTGTA
>UMCV01021962.1_pt1 | contig 11140 bp, 3 predicted proteins | sample 1964311 | NCBI WGS metagenome assembly UMCV01 (sample SAMEA4835976, study PRJEB28245) | human gut metagenome | biome: gut microbiome; material: fecal sample | place: Denmark | collected 2008 | reverse complement strand
GCTGGCCAGTAGAACAGACTTTTACTTCAAATTTTTCAGGGAATCGTTTCAACTCTTTGATGACGGGAGCCATTTTGATTCCTTCCGGCCGAGTTCCGAAAACAATCATTACTTTTTTCATTATAAGTCTTCCTTTGCTGATAGACATTTCTGAATGTATGCACCCCATTTGCCCATAAAGATCTGCCGATTGCGCTTCCAGAGTTTTGCATATTCGGAACCTCCGGCATTGGCTCGAGTGGTTTGATGAGCCTGATGCATGATACCTGAAAAATTGCGGTATGCAATTTTTTCACCGTGATGAAGAATTTTCATGGAGAGGTCAGTATCCTCAAATATCGTTGGATCATATTGTTCATCCAGACCACCAATTTCGACAAATAGAGATTTTTTTATGAAAAATCCACTTGTCGCCAGATAATGAATATCTGTTCGGAATCCATATTTTTGATATTGCAACACGTCAGTCCCACGTTCGGCAACACTATCGACAATAGGTCCATGTAAATCATCAGAAGAAAACCAACCGGCATTCCATGCCATTGCCCCGATTTCAGGATGCAGAGAGTGAATGAAATCATACTCGTACAACCAGCCTATTGAGGTAAACCATTGATCCGAATCAAAGAATACCAAAATTTCGTTGGATGCTTTGCTCGCACCAAGGTTTCGCCCCGCAGAACAGCCGTTGATTGGATTCTTTAAAAGCATCACTTGTTTTCCAAATATCTCTTCGACAAACGCCCCGCCCCCATCTTCTGACGCATTATCTACTACAATAACTTCTACTTTGTCAAGCCCGGCGAGGTGATACAAAAGTGTTGTCAAACAACGTTCTATCACTCTTTTGTTATTATGAATCAAGATGATGATGGAATAAGTACTTTTCAGAGGGCTCTGTTCAACAATCTGATCACATCGCGAAGCCCAGCTATTTTTTGAAAGGAAAAGTTCTCTTTGAGACAGGGGAGCTGCAGCTATCTCCTTCAGTTCGCAAAGAGAAGCAAATTCTTTTGCTGTTTCAGCCTGATATACCCCCGGATACTCAGAAATTTCCGGCATTCGCGCCGTAATAACAGGAGTTCCAGTAAAAATGTATTCGAAGGCCTTAACCGGCGAAACAGCATCGACCAGTTTGCTCGGAATAAACGGAATGATCGCCGCATTAGCCGCACGAAGATATGTAGCTAATTCATCATTTTCCCGAATCCCCAGAAAAAGGACGTTATCAGGTAAAGGCAGATGTTCAACCGGCGGATCACCAATCATCAGAAATCCGGTGTCCGAATTCCGAATCGCAGCTTCTTTTAAAAATTCCCAATTGAACCAACAACCATACATCGAACCAAAATAGACGATATTCTTCTTATACTTTTGAGGAAAATCTGCTGGCCGCGGCAATTCGGAGTAAATCGGGAAGAAACGTTCATCCGCCGCATTAGGCGAGTAAACCGCATCAGACCGCCCAGCGGAAATGAGTTTCTGATAAAGAACTTTGCTGGTGGCGGAAACCTTGAACGCTGCATGAATGAAGGTTTCTTCAACTTGAGCATCATACCACCCCTCCCCAAGAGAGATTTCCCATGGATCAATTAATTCATAAACGGTTTTTGCCCCCGTTTCATTTGCCAGCTTCAGCCAAGGCAAAAATTCAGGATGGGGTAACTCGAATATAACAGTGGTTTGAGGGGTAATATTTTTCGATATTTCATCTTTTTGCGCATTATCAAAGAAAATATGTGAAATTTGAGAAGATGAAAATTCGTTTGATACCTGTCTGCCGTTTTCGACCTTGGGGTATTTATAAATATATGTAACATGGAACATTCGAGAAAGAAGACATCTGGTCAGTTGTGCACTCCTCTGTCCGCCGCCGATGTCATCGTATGGAACTGAAGCAAAAATACAAACATCTCCGCAAAAATCAGAAGTCTGATATTTTGAGAACTGAGATCCGGCAGGAAGAACTGGATCAGCAAGAATATCCTCTATTTCAGAGTAAATATTATAATTCACCCCAATAGGCTTTTTTTTGAAAAATTTTTTATAGAGAATAGCTAGAAAATTTTTCTCTCCCACTCGCTCCGGGTGCAACAGAATATGGCATATTTTCAAAAGCCGGGCAGACTTTGATTCCTTTTTTAATTGAACATATCGCTTAACTGCATCGATTTTTTTCCGCAGGTTCATGTTCCCATGCAGAAGAGATTCATCCCCTTCCTTGTAATAGGCAAGTTCGTGTCCTATTGCAGAAATGAATAGCCTTACATGAATTCCAGACACCGCGGATGCATCAAAGGACCAACTGAGAGCAACAGTCTTGTCATAAAAGGAATAACCATTTCTGTCTTCCTGCAAACAGCACGGTTTCTTTGATCCGCGGCAGCCTCCCGCCGTGAATATAGGAGCAACTGTGAATTGCTTGAACAGGACAGGAGCGAAAAGTGGATATATTTCGACAGAGGAAAAATTCGGCTTGGCTGGAAATACATCAAATTCATTCCGGTACGAGACCAACATGACTCTCCGCTCTTCAGCCATGTCCTGATCTCGTCCATGATACCTGAAACGACATACTATCTGAAACGGCATCCCGATATTTACATCATAACCGGACCGGAAAAAACAATTGTCAGCCCGAAGGGTAAGTTGCTTCAATTTCTCCGTATTATCTGCAAAACGTTGATAAAATTTCTGATAAACTCTCAAGTTGGTTTCACGCATTGAAACCAGCTGATCAATATCATAATTACCGGCAGAAAACTGACTCAAAGTAAAATACCGATATCCCGCGGTAAGAAAATCTCCAATATCTTCAAATAGTACAATTGGAATCACTCCAAATTGCAAATATTCCATCAGCTTGGTGGGACAAGCAACTTTGTTGACAGGATCATCATCCCGCAGAACAAAACCGAAATCAGCTTCTGAAAGGATTTGTGACTTTTGCTCAACAGTAAAAGAATCTATCTTGACCTTGTCTAGAACATTGTATTTATTGCAAAGTTCTCGCATCTCCTCTTGTTTACGCGTGTAGATAATGAATTCATAGCGGGAAGAATCCATTAGAGCAATAGATTTCAACATCAGGTCGACATTCTGCCAAGCCGCGATGTCACCAGCATAAATGCATTTCAATTTCGAACGTTTCGCTTTGGCGATGTTTGCAGGCATATTGTTCATGATCGGCAGAATCAAAGTATCTGCAGCAAAATCCCCATGCTTTTTATGCAGATGAGCAAGCAATGCCTCTGTTACAGCAATCAGGCAACGACTTTCCTGTACCAATTTTTTTTCAAAAAAATCACATAACTCTGCCTGGTCAGGCTGCCCCTCCATACGACATTCCTCGGGCGCACAACCATGTAAATCAATGACCACCTTTCTTGATGGCAGCAGATCCACTATTAAACTGGAATAGTATTCCGTCTGGCAATAGACAAATTCAGCTTGGTTAACCAAATCATAAATTAATTGTCGGTGTTCAGATATAAATGGATTAATTTTATAATAAGTACAATGTGGAACGGGATATTCTGGAACGGGAGAAATATCAGTCACAGAAGTATCTTCCCAAAAATAAGTACGTTCCCGATCCGCAAAAACCTGATCGATAGCGTAAATGCGAATAAACATTCCATTATTCATCTCTCTCTCATAGGGAAATGGGGCATGAAAAAGAATCATTGTTATATCTTCCTTCCCTCTGCAAAATTCGTTAAAAGTTATGTCAATGAACTGCCAACCCCGTTCTTCATCCACACCTCCAACTAAAACCAGAACAGAGGGAGAATAAAAGAGATTTTCAGTTCTTTCTCCGATTTACTGAAGCAATTTATTCCAAGTCATATTTGATAATTTTACGCCTGACAGTGTTTTCTTTTCAGTCAGGTAATGAAATATGTCTATATATGGCAGGTAGGCATGTTCCCGAGCCAACAAAGAGTCAATCTCCTCCGGCAACTCAAGTACCACGGGGTGCCTTATAAAGTCAATCATGGCCTCAGCAAATGCGCGATCAACCTCTGGATAATCGTAATATAAACGCTCAAAATTAAATCCTTCAACATCCATCACTCCGAATGCCAGAGGAATTACCTTGATTCCAGGAATATTATGAATTGCCGCTGCAATTCCAACATTACTTGTAATAATCGGCAATCGCATCAATAAAGCTTCCTGCAAAGCCAATGAACAGCCTTCCCAAAGGGAGGCCTGCAGAAAGATGTCTCCGGCACAATAAAATTCTTCTGGAGAAAGCACATGCCCCACATAAATGATTTTTTCTTCCAGATGATAAGCTTTTACCTTCTCCATGAAGCAATTGAATAGCTCTTCCTCGCCAATCGCTCCTATAATCAGAAGTTTTGCAGAAGGTTCTTCCTTCACAGCCAGAGCAAATGCTTCAAGAAGTGTAAAATAATTTTTCTGCTGGTAAAAAGAACCGACCACGAGAAAAACTTTGTCTCTCTCCTCAATATGATACTGCGAACGGATTCGCAATCGAACCTCGTGCCGCTTTAAGCGTTTAAATCGTTCAATTTCCGTCCCATTCGGAATGACGACTGTATTACAATTTCGTAAATGAAAAAACTTCTTCGAATACTCTGCAACAAAGTCGCTGACAGCAATGATTCCATTGACATTACCTGTAGCTTTAATAAAAAAGTTATAAAACCATTCGTTGAAAATGTAGGTGTTGTGAAATACCTGAACGTAAGGAATATTCAGCCTTGAACAAATATCATTTCCATAAATGCTGTAATGAGAAAATACGACTTTAACTCGCCATCTTTTCAATAAGCTTTTGTATTCGCTCTCTTTATATGGCTGATACCAGACTGGGATACCGAGACGATCCGCGACTTCAGCAGCTTTCCCGATACGATCCATGACCATGATGATTACGGGAATATGGTGATTTTGAAATATTTTCGCAATGTCAATCACGACATTTTCTAACCCACCGACCAGAAAATTATCAGCTTGCAATACAACATCAAAAGTATTGGAAAGAATGTCATCTCGACATTTCCAGATTAATTTCATACATTTCTGCTCTTTTGTTTCACAAGGGACGGAAGATAAAGAATCCTCCCTGAATTTTTTTTCCTGGTTACAGCGGCTCTCCTGCCTCACTATGATGCTTTGCATCTTCCTCAAATTCTCTTGAACGGGAGCCAACAAGGAATAGTCCGCAGCGACCGGTCTCTTTAAAATTTTTCTCTTAAAAATCTTAAGTAATGAAATTATTCGACTTCGGGTTCCCATGTTCTCTGGATGAACAATCAATCTAAGCATCTTTATGAAACGAAAAGATCTACTGTTTTCCAATGATTGAACAACATTCATTCCCTGAGCCAAAGGACTAGAAAGCTCATCCCAAACGCCCCTCAGAAAAGTCTTGTAATACTTGCATTCAGTTTCACGCACTTCATCCATCTGTCGCATAGCATTCTGGAACTGTTGAATCACATGGTCACGGCAATATAACAGATTTTCAAACTGTCGCATAGCATTCAGGAACTGTTGAATCACATGGTCACGGCAATATAACAGATTTTCAAAATACCCTTTATGCGCTTCAGATGACAGCTTTCCAAAGGGGACATGCGTTCTTTGCAAAAGATGTAATAAATTTGCAGCCCGAGACATTTTATCCAGAAGCTGGCTCATTTCCGCATATCCGAAAGGCAACGGGAAGTTTTTATCGCCACGAACGTTCAACCAATCTGCCTTCGTGATTTTCTCCCCTCGCGCCAATGAATCACGCAACACAGTACAAGCTTTGTCGGAATCACCGTTTTGATAAAACCAATTTGCCAGCTGAAAAGCAGCATCCATAATTTTCGTGCCCAGTAGCGGACTATAACATGTAACATCATGCTTCAGACATTCATCAAAGAAATGAATAGCCTTCTCGCAATCCGCCTGTTGCTGCGCCAGTACTCCCGCCGCGTAAAGGCAGGAGACTTGCCAGCGAAGAAAATGCGGATTATCATGTACTTTTTCTGCAAGAACGTTGACTGCATCGAAAAGTTTTTCCGGTGAAATCAAATGGTTTTTCAAATTCATTTCACTGTAAATCAGACCACATAATGCCGCCCCGTAATCGACAGAATCCTCAGGATAAGTCTCGAAAACAGTTTTTTGAATATGTTGCAAGGTCTTGGGGTCAGAGATTCTCAGGCCGATTGTCACCATTGCTTTCGCCAGGTATGGATTCAAATAGTCCCGATCAAACGCCACAACATGAAATGCATCATCCTCAGGTAACTTCCAGCGATATTCCTGATAAGGAACTCCTCGCCCGAGAAGTGGATCTTTCATGGCAGTCACAATGACCCATTCAGACTCTTCGGGCTCTTCTTTTTCTATCCCTATCTCTGTCCATGCGGGAATGCCGCTCGGGCACTTCAATGCTCCACCGGCTACTTGATTAAAACTTTTTTCCAGCAGAAAACCATGTGATTTCAACTGGTTTTTCAGTTTTTCCCATGAATAGACGTGTAAATGATTAGGATTTGGATCTTTTCCGTCTTCATTCACCCACATGTTGGGCGCAGAAAGAATAACCCGCCCTCCTGGCGTCAAAACTCGTTTTATTTCATCAAGATATTTGTCCGGATCCGGCAAGTGTTCTATCGTTTCAAAACCGGTCACGAAGTCAATGCTGTTGTCAGGCAGGTTCACAAGATCCTGGGCATCCCCTTGCTGAAATTTTAACTCTTCTGAACCATAATTCCGTAATGCATATTCAATGCTTCCTGCGGAATTGTCAATTCCTAAAACCGATTTTGCTAACGAATTCTCAAACAGAATCTTACTGCCATAGCCGTAGCCGCAGGCTAAATCCAATACAACGTCTCCTTCTCGGATAAGCGCAGCTGCTTTTTGATATCGAACACAGTGAGCATCGGCCCGACGCCCACTTGAACGAAGCATATCCATATGCAGCAAGATCTCTTTCTGTAATTTTGCCAAAGAATATTCATGGTTAACGGCTTCCGGAATTGGTTCCATTGGCAGCAGAATCCAGTTAACATCATTATTCAATTGCTCCAGAGAAAGGATCTCATAGTAATTAGAGTGCTTTCGCATTCCGGATTCGAAACATTTTGTCTCCCACCAGACGCGATTTTGCCTTATTTTCCTATATCCCGGTAAAGAATTCTCTGAAACTGGTGGAATGACGAAAAATAATGCTTTTCTTGCCACTCTGTGCAATTCGCTCAGCATAGAGACAAGGTCTTTTTCTTCCAGAAATTCCAACGTATGGCTTACTATTACAACATCAAAAGCTTGATCAGGAAAAGGTAACGTTAAAATAGACCGCCCCTCTTCCATGCAAATTGATGGGCTGAAGAAATAATATCCCGAAACGGAATGACTCTTTTTTCGTACAAAAGGAGCAAGTGATTCTACAAATCCCACCTCAAGAATAGAAGAATATTGACAAGTCAGTGAAATGATCTCCGACAACACCTCTTCAGGAAGCCTTGCAGAGAAAAATGCCGGGACTGAGCATTGAGAATTAAACTTCTTTATAATGTTCTGGTCGTCCTGAATGGTTGAAGGAATTCTTTTGAGATTTTCTCGCCAGCGAGCATCCTCGGAAGCAATTATCTGAAAAGAAGTTGCTTCGAGTTTATTTCGAAGAGAAGAAAAATGTTCAGGATCCTTTGCCAAGTCTTCATATGCAGTGGTGTAGTGGCAGACTAGATCCTTTGCATTATAGTAGGTTCTCATCCATTGGGCTGACCTGGTCGCAAGCTGAAAAAGCCCATTTCTGTCAAAAATCAACTCGGCCAACCGCGCAGGTGTGTCTGCCAGATGCACATTGAGAAAAGGAAGATCATCCGCCCCAGTAATCTCCTTCAAAATCATTTCAGTTCGAGAATCCAGATAAGTCAAAGTCGGACGGCCGATTACCAATGCTTCCAAACCTGAAAGATGATAACTCCCGGTTACCAAGTCATCAATAAAAATGGTAGCTTTCTTCTTGCTTTCCATTGCCTGCTGAAACGGAAGCTCTGTAAGAATCTTGTATATGGCATGATTTTTCTTACAAAAAGCTTCCAGCATCAGCTGAATTTCCGGCATCCCCTTGGTAGCCCACCTGGCTGAAAATGCGGAGTTTGAAAGAGAAGGAGTACACAGGATAAGAGGCGCCTCATCAACTGGCAGAGGGCTTTCTTCAAAAAGAGGAGTATTGAGAGGAAGAAGGTTGGGAACAATCCTGGCTTCTGGATAATAACGTTCATGATACTGCGCAATAACCAATGTCGGCATATCGCCGTATACAATTTTTGTGTCTGTGTAACTTTTATCAGGAGAAAAGAAAAAAGGCTCACTATGGTATTGGCGAATTTTAAGCTTCTTTCGACACAAATCCACGACGTGTTTTCCAAACAGAGACAAAGAAACTTGCTGATGCAGATGAATAATATCTGCCTTACGCAACTGCTCAATACATTCTTCCTGATTTGATTTCCACGACAGATCACCGGGAAAATGCCGAGAACCGTACGCGTCCGGATCGAATACGATAAGACGTGCAGAATGTTGAGTATATTCATTCAACGCAGAGACGATTCGCCACGGACTACCCGCTACGGGCGTATATGCAACATGAACAATGTTCATATGGGCTCCTTTACATGTGTCGATCAGGAATTCGACCGTCTTTATTGAAAAGGAGAAAGGAAATGCTCAAATCAGACTTTTGTCTATGCGCAGCAACTTCTGAATGAACATAGCGTTGATAAGGAATTCTCAGTTCATATGCCAAAATAAACGGAGCAAAAAGTTCCTGGTAATCCTTTAATGAACGACAGAACACAGGCACAGCCGAGCCCTCTCGCCAGTCACGCCCCAAAAGTTCGACAACCAGAACTTTGCTGTATTTTGAGCAGATTGTTTTACACCAGCTCTCTATATAAGAATCCGCCATATGCAGAAACACCGTGTAACCGAGCAACAAATCTCCATCAGGCAGATCATCAACTCCTTCCAGATAGTCGAAGGAATATTTCGGATATCTCTGCCTCGCCATTTCAATAGCATTTTTGTTAATATCAAAACCACGGTAAGCAGCAGGAACGAAAGCGGTACAAAGTCGCCCATACCCACAACCTAACTCTGTCACAGCTCGACAACCAAAAAGCTCATATATTTGGGCTAAAACAATTGAGGGATCAAACCCCTCTGGGAACTCTGTTCCCGTTGGTGGCTTGATATTAACCAGGTTATCACATTCCCAGAATTTTTTTATCCGTTCAAACGTCCATTCATTCGCCATGACTTCAGCCCTTGTTATGATCTCTCTTGCCCGGAACAAGAACGACTTCAAAGAAATTACCGAACTTCGTTCCCCACGGAGGATATTGCATTAACGTCTTACAGCGCGCTTCCAATTTTTCAAAAGACAAGGAGCACATATTGGAATCAAAAATCTCAAATTCTTTCAAAACAGTCATAAATGCCTCAGGATATTGGCTCCAGAAAGGCGGATGCATGCTTAAATAGACAACGGATTTTCTATGCGCGCATACTGCACGCATGGCCTTTTCTGCAAATACTTCAGCACCCTCTATATCTATCTTGATAAAAGGGATATCGAATAGATCATGCTCCTGCATGAAATCATGGAGATTAATTCCAGGTACAGTATAGCCATGCCCTCTGATTGATGATGCAGAAGAGATAAATTCACTGCCATCCTGATTGCCGAATGAAACATCACCGGTATTCTCACATATGCAGTAATGGAACAGAGAAACCCGATTTCTCAAGAGCGGTGAATTTGAAATATTTTTTCTCAACATGTCAATGGTTTTGGGATTGGCTTCGATCGCATAAATCTTTCCTGCTCCGATTTCTGCTGAATAAATCAAAGTCGGTCCCACCCATACTCCCACGTCAAGGACGGTATCGCCTTTCCGGATAAATCTTTTAAAGATTCGGTACGAATCCTCCTCCCAGAAGGAATCAAACTCTTTCCAGAATGGATGGTCCTGCATATAGAAATGCTTCCCGAAGATTTCAATGTCAAATCCTTGAGATCCGTCTGGCAGCTGAGTTTCACAGACAGAACGTTGAATCAGTGCTTCTTTATTCGGTTCATGCCAACGGTGACATGATTCAAAGAGATAAACCGGCAATGGCCGCTCTCCTTGCACTACTTCAAGAAATCCAACACATTCCAACCCGTCAACAACATAGACTCTACCATTAACCGTGTTATTTAAATATAGAGCTAAGCTATATGTATCCTTCTGCAAGGGAAGATTTAAATACAGATCGTAATATATCAGCTCTCCTTTTCTCAATGGAGAAAGAGCAACACCATCATATACTGTCGAACTGCCAGTAAGCTGAACCCCTTTAGCGGAATCAATGCGATAGCATAGGCAAGGCTCCGCTATATCATCAAACGCTTTGACGTAAACGCGGATACAAAAAAACTCGTTAGATTTGACAAAAGGGATTGGTTCCAGGCCAGTGGAATCAAGCAGATTTATTAACAGCATTTTGGCTTTTTGGTTGCCGATGCGCAATTTTAAGTTCCCAATGTCAATTCCAGTTGTATTCCCGCTGATGCGGATTTCAGAAGGTCTAGCTGAAATAATATCCATCTCTGGAGAGTTGTTGTCGACGTAAATGTTCTGTTTCATTCGTGCCAGATAGACTTCAACAACATTTTTTGCATCGGTAAGCATCAGTTGTTTACCATTTTCAAGTAGTAATGCGCGGTCACAAAATTCTGTTATCGCTCCCATGTCATGTGTTACAAAAAGAATGACGCAACCGGCTTTTCTCAGGTTACGTATTCTTTGAAAACATTTTTTTTGGAATGCAACATCTCCGACAGCCAATGCTTCGTCAACAATCAAAATTTCCGAATTTGCTGTCACATTTACTGCGAATGCAAGGCGGACCATCATGCCGCTGGAATAGGTCTTGACCGGCTGATCGATGAATTCTCCGATGTCGGCAAAATCTACGATCTCCTGAAATTTATCATCCGTTTCTTTTTTCGTCAATCCCAGGATCGCCGCATTCATATAGACGTTTTCGCGCCCGGTAAATTCTGGGTTGAATCCCGAACCCAGTTCCAGCAACGCGGCGATGCGGCCAT
>UMCV01029997.1_pt1 | contig 11189 bp, 9 predicted proteins | sample 1964311 | NCBI WGS metagenome assembly UMCV01 (sample SAMEA4835976, study PRJEB28245) | human gut metagenome | biome: gut microbiome; material: fecal sample | place: Denmark | collected 2008 | reverse complement strand
GCCGGACTATATTCCGAAGCCGCAAAGGAGTATGCGGCGAACGCCGGCACGGGAGACTTAAAAAAATCTTTAAAGAACGCCCTATTGGCGCTGATAGCCTGCGGCAAATATTCCGATGCAAAGAAACTCGCTCCAAGACTGGGACTTCCGGATGCAAAGATGGTTTCGGCGCAGGCTCTTGCGGCGGAGGGTAAAAAGAGCGAGGCTATTGCCGAATATGGCGCATACTTTGATTCTGGCGGCCGTGATGCAAAAGCGCATTTTGAATATGCGGGACTTCTTTTAGAGTCTGGAGATGCCATCCAGGCTGGCGCGCATTTCGACGCGGCTTCGGAAGATTCCAAATACGCGCTCGCCTCCCTATACGGGAAAATGCGGGTTGCCGTGTCCATGTCGGATTTTAGGCAGGCTTTAAAAACTGCAAAAAAAATACAGTCCCTAAAAAAATCGGACGAAATAGAAATATATATAAAGCATCTAAATGAACTGGACAAGCCCTCACAATAGGCGCCTTCCATCGGCCACACAAGGAAGCCCTCTTATAATGGGAATATTGAATGTCTCCGACGATTCTTTTTCCGACGGCGGAAAATATTCTGATGTTGCCGCAGCTCTTTCCCACGCAAAACTCATGTTGCAAGACGGCGCAGATATAATCGACATAGGCGCGGAATCGACAAGACCAAACGCGGCTTTGCTCCCGGCGGATGCCGAAATTGCGCGTCTTGTCCCTGCGTTAAACGCCTTGCGGGCGGAAATGCCAGACACTCCGATTTCTGTAGATACATATAAGCCGGAAGTGGCGCGCATAGCCGTTGATTTGGGGGCCGATATAATAAACGATGTTTGCGCAAATATTATTGGCGGTGAATATCCGATGGCTCGCGTTGCGGCGGATAAAAATTGCCCGCTGATTATTACGCACAATTGCAGGGGCAAGAGCATAGAAGGTGATTTTTTTGAATTTTTTATGCGCGGGATTTCTGATCTCTTGCAGAAGGCGCTTGAGGCAGGGCTAAAAAAGAATCAAATAGTGCTGGATCCCGGATTCGGATTCGGGAAAACCAGCTCGCAAAATTTCGAGCTTGTAAGAAGGCTTGGAGAATTGCGCGAATTTGGGTGCGCTGTGCTTTTGGGAGTTTCGCGCAAATCTTCGCTTGCGGAGGCCGTTGGGTGCGATATGTCCTCCAGGGACGACGCAACATCCATAATAAGCGCCTTTGCGGCTCTTTCCAAGTCGGCGGACATATTGCGGGTGCACGATGTCCGCAAAAACTTAAACGCCGTAAAAATTGCCGGAAAACTTATGTTTTGATATGGACGAAATAATAATAGAAAAAATAAAACTTCGCGGGAAACACGGCTGCTTTGCCGCCGAGCGCGATGAACTCCGCGATTTCGAAGTCTCAATGCGCCTGCGCCTGCCTTTCGAACGGGCGGCGAAGACCGACGATCTCTCCGATACGGTGGATTATCCTTCGGCGATGGCTGTAGCGGAAGGCGTGTTGGCAGGAGAAAGCGTTAGGCTGATAGAAAAACTTGCCGATATGATAGCAGAAAGACTTTTTATACGTTTCCCTATTTTAAGGGAGGCGGATGTGGAAGTCGCAAAGCTTGGCGTTGACGTGGGATTCAAGTTTGAAAAAATTTCCGCCCGCGTTTTTCGCCGGCGATCAGATTACATAAAGGAGTAGATTATGGCTTACGTGGTATTGGCTTTAGGTTCAAATGTTGGCAACAGGCGGGAGTTTCTCGTGCGGGCTGTATCGGAATTGGACGATATTGCGCGCGTAGTTGCAAAATCTAAAATTTACGAGACTGCCCCGTGGGGATATTCCCAACAGCGCTACTTTCTTAACGCCGCAATAGGAATCGAAACCGCATGCGGACCGTTGGAACTTCTGGATTATTGCAAGGACGTGGAGCGCAGGATGGGAAGGGTAAAAACTATTGAAAATGGACCAAGGGAAATTGACTTGGATATAATTTTTTACGGTGGAGAATCCTATTCAGACGAAGATCTTTGCATCCCTCACAAGCGTTGGCGCGAGCGGGATTTTGTAGTCACTCCGCTATTGGACCTGCTAGATGCGGGCTTTTTCGACAGCGGATTTTTTTCGGAGCAAAAGAAATTATTAAAAACAATGTCTCGCCTTTATCCGCCGTTTTCCGCATTTTAAATAAAATGGAAAGACAAACTGCAACACTTTACGTCGTGGCTACCCCTATTGGGAACCTTTCGGACATATCCGAACGCGCTTTGCAGACATTGCGCGATTGCGATATCGTCGCTTGCGAAGACACCCGCCTAACCGGTTCGCTTTTGAGGCATTTTGGAATTTCAAAGGAAATGTTCGTAAACGAGGATTCGCGCGAGAGGGCGGTGGCCCCGATTCTCTTGGAAAAATTGAAATCGGGTTTTAATGTGGCTTTGGTTAGCGATGCCGGGACTCCGTGTGTAAGCGATCCGGGGTTTAGGATAATACGCGCATGCAGGGCGGAGGGAATCAAAGTTGTGCCAGTTCCCGGTCCTTGCGCGTTTGCCGCGGCTTTAAGCGCTTCAGGGCTTCCAAGCGATTCTTTCTTGTTTGCCGGGTTCCTTCCGGCAAAAACTTCGGCGCGCCGGAATTTTTTTGAAAAGCACGCCGATTTTGGGCATACTTTAATCTTTTATGAGTCTCCATATAGAATTCTGAAATTTATAGACGACGCTTTGGATGTATTTGGCCCGGACCGCGTAGTTTGCATAGCCAAGGAGATAAGCAAAATACACGAGCGCTTTTTTGTGGGCAAACTTTCCGATGTCTCCGACGAAATAAAGAAAAGCTCAACCAAGGGCGAGTTTGTCGTACTCGTCGCTCCGAAAGGATTTGTTTTTTAAATGAAATTGGCAATAGACATAGGCTCAAACACGATAAAATGCCTCTTGGGGGAATTTCGCGGCGGAAAAGTCGAAACATTTTATGAAAAATCGCTAGAATCGCGCATATCAGGCGGAAATGTTTTAGTGGGCAATGCGGCCGATTTAATAATAGGGGCTTTGCGTTGTTTTTTGAGCGATAGCTCAAAATTGTTTCCCGAATTTTCCGTGGACGCAGTCGCAACGTCTGCGCTGCGGGATGCGGCGAATTCTTCCGAAATATGCGGCAAAGTTTTTGACGCTACTTCCATAAAAATAAGGATATTGAGCGGAAAAGAGGAGGCGGAGTTGTCATATCGTGGCGCTATGAGCGATCCTGCTGTAAACGGCAATTTATCGAATTTGTTTTTCGATCTGGGCGGCGGAAGCATGGAGGTCGTTTGTGGGGAAAATGGCAGGGTAGTTTCATCGGAGAGTTTTAAGATTGGCGCGGTGCGCATGACGCGCAAGTTTCTTGCTTCTGGAATTAGCAATGCGAATTTGGCTGAAATAAAAAAATTCGCATTGGGCGAATTTGAAAAAAAGCTGAAAATTGCACGAATAGATTCTTTAGTGGGCGCGGGAGGGGCTGTGGCTGCTGCCCGCATTATGAAGCGCTCCATGAATTTTACATCTCCGGAGAATATTTTAAGTTTGGCGGAGTTTAAATACATGCTGGATTTGCTTTTGAATATGCAGGCAAAAGATGTTGCTTTAAAGTTTGGCATTAGCCAAAGCCGCGCGGAAATCGTGCCTGCGGCGTTTGCCTGTGTCATTGGGCTGTTGGAATTTTTGGGAGCCGATTCTTTTGTGCATACTTTCCGCAATCTTCGCTACGGCTTAATTATGGATGATTTTAGGCTATAATTTTCTGCTCTTTTGCTATTGACTTGGAAATTGCTATATGTAATCAAAAGCGGTATCATGAAAAAAATCCTATATTCAATTTTTTTTGCATTTTCCTTTGCCGTTTATAGCGCAGCCGCTCCGCAAGCGGTAATTTTTGACACCGATATGGGAAACGATATCGACGACGCCTTAGCCCAGGCAATGCTTCTAAACTACGAGAAATCCGGCAAAGTAAAGATAAGGGCTATTGTTGTAAATAAGGACAATCCATATTCTCCTTTGTTTGTAAAAGCGATAAACGATTATTATTCGCGAAGCGATATTCCTGTGGGATTTATTCGGAACGGAGCTACAAAAAAAGAAGGGCCGTTTATCGGAAAAGTATGCAGGGATATGGGATTAAAGCCGGAGGAATTTCCCGATTCCGTAAAGCTTTTGCGGAAAATTCTTTCCGAATCCGATGACGGGGAAATTGTTTACATTTCAGTTGGCTTTTCAACCAACATAGAGCGTTTGCTTAAATCGGAAGGCGACTCTTTTTCTCCTCTTTCCGGGAGGGAGTTGTTTCGGAAAAAAGTAAAGTATTTGTCGGTTATGGCCGGAGATTTTGAGCATATCAAAAAAAATTCGGCTAATCCCCACTGCGAGTACAACATTACTTGCGATATTCCCGCCGCAAAATACGTGTTTGAAAATCCGCCTGTGCCTGTTGTTTTTAGCGGGTTTGAAATCGGGCGCGATATAAGGTTTCCATCCGAAGCCCTTTATAGAAACCTCTCGAAGGAAAATCCCATAGTTGCAGCGTACCAATTGCATTCCCTAAGCGTTACGGGCGGGAAAAGCAAAAACAACAATAGGGAAAGCTGGGATTTAACCAGCGTTTTATACGTGGTTTCTCCTGGTTCATTCGGAATTTCCGAGCGCGGGAATGTAGAGGTGACTCCGAAAGGCTCCACGCTTTTTAAAAGCGACAAAAGCGGAATGTGCCAATTCCTGACGGCCGATAGCAACCAAGGAAAAGAAATTTTGCAAAGATTGATAGAAGGCGTGTCCGGTTCAAAATAGCCTAGAAGTTGCTGCCCTGTTTTAAGAACTGGTTTTTTTTATGAAGTCCAGCGTTTCCTGAAGCGCCATAGAAAAGCTTTGGGGCATGCCGGGCATTGTGAGATATATGTGCGTGGCTCCGCGGATGCACACGTGCCTGGTTTTTACGTTCAGTTTAAATAGAAGATTTGCGAAATCCTCGTCTTGGTTTAAGAGTATGTCGCAACCGGATGAGAGTATTAGTGTGGGAGGGAATTTTGAAAGGGTTTTAAAATTTAATGGAGATGCGTCTTTGCGGGAGTCTTTTTCCGGGATATATACGTTGTTAAATGTATCCATAAGCTTTGCGTCAAGCGCGTAATTTTTTCCGTACTTCTTATAGCTTTCGTCGGAATGCCTGTCTTCAAAAGTCGTGACAGGATAGAACAATGCCAGTCCTTGCGGATTCTGCAGCTTTAAGGATATGGCGGCGTCGGCGAGGGCTATTGCAAGATGCCCTCCGGCACTGTCTCCGGATACAAAAACATTCCTAGTTCCCAATCCTTGGGAACCCGCGTTTTGAAGCAGCCATTTGTAAGCGCAAATACAATCATCCAATGCTGCCGGGTGCGGATTTTCCGGAGCCCTGCGGTAATTAATTGCAACAACTGTTGCCATTCCGCTTGCGGCTACATTCTGGCAAAAGTCGGCGCACGAGTTTATGTCGCCTATTGTCCAGCCGCCTCCATGAAGATACAAAAATATAGGTTTCTCGGCTGAAGATTCGGTCTTTTTTGAATAAACTCTGGCTTGAATGCCCCCATCTTCTGAAGGTATGGTTATGTCGCGCGTTTCCACATATTCTATTGGCTTGCATGGAATAGCCCGAAAATCCCTTATCGCTTTTAGCATCTTTCCGTTCCCGCCGGCTGCCTGTTCTATGGCTTTGCACATTATTTCAGTGCGTCGCGGCGTAAATGTCTGGAGGAAAATTTTTGCTTCCTCGAATAAATCGGATTTCAAATCTACGTATTTAAAGTAATTCTGCGGCATGGTGTTTTTTTGTTAAGGATATTAAAAAAAACGGAGCATTATTGCAAGCCCCGCTTTTTGGAATTTTATTCTCTATGCTCTTTTTGTTTATGCCGTAGGAGCCGCGCTTTCAGAAGCGTTTTCCGAATCGGACGAGTCGTCGCCGTCGTGCGTATCAACTATTTTGCAGATTCCTATAAGTTTGTCGCCTTCCGCGAGATTTATAAGGCGCACTCCTTGTGTGGTTCTGCCTATTACTCTAATTCCCTTTACGGGGGAGCGTATGGCTTGTCCGGCTTGGGTGAACATCATGATTTCGTCGTCATCCCTCACGGAAAGGGCGCCGGCTACGCCGTGGGTTTTTATGGCAATTACACCGCTGCCACCCCTATTTTGTACGCGGTATTCGTCATAGCTTGAGCGTTTGCCTTGCCCCATTTCTCCGGCAATCAGGAGTGTTGAAGCAGGGTCTACGACAACAATGGCCTTTACGCAGTCGTTGTCTTTCTTTAGCGTTACTCCGCGGACTCCCCTAGTTGACCTGCCTTGCGCCCTCAGATCGCTTTCGTTGAAACGTATCGACATGCCTTCATGCGTGACAAGAACCACATTTGATTCAGGCTCTGTCAAGACGACTCCGATTAGGTCGTCGCCTTCGTCAAGGTTTATGCCGATAATTCCGCCTTTGCGGCAATTCTTGTATTCGGAGAGCATTGTCTTTTTTACGACTCCCTTTTTTGTCGCCATTATAAGGGCGTGCTTGTCGTCGTCGAGCGTCTTTACGCAAATCATGGCGGCGACTTTTTCGTCGTTTTTAAGGTCTAAAACATTCTTTATTGAGCGGCCCTTTGAGGTTCTGGAGCCTTCGGGGATTTCATATACTTTTTGAACGTAAACCCTGCCGTTGTTCATGCAGAACATAATGCTGTCGTGGGTGGATGCTGTAAATATATGCTCTATAAAATCCTCGTCGTATTGTCCGCTTCCGATGACTCCTTTCCCCCCGCGTTTCTGGGAACGGTATGCGCTGACGCCCGTGCGCTTTATAAAGCCGTTGTGCGAGACGCTAATAATGCAGCCTTCATTGGCTATTACATCCTCCATCCTAAACTCGCCCTCAGCAGCTATAATCTGAGTGCGGCGTTCGGACGGATATTTTTCCCGCATTTCTTTAAGTTCCTTCTTTATGACCGACAGAAGTTTTCTTTCGTTTTCAAGGATGGAGCGGTACTCTTCAATGAGCCTCATCAGTTCCATATATTCCTGCTCGATTTTTTCGCGCTCCAATCCTGTCAACTGGTGGAGGCGCAAATCAAGTATTGCGTTTGCCTGGCGTTCGCTCAATGGATATTTCGCCATCAATGCAATCCTTGCTTCTTCGCGGTCTTTTGACGCGCGGATAATCTTTATAAAATCGTCCAGATTATTTAAGGCTATTTTGTATCCTTCAAGAATATGCGCCCGGTCTTCGGCTTTGCGCAGCAAGAAGCACGTGCGGCGGTAAACGACCTCGCGGCGGTGCTCTATGTAGCATTCGAGCATTTCCTTTATGTTCATCTGCTTCGGCTTGCGCTTGTCCAAAGCCAACAGAATTACCCCGAACGACGACTCAAGCTGGGTGTGCTTGAACAGCTTGTTCATTACCACGCGCGGAGCCTCTCCGCGTTTGAGTTCAATTACAATGCGGGTGTTCTCGTCGGACTCGTTGCGGATGTCGCTGACTTCGGTTAACACTTTATCCGAAACCAATTGGGCTATGTTTTCTACTAGGCTGTTTCGGTTTACATTGTACGGAATTTCCGTAATTACAATCTGTTCTTTGCCATTCTTTAAGTCTTCAACCGACGCCACCCCGCGCGTTTTTACTATGCCTCGGCCGGTGCGCATGTAGCTTTCTATGCCGCTTTTGCCGACGATTACGCCCCCGGTCGGGAAGTCCGGCCCCTTTATTACCTCCATCAACTCCGAAAGCGGAACTGCGGGATTGTCTATAAGCATGCATATTCCGTCTATGAGTTCGTTGAGGTTATGCGGGGGTATATTTGTCGTCATGCCGACTGCAATACCCGTTGAGCCGTTCATCAGCAAAGTGGGCAGGGCTGATGGAAGAACTGTAGGCTCTGAAGTTGTTTCTTTATAGTTGGGCATGAAGTCGACTGTGTCGCTGTCTATGTCCGTTAAAAGGTCTTCAGCTATTTCCGCAAGTTTGCACTCGGTATAGCGGTATGCTGCAGGTGAGTCTCCTTCTATCGACCCGAAGTTGCCTTGCGGAATGACCAAAGGATAGCGCATTACCCAGTCTTGGGCGAGCCGCGTAAGTGTGTCGTAGACCGACAAGTCTCCATGTGGGTGGTAATTCTTTAGAACTTCACCTATTACGCCGGCGCATTTGTCGAAAGCCCTGTTGTGCAAAAGCCCTTCGCGCAGCATAGCATATAGCACGCGGCGCTGTACCGGCTTTAATCCGTCGCGCACGTCGGGAAGGGCGCGCGAGACTATTACCGACATCGAATAGTCGATGTACGCGCTTTGCATGATCTGCGTTATGCTAGAATCTATTATTTTTTCGTTTTCAGTGTACATTTGAAAAATCCTTTTTTTATATGTCTAGGTATGATGCGTTAAGCGCATTGTCTTCTATGAATGCGCGGCGAATCGGAACGTCTTCTCCCATAAGCATCGAGAAAGTTGCGTCGGCCGCTGCTGCGTCCTCTATGCTTACTTTTAGGAAAGAGCGTTTATTTGGATCCATCGTCGTCTCAAAGAGCTGTTTTGCGTTCATTTCGCCTAGCCCTTTATACCGTTGTATTGTAAGACCGCGCTTGCCAAGCTCGCGTATTTTGCCCACCAGCTCCAGAATTGAATGAAGCTCTATTACGCTTTTTTTGCCTGATGCGTCAGCCCCTTCTGAGAGCGTGTAGCGCGCTTCTTCTGTCGGCGTGTACGACTTTACGACAAGCCCCATTTTTGCAATTTCAGCCAAGATTTTTTCTAGCTGTTGGGCTTCGTATATTTCGTAAACGTTTATGCGCTGTTGGACTTTTACGCCGTTTTCGTCGACAACTTCCCTTACTGTGTTGCCTTCAAATATGTCTTCCGGATTGCCGTATTGGATGTAAAAGCTTGAGCGTTCGTCTTCGCTGAACAGGAACTTAAACTCCTCTTTGTTCCCCGTGCGGACGCGCGCGATAAATTTCGGAAGCTTTCCGTCTTTATTTGTGTCGAGGTATGTGGACAAATCACATGCGTAGCGGGTAATGCCGTGCCCGAGAGTCTCCATTCTTGCGAGCAGTTCGACGAGCTTGTCCATCTTTTGGGCGGGAAATTCAAATCCGTCCCGCGTCCGCTTCAAAACCACGTCTTCCGATCCAAGCTCCAAAAGTATCTTGTTTAGTTCTGCGTCGTTCATTACGTACTGTTCGCGCTTCTTGCGCTTGATGCGGTAAAGCGGAGGCTGGGCTATGTAAACGTAGCCCCGTTCAATTAGCCCGCGCATTTGGCGGAAGAAGAAAGTCAAGAGAAGCGTCCTGATGTGCGAGCCGTCGACATCGGCGTCGGTCATGATTACGACTTTATGGTAGCGCGCCTTGTCTCCGTCGAACGCGCCCTCTCCAGATTCCCCTATGCCGGTTCCGCATGCGGTAATGATGGTTCTAATTTCCTGGTTGTTTAGGACTTTGTCCAAGCGGGCTTTCTCAACATTCAATATTTTGCCTTTGATAGGGAGGATAGCCTGGTATTTTCTGTCCCTGCCCATTTTTGCCGAACCGCCGGCGGAGTCGCCTTCCACGATGTAAAGCTCGCAAAGGGCGGGGTCCTTTTCTGAACAGTCGGCGAGTTTTCCGGGCAATCCCCCGGACGTCATTACAGTTTTGCGAACGGTTTCGCGGGCTTTTCTTGCGGCATCGCGGGCGCGGGCAGCCATGATGCATTTTTCAATGATTTTCTTGGCGACGTTCGGCTGGGTTTCAAATGCGTATTTTAGTTTTTCTCCTACAATTTTTTGGACTATTCCGTCGACTTCCCCGTTGGAAAGCTTTGTTTTTGTCTGGCCTTCAAACCTAGGCTCAGGCACTTTTACAGATATTACCGCAGTAAGCCCTTCACGGCAGTCATCCCCGGATATTGCGGGATCTTTGTCTTTCAGAAGGTTGTTTGATTTTGCGTAGTTGTTTATTACGCGCGTCAGAGCCGTTCGGAATCCGCTTAGGTGCGTGCCGCCTTCAACGTTAAAGATGGAGTTCGCGTATGCGTAAACCTGCTCATTGTAGCTGTCGTTGTACTGCATGGCGATATCGGCAACAATCATTGCAGAGCTGCCTTCAGCTGCTGGAAATTCCCCTGAAAAGGCTATTACTTTGTCGTGGATGGTGTTTTTATTTTTATTGAGGAACGTTACGTATTCGGATATTCCGTTCTTAAAGCGGAACTCTTCATGCTTATTGGTGCGTTCGTCGTCGAGGTGAATCGTTATTCCGGGATTGAGAAACGCCAATTCGCGCAGGCGTTTTGATAGAATCTCATATTTGAATTCGCGCGTGAGGGTAAAGATTTCGGGGTCGGGAATGAAGGTGATTTTTGTGCCGGTTCCTTTTGTGTTGCCTATGACAGTCATTGGCATTGTCGTCTTCCCGCGCGAGAACTCCATCTTGTAAATTTTTCCTCCCTTGCGCACTTCAACTTCGAAATATTCGCTTACGGCGTTTACGCATTTTGCGCCGACTCCGTGGAGGCCCCCAGAAACTTGGTATGCGCCCTTGCCGAATTTTCCGCCTGCATGCAGATTTGTCATTACAAGCTCTAGTGCCGGAATTTTGTATTTTGGGTGGATGTCAACAGGAATACCTCGGCCATTATCCTCTATTGAGCATGCGCCATTGGGATGCACTGTCACTTTTATAAGGGAGCAATACCCGGCTAAGGCTTCGTCGATTGAGTTGTCAACGATTTCAAATACGCAGTGGTGCAATCCTCTTTCGTTAGTGTCTCCGATGTACATGTCGGGGCGTTTCCTGACGCCCTCCAAGCCTTCTAGCTTCTGGATTTTTGACGCATCGTAATTGTCTTTTGGTTTTATGTCTTCTGCCATGTTGTGTGGATATGTTATTTATTTGTTAAATTGAAAAAACTTCCGGCGTTTGGGGCCGGAATTTTTATAAAAGAGCGCCTTTTTGCCATCCGGAATCCAAATGATTTTATTGTGCAAAACCGGCGGAATTCCATTTTCGCGCAACTCTGTAAAGAGAGTATTTCATATATTGGAATCTTGCAACAATTAAATGTTTAAAAAAGGCGTTTTTTTTGCCTCAGAACAATATTTAGATGCCTTATTTTTAATGGATTGGCAGGCTAAAATATAATGTCTTTAGGCAAAAAATTTGGTTGA
>UMCV01049166.1_pt1 | contig 11279 bp, 4 predicted proteins | sample 1964311 | NCBI WGS metagenome assembly UMCV01 (sample SAMEA4835976, study PRJEB28245) | human gut metagenome | biome: gut microbiome; material: fecal sample | place: Denmark | collected 2008 | reverse complement strand
CAAAAAAGACGAAAAATAATCTTGAAATTTTTAGCGAGAAGGCCTCCGAAAAATGGACACCCCGCAAATCCTTTGTCAGAGCCGATTGGCAGACATCTTTTCAACTATAAATTTTTTAAGTGTAACTCTATGGACTTTTAGTTTTCTTGCAATTTTTGATTTAGATATATTTTTATCCAACATTCCTTGGATGACATCTTCTTTGCCGGATAATTTTAATTTTGCGGATTTACGTCCTTTAGGACGTCCTAAAATAACGCCTTCCGCTTTTTTTCGGGCAAGAGCTTCTTTTGTTCTTGCAGAAATAAGATTCCTTTCAATTTGGGCGGATAATCCAAATGCAAAAGCCAAAACTTGAGAGTTTATATTGTTACCCAATTCGTAATGCTCTTTTGTTGTTATAACCATAATATTTTTCTCCATACAAAAGTGCAATATACTCATTATTTGCATGAGATTTCTTCCCAATCTCGAAAGCTCTGTTACCACAAGAATATCATTTTTCCCCATTCTTTTTAACAGTCGTCCCAACTTGCGTTCTTCAATACGTTTTATTCCACTAATAGTTTCCTCTATCCAAGAATTCACCGCATACTCTTTTTGCGTGCAGAAATTTTCTATTTCAAAACGTTGATTTTCTGTTGTTTGTTTATCCGTACTTACACGAATATATCCATATACCATATATTTTATCCTTTCATTGTTTAAAATTTGCGTTGACGTTTAAACAACATCAATGGTATAGATAAAAGGGTCGTTTGTTTGTTATACCGATTATAGGTTATTCCTAAGTTTTTATTTCTAAAAAATTTCATATTTCTATTTTCTAATACGCTGATATTCCGAAAGTAAGGAATTATTGCTACAAATAACCCCTCTCTAGTTAATTTGCATACAACGTCTCCAACAAACGACCATTTTTTTACGACATTGTGAAACCTTTGAGAAGAAGGGAGCGGGGCATGCCTGATTTCTTTTCTTCTCCTATTTTAAATTCCCCATATTTACCTCCAGAGCGGCATTGGGAATTGGATGAAAAAGGCCAGCCAACAGATAAAATAATATCTGGTCGCAGACTCGCATCGTTCATTACGCCTATTGCAAGAAGCAAGAGAGTATCTACAATTGGCGTTCAGTCTACGCTCGATTTAGACGATGTTATTTCTGAGGATGGGCAGGAATATTCTAAATCATATAGCTGGATCAATAAAATCAGGGAAAGTGTTAGCCAATGGCGTTCACTTCCGGAATGCAAATGGGATGTTACGCCTGAGACCGCCCGGCTTCTTCGCCATTGGAGAACCTTTAATTTTTCAAATCAACGCCCATTTTTTTGCCAAATAGAAGCCGTTGAGGTCTTGATTTGGCTTACGGAAGTCGCGCCAAAATATAAAGACGGCAAAGAGATCCTAAATTATATAAAAAGGGGAAATGATGATGCTAACCCCAATTTGTATCGAATCGCGTTAAAATTGGCGACTGGCGCGGGAAAGACAACCGTTATGGCAATGATTATAGCGTGGCAAACTATCAATGCTGTTCGTTATCCCGCTAGTAAAATTTTCACAAAAGGATTTCTAATTGTCACGCCAGGACTAACAATTAAAGACAGGCTGAGAGTTTTACAACCTAACGATCCGGATGCTTATTATTTAAACAGAGAGATTATTCCTCAAGATTTCAAAAATGAAATCAATAAAGCGCGAATTGTAATAACAAATTATCACGCATTTAAGCTAAAAGAAAAAATTGAAATAGCAAAGGGCACAAGAAATCTTTTAAAAGGCTGCCACAGAGAAGAGATTTCCACTACAGAGACCAAGGGGCAAATGTTGCAAAGAGTCATTCCCGAACTTTTAGGGATGAAAAATATAATGGTTATAAATGACGAAGCGCACCATTGCTATAGAGAAAAGCCATTGAATGACGAAGAGGATAAAAAACTTTCAGCGGACGAGAAAGCGGAAATTGGCGAACGCCGCGAAATGGCGCGTCTTTGGATTTCCGGATTGGAAGCGGTAAAAGAAAAGATTGGATGTAAAGTAATAGATCTTTCCGCGACACCATTTTTCCTTAGGGGATCCGGATATGAAGAAGGGACATTATTCCCTTGGACGGTTTCAGATTTTTCGCTTATGGACGCGATTGAATGCGGGATTGTAAAATTGCCGCGCGTGCCAGTCGCGGATAATAATCCTCATGTAGGCAAAGGTCCCATGTTCAGAAATCTTTGGGGCGAGATTGGGAAGAAAATGCCTAAAAAGAATAGAACGAATGGCGGCGTTCTTGACCCCGCAAATTTGCCTTCAGAGCTTATTACGGCAATAGATGCATTATATGGGCATTATGAAAAAACGTATAAATTGTGGCAAGAAGCGCAAATGGATATTCCGCCGTGTTTTATTTTTGTATGCCAAAATACGGCAATATCGAAGTTGGTATTTGATTATATTTCCGGTTATAAGCTTGACGATAAATCATCGTTTCATGCCGCGCACTGTCCGCTCTTTAGCAATTACGACGAATATGGGAATCTGTTAAGCATCCCAAATACAATTCTTGTTGACAGTATTGAGTTGGAATCCGGCGAAGCTTTAAGCAAAGATTTTCAAACTGTCGCTTCGGCTGAAATTGATAAATTTAAGCGCGAAATAATAGAAAGAACTGGGAGCAGAATTGCCGCGGAAAATCTTTCGGATTCGGATTTGCTTCGCGAAGTAATGAATACCGTTGGGAAATCCGGGAAGTTGGGAGGAAATATTCGCTGCGTTGTCTCTGTTTCGATGCTCACAGAGGGTTGGGACGCAAATAATGTGACTCACATATTGGGATTACGCGCTTTTGGCACGCAGCTAATATGCGAGCAGGTTGTAGGCCGCGCATTGCGAAGATCAAATTATGAGCTTAACGAAGACGGCAAGTTTAACGCGGAGTACGCAGATATTTTTGGAATACCATTCGATTTCACAGGTAAATCCACTCCATCGATTCCGACTCCTCCGAAAAAATTGACGCTTATAAAATCTCTTTCTCCAGAACGCGATTGCAGCGAAATAAAATTTCCAAACATCGATGGATATAGAGTCGAATTAAGTTCGGAAAAATTATCCGCAAAATGGACCGCAGAAAGCGATTTTACCATTTCGCCCGATATTGTCGGCCCATGTGAAACTCGCAATGAACCGATTGTGGGCGAAGGCGTAAATTTCACTGTAAAACATTTGCAAGACGTTCGCGCAAACACGATTATATACAATCTTACGGTTCGTCTTATTGACCGCCATTTTAGAGACGCCGGACAAGAACCCAAGCTACATCTTTTCGGCGAATTAAAACCAATTGTCGCGGACTGGGTAAGGAATCATTTGCATTGCGTTGGGCAAAGTTTTCCCGCGCAAATATTATATGATTCTCTTGCGGAAACAGCGTGCAATAGAATAACCCAGGCTATTGTTTCAACTCAAACGAACGAAACTCCTGTCGCGATTGTAAACCCATATAATCCCTATGGATCTACGGCGAATGTTCATTTCGCCACAAGCAAGACTGAACTTTGGAAATCCGACAGCAAAAATCATATAAATTATGTTGTTTTGGATTCCGAATGGGAGGGCGAAATGTGCCGAGTTCTTGAATCAAATCCGCACGTTGTGGCATATACAAAAAACCACAATCTCGGCTTTAGAATTCCGTATTTTAAAGGCAATGAGGCAAGCATATACGTTCCCGATTTTATTGTGCGCATAGATAATGGCGTAAATTTAATTTTGGAAACAAAAGGCTTCAAGAATGAAGCGGTAAACGACAAAAAATCCACGATAGAATCTTATTGGATCCCTGCGGTAAATAAACTTGGAACATACGGCAAATGGAGTTTCGCGCAATTCGAAGAACTTTTCCAAATTGAGGCGGAATTTGAAAAGCTAATTGAACGCGAACTAAAGAAAAACAAGTAAAGGAATTTTCATCATGGCAAAGAAAACTGGCAAAGCAAAGAAGACAATAGAAAGCATTACACACGCCGATAAACGCGTGGGAATCCCCACCGCGGAAGAGGAATCATTTGTAGGCAAGCAAGATTTAGAGCCCAAAAAATTATTGTATCCAAGAAACGCGGATTTGGATCCTCAATTGGTCTGGAAAGGCAAAGACGCGCAAGATTCAAATCCGCTTGAAGTAAAGGCTATGCCTATCTTTATTCAGGAAAAAATCCATCCGCGAAATCTCATAAAAGACATAGAAAATATCTCGCAAGAAAAAGAGAGAGACCCGCAAATGAAATTTTTTGCGGATTTTAACGGCGTCCCCAAAGGAGTCGAAAAAACGGATTTTTACCATTACGAAAAGAATTGGACAAACCGAATGATACTTGGAGATTCTTTGCAAGTAATGGCGTCTCTTGCGGAGAAAGAAGGGCTGCGCGGACAAGTTCAATGTGTTTATATGGATCCACCATACGGGATTAAGTTTAATTCCAATTTTCAATGGTCAACAACTACGACAGATGTCAAAGACGGAAAGGCTGAAAACATCACACGCGAGCCAGAAATGGTAAAAGCTTTCCGCGACACTTGGAGATATGGTATACATTCTTATTTAAGCTATCTTAGGGATAGATTAACTGTTGCGCGAGACTTGTTAACAGAAAGCGGTTCTGTATTCGTACAAATTGGAGACGAAAATGTCCATAGAGTAAGATCCGTTATGGATGAAGTTTTTGGTGAAGATAATTTTGTAAGTGAAATAATATTTGCAAAAACCGCTTCAATAAAAGGGAATTTTTTAGGCACAACGCACGATTTTATTTTATGGTATGCTCGAAATAAAAAAAATCTGAAATATAAGCAACTTTATGTTCAAAGAAAAGAAAGTACAGAGGGAGGTACATATAATTGTGTTGATGATAGCAATGGGAATTGGAGAAGGCTGACAAAGCAAGAATTGATCGAGGAAGAGTTTTTTGAAAATGTGTTTAGGGCAGCTGATATAACAAGGCAAGGAAGTAGTAATAATCAAACTCCATACGATTTTCACGGGAAAACATTCTTTCCATCACCTGGTCGACATTGGGCTGCACATTATCCAAATGGAATGAACAGATTGATGTATGCAAATCGAATTGTCGCATTACCAAAGGTATTATCATACAAATTGTTTCAAAAAGATTTTACTTTAGAGAAAATAGACCATGTTTGGAGTGATACGGTAATTGGAACATTTTCAGAAAAAGTATATGTAGTTCAAACGGGGATATTACCAGTGAAACGTTGTCTTTTAATGGCAACAGATCCTGGGGATATTGTTCTTGATCCTACTTGTGGAAGTGGAACAACTGCATATGTTGCAGAACAATGGGGAAGACGTTGGATTACAATTGATACAAGCCGTGTTGCTCTTGCACTTGCACGGGCGCGCATAATGGGCGCAAAATACCCCTATTATTTGCTTGCAGACTCGCGTGAAGGTCAAATTAAGGAAGCTGAATTGCAACATAAAGTTCCTTCCGACGCCCCGACATATGGGAATGTTCGCCATGGGTTTGTTTATGAAAGAGTTCCGCATATCACTCTGAAATCCATCGCAAACAATGCTGAAATCGATATTATTTGGGACAATTATGCGGCTAAAATGGACGCGCTGCGAAAGAAAATTGGCAATTTTGAAGAATGGCAAATGCCAAGAGTTGGAACTCCCGAAGCTGAAAAATTATCTAAAGCGGATTTAGAAGAATGGTGGAATCTTCGCATTGTCCGCCAAAAAGAAATAGACGCATCTATTGCCGCCAAGGCGGAATTTGAATATCTTTACGACAAACCATATGTAGATAATTCCAAAGTCCGAGTTGCCGGCCCGTTTACAGTCGAGAGCTTAAATCCTGTAAGAATGTTGGGCGTTGGCGCGTATAATGAATTGTTAGATACCTCCAAAGAAGATACTGAAGCGGACTTTATAAATGTTCAAGACTTCACAACCATGATTCTTGAAACTTTAAAAATCGCAGGAGTCCAACATTCGGATAAATCGGACAAAATTGATTTTGAATCGTTGGAATCTGTTCCGGGGGAATATATTTGCGCCGAAGGCAAATATACTCGGGGGGATAAACAGATTCGAGCTGGTATATTTATTGGCCCGGAATTTGGAACGGTTTGCAGGCAAGATATCGTTAGGGCGGCAAGAGAAGCGGTAGATCGCGGATATGACGAAGTAATAACTTGCGCGTTCAATTACGACGCCTTATCGGCGGATTTAGAAAAGCTTGGCGTAATACCCATTATAAAGGCAAGAATGAATGCCGATTTGCATATGGCTGGAGAGCTGAAAAATACCGGTTCTGGCAACCTGTTCGTAGTGTTTGGAGAACCCGATATTGAAATTCTCCATGAAAACGATAAATTGCGCGTTAAAATAAACGGCGTAGATATCTTTAAACCTCAAAGCGGAAAAGTTGAAAGCAGCGGAACAGAAGGAATTGCATGCTGGTTTATTGACACAAACTACGATGAAGAAAGTTTCTTTGTGCGGCACGCATATTTCCTGGGCCAAAAAGACCCTTATGAGTCTTTAAAGAAAACCCTTAAAGCCGAGATAGACAAAGACGCTTGGGAATCCATACATAGCAATATTTCGCGCCCGTTTGATTATCCCAAAACAAATAGAATTGCCGTAAAAGTAATAAATCACTTAGGAGATGAAGTATTGAAAGTTTACGGAGAATCTGACTTAAAATAACAAATAAAAAACAATGAACTCAGATTAACCGAGGAGTTTTAGAAGGTCTATATTTCATAAAGGGAATGGTCGGAGTAATTTATTCGTTAAATAAAGTAGGATGGAGAAAATGGCGAGTAAGGGAAACGGAAAAGTTTTATTTGCGCCCCATATGAAATCGAAATCCGATTTTGTATTAAAAAATTTGTATTTCGCAGACTAGAACAAAACTTTATTAGAAAACCTTCGGAAGCCCGTTTTTTACGGTTTTTCTTTATTTCTGCGTAAGGTGGAAATGATAATCCTTTGTTCTGTTTTCACCTATTAGTAGATTCGTTTATCCTATTACTTTTTAATTGTAAAAACATTGAGGGACTCCGTCTCCTATCTAATAAAAAGTAAAGCCGTGGGAAAGCAGTAACCATACTACAAACAATAAATGCAACCCATAAAAGGAGGAATTATTATATTTATGAAAAATATTGTTACTAGACGCCTTAAAAAGAATCTTGAAGTACAGTGATAATGACGTTATCTTATATACAATCAATAAAAGTGGCAAATTGAATTCTTATGGATAACAATACGTCAATGATAAAATATTAACAAACAATATGTCTCATTAATAAATAAAAAATTAAAAGGGGAAACAATATAATTATATGACTATTTCAAGGACAGATTTGGCAAAAGTACGAAGAGTGAAAATACCATCTCTTAAAATATCAGAGCTGCCGCATGAAAGTTTGGCATTACATTGTTTTCTTGAACCAGAAAAAATTGTTGAAGCAACTGCCACGCCAGTCAAAGAATTTAGAGGACGGATAAAATCTATACAAATAAACTTTGATGATAGCAATTCAATATTAGTAAATAGAGAAGATGAAGAAACTTTATTTACAAATGTTGATTTTGAGCTTAAAGCAAAAAAATTTTATATAGAAGGAGACATGCTGTTTTTTTCTTCCGACTATAAATGGACAAAACATCCCAGGATGCTTACTTGTGGTCTTGAGACACATAGAGATAATATCAATCTAAGTTGGAATAATGCAATTCGTTTCGTACAGGAAGAGATTGATTCAAATGGAAATGTAACAAAAAAAGGGTTACACCCCGCGCAAATAGGCGCATTGCATTCATTGGCGGCGCATCGCATAATAGAAACAAATTCCACTATAGTTGTAATGCCGACTGGTACTGGGAAAACAGAGGTCATGTTGTCCAATATTGTAATGCAACATGCTAAATGCGTATTAGTATTAGTCCCATCTGATCCATTACGGGAACAAACTTTTCAAAAATTGTGTACACTTGGGGTTTTGCCAAATTTGGGAATTTTATCAGAAGGAGCTAAACTTCCAATTGTTGGGATAATTGGAAACACCCCTAAAGACAACAAAATTTTGCAATCGCTAAAATTATGCAATGTTGTAGTTTCTACCGTTGCAATGTTGTCAAATATACCGAATTCATTATATGAATCATTTTTTGACGCTTTTGATGTGATTTATTTTGACGAAGCGCATCATGTCCCGTCAAATACGTGGAAGAATATTTACAATACTAGATCATCAAAGAAAACGATTTTATTTACAGCGACTCCTTTTAGGTTTGATGGACGTAGAATTCCTGGAGATATTATATTTAACTTCCCATTGCGTTTAGCTCAAGAGCAAGGATACTTCAAAAAAATTAATTTCCTAGAAGTTGATGAAATTGACCAATCTATAGCGGATGAGAAAATCGCAGAAAAAGCTGTAAAACAACTGCGAGAAGATCTATCAATAGGATTAAATCATATGATTCTTGCTCGCGTCGACACCAAGAATCGAGCAGATGAGCTTTATGAGAATATTTATAAAAAATATTATTCCGATTTAAACCCAATAGTTATTTATACGGGCATCCCAAACAAAAAGAAGAGGCTTCATGATATAAAACAAGGGCTCCATAGAATTATTATTTGTGTTGATATGTTTGGGGAAGGATTTGATCTTCCATCTTTAAAAATAGCAGCGATGCATAACATTCATGGTAGTCTAGCTATTACCCTTCAGTTCACAGGGAGATTTACTCGTACGGGTTCAAACATAGGGAATGCTACCCTTATTGCGAATATCGGCGATGTAAAAGTAGAAGAAGCTATAGAAGATTTATATGCTGAAAATGCGGATTGGAATAACTTAATCCCAGAATTAAGTTCAAAAGCAATCCAGTCAGAAATAGATTATAAAAAGTTTTTAGATGGGATGAGCCAAGGTCTTGGAACTGAAAGTATTTTCGCACTGAATATATTAAAGCCTAAAACTAGTACTGTGATTTATAGAGCTAAAGAATTCAATCACAAAAATTTTAAAAAAGGACTAAAAAATCAAATATCTGTAGTGCGTGAATGGGTACATGTCGATCATAACACATTTGTGTTTATTACTAAAACTAAGTCCACAATAGATTGGGCATACTCTAAAGAAAATTTTAATGAGATTTGGGATTTGTATATTTTATTTTATGATCCTGATCGCGAGTTGTTGTTTATAAACAGTTCTCAAAAATCCACATTACACGGCGATCTTGCAAAAGCAGTAACAAATGGAAAAGCACGGCTTGTATGCGGAGAAAATATTTTCCGAGTTCTACATGGTATAGAGAGACTTATTTTTCATAGTGCAGGATTGTACGGACATGGGAAATTACGTTTTAAAATGTATACAGGTCTTGATATACAAGAAGCTATTTCTCCTGTTCAGCAACAGAATAGTACAAAGTCTAATTTGTTTGCTATAGGGTATGAATCAGGCAGAAAAACTAGCATTGGTGCGTCAAGCAAAGGTAGGATATGGTCGATGTCTTCGTCCTCAATTCCTGATTGGCAACATTGGTGTAAGTCTATTGCCGATAAAATCAATAACAATGCCATAAAAACAAATGCATTTCTAGAACATACTCTTATACCAGAAGAAATAGATCAACTACCGGAAAAAGAAATTTTGTCAGTTATATTGCCCGATGAATGGTTTAATTTGCACGAAAATGATTCTCGAATTTTTGATAGCGATAAAGAAATTCCATTCGTTCAAATAGAAATCTCATCGTGTAAAAAAATAAATGAAAAACATTTTCAATTTGTTTTGTCATGGGGTACAAACGCAAATTCTGAATATGAAATTCGCTGGGGTGGAATAAATAAAGAAGTCTCAATTGTTCAGTTGTCTGGGCCTAAACTTAAAATTCAAGGACGGGAGAATTCAATAGATTTAGTTGACTTTTTTAAAGAAAAACCACCTGTCATATTTTTGTTTGACGGTTCTGAGATCAAAGGGAATCTCTTTTTTAAAAGGCAGTATGAGCAACCGTTTAGCTATTCAACGGAAAATATTAATATCATAGACTGGGCTAATACGGATATAACGAAAGAATCAAAATGGAAAAATGGAACACTTAGAGAATCATCTGTTCAAGGACGGTTTATTGATATAAGAAAGGGGTTCAATAATTCATTTATCATTGATGATGATGATAGCGGAGAAATCGCAGATATTGTAGAAATAATTGAGGACGGAACAAATGTTACAATACGCCTTTACCATTGTAAGTTTTCGACTTCAAAAACTCCAAGTTCACGTGTAAAAGATTTATATGAATTGTGTGGTCAAGCGGCGCGAAGTGCTAGATGGGCGTCTAGACCGGAAGATTTATTAAAACATATAGAGGAACGTGAAAAATTTCTAAATGGTCGACAAACTAGATTCGAAAAAGGATCATTAAAAGAATTACGTGTCCTACGTAAAGCTGCTACTAAACGAAAATTCAATTTTGAAATTTCTATAGTTCAACCAGGCCTATCTGTATCTTCTCTTACCAAAGATCACTCATCGTTACTAGGTTCTGCAGATAATTATATTAGAGAATTAACAGGACGTCGATTGTGTATATTTGCCAGTAAATAATAAGGTTTTTTCGTATAATTTTCGAATCATACACTATTTATTCTAATATTTGACTTTGAAAGAAGTTATATATCGTTTTAGCCCAAAATAATAAATAAAAATGTTGCATATTTTGTCGTGATGTGGTAATATGGATACCATAACGGGACAAGGTATGATGATAAGCAAAACGAAGATTTCGGCTGAAGGATTTGAGAAGGTTGAAATTACTGCTAAGATGGCGGAAGTATTTGGGTTGCCGAAGAAGGCGGTCGGGGAATGGGCGGTCGTTTCTAAGGACTATTTTGAGCATCGCTTGAGAAAGGTTCGTTTAGACGGATATTTTGCCGACGACAAGTACAACAATCATCAGCGCATTCCCAACAGAATTTGGGACGAGATGTTTGGCGCAAAGCGTTCCGCTAAATTTGAAATTTCCAAGCAGAGTATCCGCAAGCAGAATTGGGTTTATGGCTTGCTTGAACAGTTATCAAAAATTGAGGAGCTAAAAAATGTCTTAAATGTTATGGGGCGCGATGAAGTTATTTTGCAGATTCTCAATGACACGGATAGCTCTCGCGCAGGAGGCAAATTATACAGCTCTACAAGCACTGCAATCGCCCACTGGAAGTATAAATA
>UMCV01003125.1_pt1 | contig 11281 bp, 7 predicted proteins | sample 1964311 | NCBI WGS metagenome assembly UMCV01 (sample SAMEA4835976, study PRJEB28245) | human gut metagenome | biome: gut microbiome; material: fecal sample | place: Denmark | collected 2008 | reverse complement strand
AGCGCATGGAGGGCAGTATAAATGGTTCCCCGGCTATTCGGCTCGCCATCCCAAACGACCAGAATTGCGTCGGATTCCTCAATGATCTGCAAATTCCGTCTCAGAGGAGCGCTCCAGTGGTAATTGCCGTAGTCGGGGCGAATCACCCGGCACGGGATATTCAGTCCTTCAGCGCACTTTTGCGCCTGCTGGTCAATCCCGCGAGCGCCGCCCGTGATGATCGAAGTGATGCGCCGCCGTCCCAGAAACGCATTGAATGGCTCGACCTGCCGGGAAAATACAGGAGTAAAGTCAAATGCCGTGTTGGTCCGGCTGCCTGTGATGCCGAGTTTCATGATTCTTGGTTTATACCTGCGGCTTCGTAAAGCTCTTTGCAAATGTCAGAAATTCCAGTGAAGTGTCTGGGGTCTTGGGATTGTGCCTCAAGGCAATAGCCTTCTTTCCCGTCGAAAGAAATCTTAATACCGAGTTTTTCAATATCCAGGGATGGCAAGATTCCCGTCTCATCACCTGTTGTTTTCGTGATGGTAAATCCACTGTCGCTCATCCGCTGCTCGACCTCTCTCTTCAACAAGAAAAGATGATATTCGAAATAATCATTTCTCTTGTACACTTTCCCGGCCGGAATCAAGTATACTTCCCCATTTTCGATTTTATTGTACATGTTGGGGCCGGTAAAACCGGTGATTTCGGTGTTCAAGATAAAGCCGCTATATTCTTTCCCCTGGATTCGCTCGCGGTATTTCTCGATATTATCTTTAACATATGCCTCGATCTTTTCCTGAAGCGAACCTTGATCATAAGCCCTTAACTGATGCAACAGAGCTTTCAGCAGATCCCGGAACGGCTTATTGGGGTCGCGCGATATGTCGATTTTAAGATTACTGCTCAGATCAACGCTGAAACGCCATTGGCCACCTCCGAGTGGGTACACGGGTTCTTTGGGGGACCGGAGAATATCACAAATGGCCAATGCCTGCCGGGGGAAAACAGTTTTGTCCCAGACGTCATAAAACATCTTGACCGCGTCACGATAGTAAATGAAATCCTGCAGTTGCTCTTCTGTCGGTTTTGTGAACTGGTAATTTTTTGCATCGTCCTTTCCACTTCCGGAGAAAATCGCGGCGTATTCCAATATGAGCATAATCTGGCTGTAAAATAATTTCTCTGCCAGATCAATTGCCTTTCCCCATGCCTCCGATATGTAGCGAAGATTTTCTTTGATGTGTTCTTCCAGCCACTGAGTCTGATGGAAGCCGGATGCTGCTTCATACGGACATTGAGGATGTTCTCTCATGAATTTTGAGAAATCTACCAGATGATCATCAAAAAAAACTCTGACGGCATTGATCGAACTGACCCACTGATACTGGTGGGAATAATCGGAATATTTGGTCAGATTTGTAATGATTCTGTACCAATCAGGGAAAAAGGCTTTTACCTCATCCGAGTTCTGTGGACTGTGAATTATAAAATAGTAAAAAACAGCATAGGAGTTAATGCGCTCCTGATTCGAAAAAGCACCTCTACCGGTCTTGTAATCCAGAAGAATTTTGAGTTGTTTCTTTAAGATTTCTGCGAATTCAAGGTATGATCCGTTCTCTATCTCCAAAAGCAGATTCATCGTATCCCTGAAATTTAACAAAATGCGCCAGAGCCCAGTATCATTTTTGTCGGAAAACAGCCCTTTGTCTTTTTTTAGTGCGAAGAAGGTCACAGGATCTTCGCGTTGAGAGAGTAATTTCAACGTCTCATCCGAAGTCGCTCTGGTGCTGTTTTTGCGGCATTTCTCCGTCAGGACATAATAATACTCTATCGTGGCACGAAGGAGCAACATAATCTGCCGGTCAAAAACTGCGCCATCAGGTTCCGACAGAGATCCGCTGCGTCGCCAGAAATAGTCGATCCAGTCATTATCCAGTTTTCGTGAAAATTCTCCCAAATCAAAATCTTCAGGTTTTGTTTCCAGCGATTTGAAAAAACCCAAAAGTGAAGCCTTGAAGTTTTCATAATCCGTCAGCCGCAGCCCTCTCTGGTTCATCCGAATATACTGGACGTCGGGAGGCAGTGTATTGTTCAACTCGTAGCAGTCAAAGAATATGATTTTCTGCTGGTGATCGGTCAATGCTTGGTATTTTGCTGCGAACCATTCGTGATCATGATTGCGAAATTCTTCCTGCATAGCATCAAGCATGACCAGCATAGCCTGAATGGTCGGATCAAATTGCCATGTCCACAAGAATTTGCGCGAATTTTGCAGATAACTCGACACTGTATTATGTCTGTCGGAGTTTTGCCTGTCAAGACTCAAATCCGCAAAACCATACAGGATGCTTTCGTCGATCAGCAATGCACAGAAGTCGGAAGAACTATCCCTCGTTTCATACCGAAATTTTGGGCGGGTGACTTTTTTCCCTGATTTTTCAATCAGGTCCAGTTTCATCCACGAGATATCGCCCTTGGAAAATCCTGCAAAATAGCAATGCAACAGAAAAAGCGTGGTTAAGCGCTGCTGCCCGTCCAGGATGGTAAAACCTCCCTCCTGGTGTTCATCGCATCCTCCATAGACCAGATCCAGAGACATTGTGCCGTTTTCCGCCTCCAATGTTTCCCGGATGTCAGCTAAAAATTTAGCTCTGACCTCATTGGCATGCGCAGTTTTTCGTCCTTGAGCATAAGAACGTTGGAGCGATGGTATCAGAATCGAATTGTAGTTATCGAAAAGGGTACACAGTGTGCAGGTTTTATTTTTCAATGTTTCTGGCATGATCTTTTCCCTCATTTCAGGTCGTAGGTTTTTTTCAGCAGCTCAGAGATCGCGCGGAGGTGGTGAACGCCATCGCTGTTCGGAATCCAATACAGTAAACTGTGAGCATCCACAGAAAATGTTTTCATGAAAACATCACGAGTGCACGGTGGAATGAAAAGGCTTGCCTTCTCCTTTTCAATAATATATTGCCGCTTCACGGCAAACGGAGAATTGCCATATCCCCGGTTAGTTCCGGCATCCAAAAGTGTCAGATTTGTAAGATCGTCCTTGGGGATGTCCTCTGGCTCATCAAATAAAGCCCGAGTTCGTTTATAGAGTTCAATAAAATCTTTCTCTGTGTTTGTTTCCGACACAAAGTATTGCAACAGCGCGAGGCGCAATGACTTTTCTTCTTCGGTTTTTGTGGGATCATGCCCATACAGTAATTCACTGCTTTCGATTTTTTCTTTGAATTTCTCGATAACCTTTTCCTTACTGTCTTTCTTTTGCCCTCCCGGTAAGAGAAGCGGCATTTTCAGCATATATCGCAAAACATTTTCGGTCCAGCTTTTGCGGTCTTTATCGCCCGGAATATTGGTTCTGGAACAAATATGTTCCAAATCCCAACTCAGGCTCTGGTAGGAATCGAATTGAAATCTCTGTTGCGAGGATTCGTTTTGAAGCAAATATTCTATGTTAAAAAGGAGCAGTATATCGCGTATTTTCCCTTTGTCGCGGTTAAAATCCAAATCCTCCAGGAATTTGTAAAGCTCTGAACATTGCTCGAAGACCGTCTGCGAGATCCGGTTCCGCAGAGCCGCAATCATTTTTTCCCGAGTCGTGTTTTCCGGATTCTCAATGGTCAATTTGATCGAACTCAACGATTCGCCGGTTTGTACGAGGAATCCGATCAGATGGTAAAATTGGCGATCATGATACCAAGAAAGCAGGGTTTGATAAAAGGACCACAGTTCTTCACGCTCATCCCAGCTTTTGTTCTTTTTCTTTTCCAGTTTCTTGTGTTCTTCGTAGTTGTGAAAGGTGATATAGGCATCATCGGATGAAATCAACGCAGCCGGAGCTTTGCCGGAATCTTCCGGCTGCTCGGATTGGCAGGCTATCAGCAGATCGAAGAGGTATTCTATCCTCGTATCGTATTTCTTGTCCGACAGCTTCTCATTGTATATAAACCCCCAGAACGAATCGTCCTGAAACTGATTTTCAATTTCATTCCATTCACGGAAAAATCTCTGCTCTTCATATTCAATTGCTTTCTTAGATTCTTCTGCTTTCTCAGTGGTCCTTGATCTGATTTCTTCGCAGAAACCGGCCTTTATCAATTCTGCGCTGGTCAGGGACAGATGGCCTTTGTTCAGTCGATTGAATAGGTCGATCTCATCATTGTCTGTTTTGCACTGGTCTGAAATATTATACCAAATGAACTGCAGTCTCTTAGTGTCTGTTTCACGGGCCGAAAGCAGACCGATAAGTGCCAATTTCTGTGGTGAATAAGGATCAAGACCACAGTATTCATTAACCCACCCATCGATAATCTTGTATGCCTGAAGCAAGAAATCCTGTTCTGTGTTCTCTGCTTTTGTTGTGCTCGTCGAGATTTTTTTTAAGAAATCTGAAATTTCATTTCGCGATTCATACTCTATCTCGAAGAGAGGAGAACCCGGCATCAATTTGTGCGCGAGCAAATAAATCGTCGTGAGCCGCTGCTGACCATCAATAACCGTCCATCGATTATTCTTGTATCTGACCACGAGCGGTTGAAGAGAATAATATATATCGTTTCCGGAGCAAGACGTAAGAAAATTCTTGTCTTCACATAACCGGAGGAACTCGGCAATGTCATTCAAAAGATTATCTACTTGGCACTTCCTCCAGCGATATCCACGTTGATAATATGGGATGTAAAATTTATAGGAGTCTCTACACAGAGAGCCCACGGCCATTGGCTTCAATTTTTCTTCAGTTTCTGCCATGTTATTCTTCCTTTGTCAAAAAGAGGTCGTAAAATTTCTTCGCCTCCGCCTCATCCGGCACGGCCTTCCCGTGCTCCCACGCAGAAACCGTCTTTACGGAAACTCCGAGCGCGGCGGCGAACTTGACCTGCGAGAGACCCAACCCCTTACGTTTTGTAAGGATTTGATCCGGCGTGAGCGGTTCGGGCTTTTCGTCGAATTCCGGGATCGGCATCGCCGGGAATGTGTCTCCCAGGGAGACTTTCAACTTCGCGCCCCCTGGAACAGCAACCGCAACCACATCCGCGATAGCCGTCCGGAGTTCCGGGTATTTCTCATATTTCTTGCGAACCAGGCCGTTGATCTCATCCCGGACCATCTTCCGGGACTCGGCATCCAGTTTCATCTGGTCGACCGAGGAATTGTCGATCTTCTTGCGGCCGGTAACGGCGATGTTCCAGGCGACCATGCCCATGCGCCAGAGAATGTCGCGCCCGACAAGGTCCGTTCCCTTGGAATCGTCCACGTATTCCGGCAGGACGTCGGCGCACAGATCCGTGAGCGCGGCCGCAATGCGGACGTGCTGCTGGTGGCGGAGCTGTTCTGCGTGAACACGCTTCGCTTTCACTTTTTCCTTGCGCCTGGCGGCCTTGTCCGGTTTGTGGCTCATTTTCAACCTTCGCTTAAGTCCCTGTTCTTGATACAACTACCCACCATAATATACATGGCGAAGAGGTGTTTTACAATAAAAATCCGGAACTCCAGCCGTCAGAACGCCGAAAAATACTGTCCGGAAGTTGAAAAAACGCTCTGGAAGTAAAAGTGCCAAAAGAGAAGCAGGAACAGCTGGAACGGACGATCACCGTGGAGAACTGGCACTGGATCAAGTTACTCGGGAAACGGCGCATCTGAGGCAAACACTCGGTGTCCCCCGTCACGACTACGGCATCCGGCGAACCCCCGGTACAGTAGCCGCACGTTGCCCCGTAAACGGCGACAGACATTGACGGTAGATGGCTGCGACCACCGCTTCCGAACGTAAATGCAGGTCTGAGAGACTAAAGCACCCTCAAGGTAAATGTTTTTTTATTTTGTCCGGCAGAGTTTCGAGGAATCCGTCTTTTTGCAACTCACATTGCCAGACCACAATCAGATTCCAGCCGAGCTCTTTCAGCTGTTTTTCCGTTTTTCTGTCCCGGTCGACATTCCGCTTGAATTTCTCCTGCCAGAATTCGACGTTTGTGGACGGTGTGGTCGTCTGGCGGCATCCCGGATGCCGATGCCAGAAGCATCCTCGGACTTCAATCACAGTCTTGTATTTTGACAAAACGATATCCGGATGTCCGGGAAGAACCTTCACGTGGAGCCGAAAGCGGAAGCCCTGCATATGAAGGAAAGAACGCACAACCATTTCCGGATTCGTATTCTTACTGTGAATCCGCCCCATGTTCCAACTGCGCCGTTCTTTCGTCAAACGATCCATGATTACTCAACATGTTATCTGAATCAGCAGTTTCTCGCCGGGTCCCGGTTCGGCGACATCTTCGATGTCCTCAGCGATGGTCTCCATCATCTTCAGATAGGCGAGTTCCCGGCGTCCCGTCCACTCAAAATCCGGTTTTACCGGAAAGAGCTGCTCTTCCATCTTTTCCTTCCAGTTTTCCGAATCGAGCGCGGCTACACAGTTTTCGTGCAGGAAAACGAGAGCGAGGTAATCCAGCGGACGTTCGTCGCAGTCCAGATTACCATTGTAGATCTTCTCCTTGAACCATTCCGCGACCGGACCAAACTTGTGCCAGTGAATCAGACACTCTTTGCCGGAGGCGGTCTTTCTGCTGATGTAAATATCGAGACCCATTATATTCTCCTAAACGAATGTTACTTCCCGACCTCTTCGAAAATTTTTGAAAATAGCAGCTGCGTGAAAATTTCATCGAGTTGCTTTGCGATCTTTTCTGATTTGATTCTGACGCCAAGCTCAATATTACCCTCCTGCCCATGATAAGACAAATTTGCAGACGTAATCAGTGTGTCGACTTGGTCTACTGAAAGGACTTTTGCGTGCAGCGCGGACATTTTATCTTCCTGCTTCCGATAATTGTAAATTTTGAGAAAACGTCCCCTGTTGCGGCAGAGCTTGTCAAAGGAACTTTGATTTTCGATATCGTTCACAAAGAATTTTACGAGCACACCGGTCTGACTCTTTCTGATGATTATTTCAGTTAAGTCCGCAAAATATTCAGAAAGGGAATATCCTGTAATCAAAATGCTTGCGGAAGCACTCTCGATCATTGTTTTAACCGTATTTTTAGTCGATTTTGCCTTTACGGAAAATGACGGTGGAGCAGTCAAGACAAGATTTGCCAGAATGTTCTCCGCTGGGGGCTGCACAGCCTGCCGGACAAGGAGTCCTATGTCTTTCGCCTCATGATCGCTCAATGAAGGGTAGCGTTTTTTGACTGCCTCAACTACTTTGTCCTCACAGTTGGGAGACAGCCCCCTTATCTTTGCAAGCCAAAGATCAAGATTCAGATTCCCAGTTGACATAATTCAGCCACCAATTCTTTGAAGTATGAGTCTCCCTCCCGACCAGGCAAGGGAACAATCAGGCCCCGATCAAGCATGCGGTTACTGTTTTCACAGGCCGTTTCTGATACCATGCAGCATGAGTGGCACGCTGCCCCATTTGAATTACTGCTTGCCGGGAGATTGCTGGCACATTCAGGATCATTTGTGCAAAGCAACGCTTCCAGGAAAGCATCATGCATCAGTTCATTCAATTTGTCGATTTTGCCAAGTTCGACAAGACCGCCAAGCGATCCCTCTTTGTCCGCACTTCCGGTGTAGAGTAAGATGCCGTTCATGCGGTCTCCAAAATAAATGCGCTCTCGAATAGCCGATGACGAATAGCCTGACGACATCGACATTTGTTTGATGAGCAGGTGGGCAAATGTGTGCATCAAGACATACACAGCGTCTCTCTGAACAGAAACAGTCCAGCCTTTTGATTCACAGAAATCCCTGTAGCATGCGACATATTTTTGAGATAACGTTTTAACCTGCTCAATGGAAAGCCATTGAGTCAAGGTTTCTTTGTTGAATTCAATGAAAATGCCTTCCCCGTTAATTTCTGCGGCAGGCAACCATTTTTCCTTATTGTCGCCTCGATACAAGGGAACGATATTGGGCTGCTCATCTGCATCCGGATCGGGAGCCTCAACCCGAGTGAATCCGATAAGAACACGAACCTCCCGCAATCGTGTAACACGAATGACCCGCTTAAAATATCGCTGGAGGCTCAATGGGAGGGAATCTTCTTCGGCCTTGAAGTGTTTTTTGTTTGAAGCATAAACGGGATCATTGTGATGCGTGATCGCATCATATTCCATTTGTTTGATTTCCGTGAACTCGGTAATATTGTTCAAGCGACGATCCAAGGCAGCATCAAAATCTGCTCTGGAAAACCGTTCCGCAAAATATCTTTCATATGCCTTTGTGATGCCTTCATCACCAAACATGGCCTTTAGCTCTTCAATCATGTGCAGATGTTCATCTATCAAATTGTAAAGAGGATTTATCCAGGGGGGAATGGAAATGGCACTCTTGTTTACGGCAAAAAACACATTTGATGCGCCTCGCTGAGAAGGAACAACGTGTTTGTCGCATTTTTCATTGCGGCTATTAGGTCGGAACGGATGGTGACCGGTGCATACAAGACCGTCAAAACGTTCCTTTTGCATTGCACCGATCATTGTGCGCTTCTTTTTGCAATATTTGCATTCCACAACCAAATCAGCAAGGGTAGAAGTGTTGCCGGTCGAGGAAAGATAGAGTTCGCTGTTTGGCTTTTTACATCCGGTCGTGTCCCCGGAATGGACCCACCATGACCAAGGGAAGTCTTCCATGTGCCCGTTTTCGCAAACAAGGATAAAGCGGGAAGGATAGGCTGAGTGATGGCACACTGGACAGGAGACACCAAATCTCAGATAGCGCTGCAGGTCAAAATTCTCTCCCACATCAAAAATCTTCCCGCATCTTATATTGGAACATATGTGAATACGGGGAAACGATTTTACAGGAATGTCGCCGGAATGAGATGTACGAGGCATGTAAAAGCAGTTGACCCTCAAATATGAGGCCAGCCGTCCATCAACAATCTTTTTCCCTTTTACCATCCAGTATTTTGTGTCCAAAACGACAACGGAATCCTTGACAGCATCAACAATGGCTCCGGGACCAAAGGTCGTCACAAGTTGATTCGGTCGAATTTTGCCGAGCTTATTTTCATCAAAAGGCATGATCAGTCCTCCAAATAATACATGTTAGCGGCGCTTTCGACTTCACGCATTGAAGTCAGGGTTGCTTTTTCTGAACTGCTGCAGGGCTCGCCATAATAGTTCATCAGACGATTATATTTTTCCGTCGAAAGCACATAATAACGGAGTTGTTTCTCCTGAGAGGCAAAAATGCTCCAATCATCCATGAATTGTTCGATTTCTGCTTCAGCATCATTTCGTGCTTCCGGCTTGATAATATTGAGTCGATCTAAAATGGCGGCCTTTATCTCGGTCCGCTGTTCGTCAGTGAGGTCTTGAATTTTGCAGGCGGCTTCGTTTTCAGCAAAATCAGGAAATTTCAGGCGGACAGCTGCAATTATCAACCCATGCAGGACTCGATCCCTTGCTCTTGCGGAGAACGGGGTTGCTGTTGTACCTTCGACGAATCGATAAAGTTGAGAGTGATATCCCGTGAAATTTTCGTAGTGAGACAAGTCGCGCGGTCTATAAGGGTTATAAAGAGTCACAACAAGTCCAGGGTAAGAACGACCGATACGGCTTGTTGCCTGAATATACTCGGAATTTTGCTTCGGTTGCCCGGTTACGACCATAAGACCCAGCCGATCCACATCCATACCGACAGCAATCATATTTGTGGCGATTGCCGTGTCCAAGCATTCCGGTTCATTACATTTGGTTTCAAGTTTTCTAAGCTGCTCAGGAATCTTGTAAGACGGCATTCGGGAGGTAATTTCCACATTTCGGTTGAGAAAACGCATCCGATCTGTCCCGTATCTTTTCTTCAGCCGTTTGATGCGGCTGGGAATGTCGTCTTGCAGAAGCCGCACAGCACCGCCCAATTCTCGAATACTGTTGTAGTACCCGATCAGAGTATAGTAAGGATCTATTATTCCCTTAAACGCATCCTGAAGAGAGAGACTATACGCCTCTTGGAGGATGATGGAGTAAATACGCAGCAGGGCTGTTTTCATGGATTGACCGGGGGCGCAAATCCCCACATACATCCTGAAGGGGTCTTCGCTGACAGTTTTCTCTTTAATGAAAAAGCTGTCGCCAATTTCAAAGCCTGTTGGCGGGAACTGCGAAGTCTCCCCTCTTGCATAAAGACATCTCGACTGTTCTTCCGCATTTTTGATTGTTGCCGTTGAAACAATATATTTCGGCTTGATCACAGCACCATTCAACTGGTATTCACACATGTTTTCAATGATGGTCTCATAGGCCCCGTAAATCGTTCCCAGCGGACCAGTAATCAGGTGCAGCTCGTCCTGTATAATCAATTCAGGAGGCAAAAACGGGCGGACACCAACGACATCAGCGCCGGGCAATCTCTCCGTTTTATTATGTTTTTTGTGTGCCGCGCCCTTTGCGACATATCCGTCCCTGCTGCAAAACCGGTCAATCCGCCCGAAAAGGGCGTTAGTGTTGACATCCCACGGAAGCCTGGCAAACTTGTCGACCGTGGAAAGAATGATAGTCGGACACTTCGCGTAGATTTCCTCGTCAACAAGATACACGGGAATCGGCTTGACATTGGGGCGGTATTTATAGAATACACAATGGGGGTCGGAACAATAAATCTCGACCGATTTTCTGTCAACATCGATTGAGAAATTTTCCTCTTTCAGCGGCTTTCCGCAAAACGGGCATGTCAGCAGTTGCTTGAAAATCAGATTTCTTTGATGTCTGGCTTCTCCCGGTTTTCCGGGGTCTTCCACAAGATCCTTAAATTTATTCGGGGTCACACCGCCCCCGACCCAGAACCCGATGCTGATGCGAGTTTTGCCGAACAGGTCGGGAGTTTTCTCGCGTATCATCTCGGCGGCAATCACCATTTTTGTGATCCGATCCCGCTGTTGGGTGGTCAGCAGACGGAGCGTATAACGTAAAATAGCGGTTACGCCCCCGTCTCGATTGAATTCGCCATCGTCCGATGCATGCAGTCGACGATTGGCAATAGCAAATGCCATCAAACCGAGGTAGGCTTCTGTTTTGCCGCCGCCAGTCGGGAAATACAGCAGGTCCACGATTTCCCGGTCTTGATGAGTCGGGTTCACAATCGCAGATAAGTTCATTAAAATAAAAGCAATCTGAAACGGACGCCATGCAAATTCATTTTCGGGCTTTCTGGGATCAACGAAGTCCGCAAATTTACATTCGATACCGGCTCCATACTTCCGAGAGTAACTTGAAATATTTCTTTGAAGAAGCATGCAGCGATTCATGAAACAGAAGGCTTCAAACGCCGTGTCATCATTTTGAAT
>UMCV01042489.1_pt1 | contig 11297 bp, 6 predicted proteins | sample 1964311 | NCBI WGS metagenome assembly UMCV01 (sample SAMEA4835976, study PRJEB28245) | human gut metagenome | biome: gut microbiome; material: fecal sample | place: Denmark | collected 2008 | reverse complement strand
TCCGTCAAGATATCACCAAACGTATTCTCGGTTACCATCACGTCGAAGAATTTCGGCTCTTGGATCATACGCATAGCGGCGTTGTCCACATACATATAGTCTGTCGTTACTTCCGGATAGCTAGGAGCCATCTCTTGAGCGATCTGGCGCCATAGACGGGAAGAGGCAAGTACGTTCGCCTTGTCAACAACCGTCAGGTGCTTATTCCGTTTCATCGCATACTCGAAGCCCACTTTCAAGATACGCTCGATTTCCGGGCGGGTATACATATTCGTATCGTATGCCTTATCGTTGTCTTGATATTTCTCACCGAAATACATACCACCGGTCAACTCACGGATACATAAGAAATCCGCGCCATCCACCAATTCGGCACGCAACGGCGATTTATGCAATAAGCATTTGAAGGTCTGCACCGGACGGATATTAGCGAACAGGCCCAACTTCTTACGCATCGCCAAAAGACCTTGCTCCGGGCGTACTTTCGCTGTCGGGTCATTATCAAACTTAGGATCGCCCACGGCCGAGAAAAGAACAGCGTCGGCATCCTTACAAATCCGATAGGTCTCCTCCGGGAAAGGATCGCCTACCTTATCGATCGCATCAGCGCCACAAAGGGCATACTCATAGTGAACCTCATGTCCAAATTTCTCACAAACGGCACTCATTACTTCCACGCCTTGCACGGAAATCTCTGGTCCGATCCCGTCTCCGGGAAGTACTGCTATATTCAGTTTCATCGTAAATGTTTGTTATTATTCTCTGTTAAAATGTACATACTTAGGCTCCGTGGGGAAATACGTGTCATCATCCCACAGGGTACTTGTAATCATCAAGTCGGCGCTATAACGGTTACAAGCGATAGGTACGTTATGAACACGGCACTGACGAAGCAACATCTGGATGTCGGCCTCGTGCGGTTGCGGATTCAAGTCGTCTATCAAAAAGACCGCCAAATCGATCTCCTTACGGACAACCATAGCGGCAATCTCAGCATCGCCTCCCATCGGACCGGAATGCATGCAAGCAATATCCGCGTTCACCCCTTTTTCCTCGAGAGCTTTACGAACCAAATTTCCGGTCGTACCCGTACAAACAATATGGTGGTGAGACAAGAACTCAGCGTTATGTACCGCCCATTCTACCATTTCCGCCTTACGATTGTCGTGCGCTACAAGCGCGATAGTCAACTTTTTCATACCCTTTACCTTTTTAATTATTAATCCTCTATCTTGTTCAGCATCTTCAATGTCGCCTTGATCGCCGCCTCGGTCTGGTCAGCGTCCAGGCCACGAGTCTTGAAATCGACCCCGGCATAATTCCAGCTGATGACCGTCTGCACGAACGCATCCGTACGTCCTCCCGGCGGGATGGATACCGAATAGTTCGTCAACATCGGGAACGGGCGGTTCAAACGGGAATAAATCCGGCGTAGGGCACGAACGAAAGCGTCGTATTGGCCATCACCGGAAGCCGATTCCTCGTAAGCCTCGCCATTGATCTCGATCTTCAAGGTAGCCACCGGTTTCAGCCCTTGGGCCAAGGATAAGGAATAGTTCAAGATCCGTATTTTCTGATCCTCCAGCGCATTATCATGATGAAGCACATCGCTGATAATATAAGGAAGATCCTCCGGGGTAACCATTTCTTTCTTATCCCCTAACTCAATGATCCGTTCCGTAACCTTACGCATCGAGCCCTCATCCATGTCGATACCGAGCGCTTCCAGATTCTTGCGGATATTCGCTTTTCCGGAGGTCTTGCCCAAGGCGTACTCGCGAACCCGTCCGAAACGCTCAGGAAGCAGGTCGTTGCAATACAGGTTGTTCTTGCTATCACCGTCCGCATGGACACCGGCGCATTGCGTAAACACATGCTCTCCGATAATCGGCTTATTGGGCGGGATATGCACCCCCGAATAGGTCTCGACCAAACGACTGGCCTTGTTTATCTTTTCCTCCCTCAAGTTCGTCTCCTCTCCCAACTGATCCTTGATGACGGCAAGGACGCTGCTCAATGGAGCATTACCCGCACGCTCTCCCAAACCGTTCACGGTCGTATGGATTCCCTTGATACCCGCACGGATGGCGGAATATACATTCGCTACGGCAAGATCATAGTCGTTATGCGCATGGAAGTCAAACCGTAAATCAGGGTAACGGTCCACCATCATCTTGCAATACTCGTAGGTATTTCCGGGATTCAAGACTCCCAAGGTATCCGGGAGCATGAAACGGCAGATCGGAAGTCCTTTCAACGCATCGATTACCAAGAATACGTAATCCGGGGAATGCTTGATACCGTTCGACCAGTCCTCCAAATAGATATTCACGTCGATCTTCCGTTTCGCCGCTTCCAATACGACCGTACGAATATCGTCAACGTGTTGCTCGGGAGTCTTTCGAAGCTGTTCGGTGACATGCTTATAAGAGCCCTTGCAAAGCAAGTTCACGACACGGCAACCTGCGGATTCAATCCAGTCGAGAGAGACCGTACCATCCACGAAACCCAAGACCTCCAATTTGTCTAGGTTTCCGGAACGGGCGGCCCAAGCGGCTACACGCTTCACGGCCTCAAACTCTCCGTCCGACACACGGGCGGAGGCGATCTCCACCCGGTTCACGCCTAAGTCGTTCAGCAGCACTTGCGCTATGCTAAGCTTCTCGTGAGCGGCGAAGGAGACGCCCGAAGTTTGCTCCCCATCTCTGAGGGTTGTATCCATTATTTCTATCATAATCAGCGTGCTGCCTCGAAGGCTTCTATCTTTGATTTATTTGCCAGTAAATAGTCGATATCGTCCAATCCGTTGATCAGGCAATCCTTTTTATAGGCGTTGATCTCGAAATGCTCGCTTTTGCCCGTAGCCTTGTTCGTGATCGTTTGCTCCGGTAGATTTACCTCGACCTCAGTTTTCGGGTCCTTGTAAATCGAATCGAACAATTCAGCGAGGAACTCTTCAGTCACAACAACCGGCAGCACGAAGTTGTTCAACTCGTTGTTTTTATGGATATCGGCGAAGAAACTGGAGACCACGACACGGAAACCGTAATCGGCGATCGCCCAAGCCGCATGCTCACGGCTGGAACCGGAACCGAAGTTCTTTCCCGCTACCAATATCTTTCCGCTATACGTAGGATCGTTCAAGACGAATGATTCGATCTTATTACCTTCCTTATCATATCGCCAATCCCGGAATAAGTTCTCGCCGAACCCTTCTTTGGTAGTCGCTTTCAGAAAGCGGGCTGGGATAATCTGGTCGGTATCCACGTTCTCTAAAGGAAGAGGTACGCAAGTGCTTGTGATTATATTGAATTTTGTTTTCATCTTATGCTACTTTATTAGATTAGTCTTTACATCAGTTCTCTCGGGTCCGTGATCTTACCTGTCACAGCGGCGGCGGCGGCCACAAGCGGCCCCGCTAAGATGGTGCGCGCACCCGGTCCTTGGCGGCCCTCGAAATTACGGTTGGAAGTGGAAACCGCATATTTACCCGCCGGAACCTTATCCTCATTCATCGCCAGACAAGCGGAACATCCCGGTTGACGAAGGACGAAGCCGGCCTCGGCCAAAACCTTGTCGATCCCCTCGGCACGAATCTCCCGCTCTACCTGCCAACTGCCGGGAACCAGCCAAACCGTTACATCATCCGCTTTCTTCTTTCCTTTCACCAAAGAGGCGAAAGCACGGAAATCCTCGATACGGCCATTCGTACAGCTACCTAAAAAGACATAATCCACTTTCTTACCCAACATAGACTCGCCTGCCTTGAAGCCCATATAATCCAAAGACTTCTTATAAGAAATACGGCCTACCTCGGGCACGCTTTCTAAGGAGGGGATATCTTTGCTGATACTCATACCCATGCCCGGGTTCGTACCGTACGTAACCATCGGGTCGATATCCTCGGCGTGAAAAACGATCTCCTTATCGAACTTAGCGTCCGGATCACTATATAGCTGACGCCACTCGCTCACCTTCCGCTCCCATTCCTCGCCTCTTGGGGCAAACTCACGGTCTTTCAAATAATCGAAAGTAACATCATCCGGAGCGATCATACCGCCACGGGCACCCATCTCGATAGAAAGGTTACAGATCGTCAGACGTTCCTCCATGGTCGTATTACGAATCGCCTCGCCAGCGTACTCTACGAAATAGCCCGTAGCACCGCTGGTACTCATCTTACTAATAATGTATAAAGCAAAGTCCTTCGCCGTAACGCCCGGTTTGCGTACACCATCGATCGTGATACGCATCGTTTTCGGCTTACGCTGCATGATACATTGGGTAGCCAAGGTCATCTCCACCTCGCTCGTACCGATACCGAAGGCGATAGCGCCCATGGCACCGTGCGTAGAAGTATGGGAGTCGCCACAAACGATTGTCATACCCGGCTGCGTCAAGCCTGTCTCCGGACCTACCACATGGATGATACCATTCTTCGGATGTTGAAGACCGTAATACGTCAAGCCGAAATACTTCGCGTTCTCTTCCAAGGTATCCACTTGATTCTTGGATATAGGGTCCTCGATAGGCTTATCTTGGTTCAATGTCGGGATATTGTGGTCCGGCATACAAGTGATTTGCGCGGGACGGAAGGGCTTCAATCCACGTACACGTAATCCGGCGAAAGCCTGCGGGCTAGTCACCTCATGACAATACAGACGGTCGATATACAATTGTATGGTTCCGTCGGGCAACGTGTCCACCACGTGTTTGTCCCAGATTTTCTCAAATAATGTCTTGCTCATTGTCTTGTCTATTTTTAGTCTACTATAAACTTATTGATGGCGTCCACGAAAGCCTCAACGGAAGCAGCGATAATATCGGTATTCGCAGAGAACCCATAATAGGTAGCCCCGTTATACTCTACCTGCATATGCACCTTGCCCGTATCATCGCTACCTTTATTAATGGCTTGGATCAAGAATTCCTGAATCGTCATGTCACTATTACTAATGGCTTTTTTCACCGCCTTGATACCCGCGTCAACCGGACCGTTACCAGCTGCGGCCTCATATCTTCTTACTCCCGACAAATTTAAACAAATACTTGCGACTGATTGTACTCCAACACCACTAGTTACCTGTAAATATTCCAATTTAATACGGTGGGTGGCCGTACGATCCTTCCCGACCAACATCAAAACATCATCATCATTAATATCTTTCTTACGATCGGCCAGTTTCAAGAACTCATCGTACACCTTGTCCAATTTCTCCTGCTCCAGATCCACACCTAAAACATGCAGGCGATGCTTCAACGCCGCACGACCGCTACGAGCAGTCAATACGATCGCATTATCATCAATACCCACATCCTTCGGATCGATGATCTCGTAGGTTTGCGCATTCTTCAAAACGCCATCTTGATGGATACCGGAGGAGTGAGCGAACGCATTACGTCCGACAATAGCCTTATTCGGTTGTACCGGCATATTCATCAAGCTAGAAACCATACGGCTCGTACTATAGATCTTATTCGTCGTGATATTGGTGATGATATCACGTTCTTTATGGCTCTTGAAAACCATGGCGACTTCTTCCAATGACGTGTTACCCGCACGCTCACCGATGCCGTTTATGGTTACCTCCACCTGACGGGCTCCGTTCAACACGCCTTGTACGGTATTCGCGGTAGCCATGCCCAAGTCATTATGGCAATGGGTGGACAAGATCGCGTTATGTACGCCATCCACATGTTCCATCAGATACTTAATCTTCGCCCCGTACTCATCCGGCAAGCAATATCCTGTCGTATCCGGGATATTCACTACGGTAGCCCCGGCCTTGATCACGGCCTCCACGACACGGGCTAGATATTCATTATCCGTACGCCCGGCATCCTCACAGTAGAATTCTACGTCCTCCACGTACTTTTTAGCGTATTTCGTGGCGGCGATCGCACGCTCTATAATCTCCTCTCTCGTGGAGTTAAACTTGTATTTGATATGAGAATCAGAAGTACCGATACCCGTATGAATACGTCCTCGCTTAGCGAATTTCAACGCCTCAGCTGCCACGTCGATATCTTTCTCCACCGCACGGGTCAAGGCACAGATGGTCGGCCAAGTCACGGCCTTTGAGATCTCAACCACACTCTTAAAATCCCCAGGACTGGAGACAGGGAAACCAGCCTCGATCACATCAACACCTAGCTGTTCCAACGCCTTAGCTACTTGAATCTTTTCCACTGTATTCAACTGGCATCCCGGAACCTGTTCACCATCACGTAAGGTGGTGTCGAAAATAAATAATCTGTCTGACATAATCTTATATTCTTAATTTACTAATATCCTATACTAACTAAAAAAGCCTCTCTCACAAGGAAGTGAGAAAGGCTCTTTCATATATCGTAATGCTCGCAAAGCATACAGTCTCACTTCCTATCCCGTTCCCAGAGTAGAATAATGTTTAGAGAAATAATGAGACTATTTTGCAAGTTGCGTGTCATTGTTCTTGTCTTTATTGTTTTTGTTTCAACGTTGCAAAGATACGGCCTTTTTCGAGACCAGCAAATATAATCCGAAGTTTTTTACTTATTATTTATTATAAACCGTAAGCCAAACGATCGTATACCTTACGAAATAACACTACCCATCGTAAGGTTGTTACGATGGGCAGTATAAGGTGTTTACAATGCCCATCATAAGCACCTTACGATGGGCAGTGGCAGAATCAGCGAACCACGACTTTCCGTACAAACGAATCGCCGAAGGCCTCGCAGCGGACGAAGTAGACTCCGGCATGCCCTACCGGGATCTCAGCCTTGCCAAGAATCGAACCTTCGTAAAGAACGATGCCGGACACATCGACTACCTTCAAGGCTACCTGCTGAGGCATATTCACGAAGATAGATTGATTGGCTGTATACAGGCTCATGCCTTCCTCGATGGACTCGATGCCGGTTGGCGTATCCGGTTGGTCCGGCTTGTCTGGATTCTCCGGATCTACGGGGTCTACAGGAGGAGTAACCGGATCCAAGAAAGTAGCGGAAACAACCTTCACCTCTATCTTGCTACTAACCGGCTTGTAATTCGGATCGGTCGGCGTAAAGGTAACCTCTTGCTGACCGGTGGCCGTAGGCGCTGTTTCCGGCTTGCTCCAAGCGAATGTTCCGGCTACGATACCGGGATTTCCACCTTGTAGAATTGATTCGGCCAGTGTATGACCGAGCAAGATATCGGAAGCATCCGGCCACTTCGTAATCGCAGGTTCGGCTTGTTCTATCGCATAGGGGAATACTTCAGTATATTCTTTATACTTCGCATCAGCTGAACGATAAACACGTACATAATACTTATCGACATTCTTCAAGACAGCCGGTTGCGTACAGGCCTCGTCAAAGAAGAACGTGATCTGGCAAGCCTCGTTGCCCGTACCTGTCACGGATACGAGTTGAGCCGCACCGTTATATACGGAGGAGGTTTGAGCTAACTTGAACTCTAGTTTATCCTTGCCGACAAATTCAGGAGTAACCCCCGTAGAGCCTTCCGCTACCACATATTCCCGAGGGTTCTTCTTTGCGTCAACAGGGTTAGACTCAATATCAGACCAATGAGAGAACTTAGCGCCTTCCGCAGGCACAGCTTCCAGCGTCACCGTTATACCGGCGGGGATAGAAACCTTACCATCCGTTGCGTCGTATGGCATACCGCCATTAGTGACACGTACGTAGCCCATCGGTGATACCGGTTCCCCTCCCGCACGTAGGATAGACTCACCAAAGGATAAGTTTACCGGATCTTTCGTAGAATGATAGTAAACCGTGCCTTCGTAATTCTTTTTAGCCGCATCGCTGTTAGGCTCAATCACGTATTTTGTCACGCCATTGGTAGTTGTGCTTGTGATGTCCACCTCTGCCGGGCGAGTCTTCGGATTACCTCCGTTCGTAGGCGCTTCCGTTACCGAGACCTTGGACTTATGGATCACTAAGCCATCCTTATACTCCCCTTTGAACTCATTATACAAACCATCCTCTTCGCGATGCAACAAGACCGTATAATTGTCCGCATCGATTGCCTTAGCAGTCTTCTCACCCTTAGTGTTCTTATATAAGACCTCAAAAGAGAAACCAGCGTAAGTCTGCGAAGCGAAAGGCACGAAGTTGCGGGATACGCCACTGTAGTAGTATTCTTGATACGGCCAAAGGATGTATGTCTTCTCGATATTTACCCGAGGATCGAATACAGCTGTCACCGTCAGGTCGCCGGTTACGGTCAAGACATCATTTTGAGATATTTCCTTACCGTTCGCCAAGATGGTAAGCAGTCTCGCTCCGTTCTGTCCCTCGGCACTCGCTATACGAACCTCCGTACCATAAGGTTGTTCTCCGGATGGCTCCAACGTGATCGTACCGGAAGCGGTCTGAGTCGGGTTGCTGCTTACGGCAGAGGCCTTCACCATGTATTTCTTCGCACCGAAAGCAGCTTTTGCCGTAACATCGCCTGTCACGGTCCACAGGTCGTTCGTAGGGCCGGTCACGCCCGATAAGGTGACACTGCCATCCAAGCTATACCCGGCATCCGGAAGCGCAACCGCACGTAGCTTCGTACCAACAGGAACGGAAGAACCGTAAGCGATCAAACTGCCGTCTTCCTTATATAATAAGATAGAGCCGTTCGCCACATCTTTATCGATGGAGACAAGTGCCCCCTCTTTTGGCTTGAATGCGGCATTGACCTCCAAATCCGCTGTAAGCGTCACCTTGTTACCCTCTAGAGGCTTCTTGTTTATAGTCAATGATTCCAACTGGGAGTTCACGTCCGGTGTAGCCACGATTTGCAAGATCGTACCTTGTCGCAAGAAAGCTCCAGACGCAACCTTCGCACCTTCGGCCGTAACCGAGAGACTGCCGTTGCCTACATGATTGATCGTTACCGCACGCATGATCGGGGAGAAGTTCGCCGTATAGGTCTTATTATTATCCGCCTTAACAAAGATGGAATCATTCGCCGGCAAGGTCTCGCTCGCGCCCGTTACCGACCAACTCTCGAACTTATAATTGGGCAGAGACAGGGCTACCAAGGAGATCTCTTGACCCTTCACGTACACGTCATCCTCGGTCTTGCCCAATACGTTTACGGTACCTCCTGTTGTCCCTGTAGCGGTGACTAGATACGTAGGGGTTACCTCAACCTCCACAGACACCTCCGCTGTATTGTAATAAGAGGAGTTATCCGGATAGAAAGTGACGGAACAGCTTTGCTTCCCGGCCGGCATCACCGCATTCCCGTTCGTCCAAACGAAGGTACCGGCAATCGTATATCCATCTTCATCCTTTACGCTACCACCGGACAGTAAAGAAGTTGAAAGCAATTGCCCCTCCTTGATACCTGTCGTTTGCGGCTTCGTGATTTTACTTGCGTCAATAGCGATCTTGCTCGTCAGACTCATGACATAGACCTCCTCGAACTCAGCGTAGTCAGTGTCACCCGCATAGGATAGCTTGACATACAGGATACCCTCTTCCTTGCGGTCATTGTCGGTAGCCGCTATTTTACAAGAATCATCCTTAAAATAAGCGACCGTAAGCGTCTTATCCTCCGGGATGGTCGTATAGCTCAATCCTGCGGCTATAGCCGGGTTGACCACTTGCTCTTGGCCCGATACGTTCACCACCAGATGGGCTCTTTCCTTATACGCTGTAAGGGTCGCTCCACTCAAGTCCTTCACCGACTGCCCATTGGAGGCCTTGTTAGACAAGAGTCCGTTTTTCGCCGTGAACTTTCCTCCCTCAAAAGAGGCCGCCAGCACTACCGGGATACGGAGCACAGGGCCTTCCGGGGCTTTCATATCCTTGTTTCCTGCACTGTATACCACGCAACGGAAGCTGCCGTCACTTTGCTTACTCCACGTAAGAGCATGATCATTTGCCAACTCGCCGAGGATCGGGGTTCCATCTAGCAAGATACCCTCGGACAAGGTGAAATCCACCTGGAAGGAGGAAAAACTAAAGGAATTGCCGGATACCTCCAGCGTGAGCGTATCCTTACTGCCAGCGGCGTTCAGGTTCGTCTTCGCCAATTTCCACTGGGCGGCAGTAGCCGTTCCCGCCGATAACAGCAGGGAGAGGGCTACGAATAATTGTTTTATATGATTCACTTTCATAATTTACTTACAGATAAAGATGTTAGTATTACTTGCCTTCACACCATGGCCTGTCTTTGCCGTCAAGCGGTAATAGTAAACGCCCGCCGGTAAGGTAAGAGCCGCCGAATATTGGTTATCGCCCACTTCGCCGGGCAGACCGTTCAATACCACGGCCAAAGCGCCATTCGCAGAGAATACGTGGATCGTCACGGATTTGGCCGCCTCCGTCAACTGATAACGGAAGGTCGTGCTGCCACGGAACGGGTTCGGATAGTTGGACACGGCTGCCAATTGGCTGATCGCCTCGATCGGGGCGTTGGAAGTCACGATCGCATCGCCACCGGACCTCAAGCTGTTGGCCTTCGCGTCGGAGAAGGAGGCCCCTACCAAGGTAACGCTCGCCGGCATACGCAGGATACGGCTCTTGCCCGAAGGAATCGTGCGGCCATCCAAGCTATAACCGATCACCCGCAAGGTATCCCCGTTCAAGCTGGAAGCCTGCAGGAACTTAGCAGCGTCGCCCAGTAACGGGATCTCGTCGATGACTCCCACCAACTCCAGATAGATACCGGCTACCGGTACTTGGCTATTCATCGTCAAGAAGTTATCAGCGTCGAGCTCCATTTGTACGGGAACCTCGGCCTCAGAACGCAATGCACTGGCCTTGGTAACCGGCTTGCCGTGGATGAGGTTGACGATACCGATTACATCAGCGATCTCTACATTATTATTATAGTTCACATCCGCCTCGGCAAAACCGAAGTTGGGGATCATGTTATCCTTGTCCCGCAAGATGTAGCTTACGGTAGCGGTCACGTCTTGTACGTTTACCAGCATGTCGAAGTTCGCATCGCCATCGCAGGTGTAAACCCACGCATCGTACTGAACCGTCCAGCCGGGGAATAATGGATTGGTTACAAGACCGGCAATTTGATAATTCGGGGTCAAGTCTTCGGTAATCGTATAGCGGCTGTCCGTATGGTCGATCGTATCGCCGTCGAATACCCAAGTAAAGCGAGAGGCGGATGTACCTACCATCTTTTGTGAGGAAAGATCGATTGTCTCCCCATAAGCCACGAAACCTCCCGGACGAACCTCACCTACCGGCAACCTAACAACACCGAAGGCAGCCTCCAATTGCCGCGGGTTCTCCACGTTAGCGAACTCCAAGCACGAACCATCGGCATTGAAAGACATCAAGGCCGGGAA
>UMCV01021537.1_pt1 | contig 11384 bp, 8 predicted proteins | sample 1964311 | NCBI WGS metagenome assembly UMCV01 (sample SAMEA4835976, study PRJEB28245) | human gut metagenome | biome: gut microbiome; material: fecal sample | place: Denmark | collected 2008 | reverse complement strand
TTCCAGCCATTGACAGAAGGTACTGCCGAGAAGCATGATGCCTTCGTGGAGCATGACGGAAAGGGTGGTATGATTGAGGAATTCTCTGGCAAATTGCTTGTCCAGCAGGAACCTGATGCCAGCTCATTCCCTAACGGCGGTATCCGCAACACCTTCGAGGCTCGTGGCTATTCTGCATGGGATCCTACATCGCCTGTGTTCATCATCGACGATACCCTCTGTATCCCTACCATCTTTATTTCTTATACCGGTGAGGCTTTGGACTACAAGGCTCCATTGCTCCGCTCGCTCCATACTCTGAGTGAGGCGGCTACCGAGGTGTGCCACTATTTTTACCCTCAGGTGAAGAAGGTGCAGACCAATCTCGGATGGGAGCAGGAGTACTTCCTGGTAGATGAGAGTCTCTATTCGGCTCGCCCTGACCTGATGCTTACGGGCCGTACCCTGATGGGACACGACTCTGCGAAGAACCAGCAGATGGACGACCACTATTTCGGAACCATCCCTGAGCGCGTGCAGGCTTTCATGAAGGATCTTGAAATCCAGGCGCTCGAACTCGGCATCCCTTGCAAGACCCGTCATAACGAGGTGGCACCAAACCAGTTTGAGCTGGCACCTATCTATGAGGAGTGCAATCTTGCCGTAGACCATAATATGCTCCTCATGAGCTTGATGAAGCGTGTGGCTCACAAGCACGGCTTCCGTGTGCTCCTTCACGAGAAGCCATTCGCCGGCGTCAATGGTTCGGGCAAGCACAACAACTGGAGTCTCTGCACCGATACCGGCGTACTGCTCCATGCAGCAGGCAAGACACCGGAGGACAATCTCCGCTTCGTAGTCTTCATCGTAGAGACCCTGATGGGCGTTTACAAGCACAATGGACTGCTGAAGGCATCTATCATGAGTGCTACCAATGCCCATCGTCTGGGAGCCAACGAGGCACCACCAGCCATCATCTCTTCATTCCTCGGCAAGCAGCTCACCGACCTGCTCGACCATATCGAGAAGGCAGACAAGGAAGAACTCTTCGCCCTGGCTGGCAAGAAGGGTATGGAGCTGGATATCCCTGAGATTCCGGAGCTGATGATCGATAACACCGACCGCAACCGTACCTCTCCATTCGCCTTCACCGGAAACCGTTTCGAGTTCCGTGCCGTAGGTTCAGAGGCCAACTGTGCGTCATCTCTCATCGTATTGAATGCTGCCGTAGCTGAGGCTCTCGAAGACTTCAAGACTCGTGTAGATGCCTTGATAGCAAAGGGCGAGGACCAGACATCGGCTATTATAGATATTGTACGCGAGGATATCAAGACCTGCAAGCCTATCCGCTTCGATGGCAACGGCTATTCTGATGAGTGGAAGGAAGAGGCTCAGAAGCGTGGCTTGGACTGCGAGGCATCCTGCCCAGTGGTCTTCGACCGTTACCTGGACAAGGAGAGCATCGAGATGTTTGCCAAGACCAACGTGATGAGCGAGAGCGAGTTGAAGGCGCGCAACGAGGTGAAGTGGGAGACCTATACCAAGAAGATTCAGATTGAGGCTCGTGTGATGGGCGACCTGAGCATGAACCACATCATCCCTGTGGCTACCCACTATCAGAGCCGTCTGGCAAAGAATGTAGAGGGCATGATTCACATCTTCGGTGGCGAGGAAGGCAAGAAGCTGACAGCCCGCAACGTGAAGATTATCCGTGAGATAGCCGAGCGAACCGAGGCAATTGAGCGTGGTGTAGAGGCATTGGTAGATGCCCGCAAGGTAGCCAACAAGATAGAGAGTGAGCGCGAGAAGGCAGTAGCATATCACGACACGGTAGCTCCAAAGATGGAGGAAATCCGTTATCAGATAGACAAGCTCGAGCTTCTCGTAGCTGATGAACTTTGGACATTGCCAAAGTATCGTGAGCTGCTGTTCATCAGATAATATTTCCTGGATTAGGAATTGATATAATAAAAAAGAGTGCATTGCCGTTAACAATGCACTCTTTTTTTGCTTATCCTGAGCAGAAAAGCGCAAACTAAGTTAAATATTCATAAAAGTTTGGGGTTAAAACTCGTAACCTACACATAATCAAATAAAAATGTGTAATTTTGCAGTCCGATTATTTCGGGGATACGCTTAGAGTCCCCAAGATATGGTGTGTTAATAGCATGCCCTGTGGCCGGGGTATGTGGTTAGTGAATCACCTGTCTGAATAGTGAGTAAAAAAGATTAAAAACGTTTTTTAGTAGTAAATTTAAATTTTAAAATGGACACATTAAGTTACAAGACTATTTCCGTAAACAAGGAAACAGCTAAGAAAGAGTGGGTCGTAATCGACGCTACCGACCAGGTTGTAGGTCGCCTCTGCTCTAAGGTTGCTAAATTGCTCCGCGGAAAGTACAAGCCAACTTTCACTCCACACGTAGATTGTGGTGACAACGTAATCATTATCAATGCCGCTAAGGTAGTTTTCACAGGTAAGAAGGAAACAGATAAGGTTTACACTCGTTACACTGGTTATCCAGGTGGTCAGCGCTTCAACACTCCAGCAGAGTTGCGCAAGCGTCCTGATGGAATGGACAAGATCCTCCGTCACGCTATCAAGGGTATGTTGCCAAAGGGCCCTCTCGGTCGTTCTTTGATGGACAACCTCTTCATTTACGATGGCACAGAGCACAAGCACGAGGCACAGCAGCCAAAGGCTATTGATATTAACCAGTATAAATAATTAAGGTAGAATGGAAGTAATTAATGCAATTGGTCGCCGTAAGAGCGCTGTAGCTCGTGTATACCTCACAGAGGGTACCGGTAAGATCACAATCAACAAGAAAGATATTGAGACATATTTCCCATCAGCAATCCTTCGCTATGTAGTAAAGCAGCCATTGCAGTTGCTCGAAGCTGAGGGTAAGTATGATATTAAGGCAAACCTCGACGGTGGTGGTTTCACCGGTCAGAGCCAGGCTCTCCGCCTCGCTATCGCTCGTGCGCTCGTTAAGATCGACGCTAACGATAAGAAGGCTTTGAAGGATGCAGGCTTCATGACACGTGACTCACGTGCTGTTGAGCGTAAGAAGCCAGGTCAGCCAAAGGCTCGTCGTCGCTTCCAGTTCAGCAAGCGTTAATCTTATACATATTTTATTATATATATACAGATTATATATAGCTGAGCTAAAAAGTTTAGTATCTAAATCGGTGAGATTCCATTAATCGGGGACTACTCATCGACTGATCTAACATTAGATTCAAAAAGAAAGTAAACACAATTAAAAAAGAAAAAACAATGTCAAGAACAAATTTTGACCAGTTACTTCAGGCAGGTTGCCACTTCGGACACCTCCGTCGCAAGTGGAATCCAGCAATGGCTCCTTACATCTTCATGGAGCGTAACGGTATTCATATTATCGACCTCAACAAGACTGTCGCTAAGATCGACGAGGCTGCTGAGGCTCTCAAGACAATTGCCAAGACAGGTAGAAAGATCCTGTTTGTCGCTACTAAAAAACAAGCTAAGGACGTAGTTGCTGAGAAGGCAGCTTCTATCAATATGCCATACGTAAACGAGCGTTGGGCTGGTGGTATGCTCACCAACTTCCCTACAATCCGTAAGGCAGTTAAGAAAATGACAAACATCGATCGTCTGTTGAACGATGGTACATTCTCTAACCTCTCTAAGCGCGAGTTGCTTCAGGTAAGCCGCCAGCGTGCTAAGTTGGAGAAGAACCTCGGTTCTATCGCAGATATGGCTCGTCTCCCAGTAGCCCTCTTCGTTGTTGACGTAATGAAGGAGCACATTGCTGTTAAGGAGGCTAACCGTCTTGGTATTCCAGTGTTCGGTATCGTAGATACCAACTCTGATCCTAAGAATGTTGATTACGTTATCCCAGCTAACGACGATGCTAAGGATTCTGTAGATGCTATCCTTACTGCAGTTTGCGGTGCTATCGCTGAGGCTCTCGAGGAGCGCAAGGCTGAGAAGGCTGACGACAAGGCTGCTGCTGAGCAGAAGGACCAGCCTAAGAAGAAGGCTGCCCGCAAGGACGAGGCTGAGTAATTAGGCAAAGAAATATATACTGAAGCCATTGATTCTGTTTATGATTCGATGGCTTTAGTAGCTTTTAAGCAAAGATTATTATTAACTTTTTAATATAAAAATATTATTATGGCTGGTTCAATTGAAGATATCAAGAAACTTCGCGCTATGACTGGTGCTGGTCTTGCTGACGTTAAGAAGGCACTCACAGAGGCTGAAGGTGATTTCGATAAGGCAAAGGAGTTGCTCCGTGAGCGTGGTCTCGCTATCGCTGCTAAGCGTTCTGACCGTGAGACTTCTAACGGTTGCGTTCTCGTTAAGAAGGTTAACGATTTCGCTGCTATCATCGCTCTCAAGTGCGAGACTGACTTCGTAGCTAACGGTGCTGACTTCATCAAGTTGACATCTGACATCCTCGACGCTGCTATCGCTGCCAAGGCTCACACTCTCGACGAGGTGAAGACTTTGAAGGTTGGCGATGCTGATGCTCAGGCTGCTGTTACACAGCGCTCTGGTATCACTGGCGAGAAGATGGAGCTCGACGGCTACTGTGTTCTCGAGGGTGACAACATCGAGGTTTACGACCACATGAACAAGCACACTTTGTGTACTATGGTTCAGCTCAACGAGAACAACGAGGAGGCTGGTCACAAGGTAGCTATGCAGGTTGCTGCTATGCGCCCTGTAGCTCTCGACGAGTCTTCTGTTTCTGAGGAGACTAAGAAGACTGAGCTCGAGGTTGCTGTTGCCAAGACTAAGGAAGAGCTCGTAGAGAAGGCTGTTAACGCTGCTTTGAAGAAGGCTGGCATCAACCCAGCTCACGTTGACTCTGAGGAGCACATCGAGAGCAACACCAAGAAGGGTTGGTTGACACCTGAGCAGGCTGAAGAGGCTCGCAACATCAAGAAGACTGTTGGTGAGGAGAAGGCTGCTACTTTGAACCCTACTATGATCCAGAACATTGCTAATGGTCGTCTGGCTAAGTTCTTCAAGGAGAACTGCCTCGTTGACCAGGAGTTCCAGTTCGGTGACGGTGACAAGCAGACTGTTGCTCAGTACCTCGCTTCTCAGAGCAAGGATCTCAAGATCGTTGCTTACCAGCGCTTTACTCTTGCTGCTGAGTAATCATTACTCAAAAGCAAGCGTTAATTTGACTTATAGTTAAATTAGAATACCGGGAGTTATGAAGTTAAGCCTCGCTTTGCTTCTAACTCCCATTTCTTTTTTATATAAAAATTTGATGTTATGAAGATATTTGCCATCGGTATGAACTATACCGAACACAATAAATCGCTGCATGGTACGTTATCTAAACCAGAGCGTCCTGTCATCTTCACCAAGGCTGATTCTGCTTTGCTCAATAACAGCAAGCCTTTCTTCATCCCTGATCATCTGGGAAGAATAGAGTATGAAACCGAAGTAGTGGTCAGAATATCCAAGTTGGGAAAGACCATTCCGCAGCGTTTTGCTCACCGCTATTACGATGCGGTAACCGTAGGTATCGACTTTACGGCACGCGAGATGCAGAAGAAGCTGCGTGAGGCTGGCCAGCCTTGGGAACTCGCCAAGGGATTCGACGGTTCTGCCGTTATCGGCGAATGGGTCGACATCCAGAAGTTCCGTGATATCCAGGCACTGCACTTCCGCCTCGACCTCAATGACAAGACCGTACAGGAAGGCTGCACGAGCGATATGCTCTACAAGGTAGATGAAATCATCTCCTACATCAGCCAGTACTTCACGCTCAAGACGGGCGACCTGCTCTATACCGGATGTCCTACAGGATGCGGTCCTGTCAACATCGACGACCATCTCGTAGGCTATCTCGAAGACAGGAAGGTGCTCGATTTTCACTGTAAATAAACAATATTGCAAGCAATATATCGATATGAACACAACGAAGGTTTGGAAATACATGCTGCTGGCATGCCTGCTCATGCTGGTGGCTCCTGCTCAGGCACAGCGATTCTTCAATCTGACCTCTTCTGAAGTCAGAGTAGATTCCGTGTTGCCCCGTTTCGTGTATTCCATTCCTTTGACCGGTGCATATCGTGACTCCGTATATACCGTCAGCCTGAAATATGGCGAGTATATCGATATGACTGCCTCCGACATCGCCAATTACAACCGCCTGTCGGGTGCAGTTCCTCCTGAGCAGGTATTACCCCAGCAGCGGGTTACCGAATGCCGTAAGCAGGGCGTACTCCAGATAGATTTCAGTCCTGTCGTGTTCCGCAATAATCGCCATCAGCTGCTGGTCAGCTTCATGCTCCAGGTAGATGCCCGTCCTCTGAAGTGCTCCGAGCGTTCCAGTCGAGGTTCTCTGTTGGCTAAGGGCAAAGTATCAGCCTTTGCTTCTTCTGATGCTTTGCGCTCAGCCTCTTCCCTCTATGTCTCCCATTCCGTCCTAGCCTTAGGCAGATGGGCGAAGATCAGAGTCAGCGAAACCGGTTTCCATCAGCTTACCGAACAGGTAGTGCGCCAGGCAGGCTTCTCCGATATCAGCAAGGTGAAGATTTACGGCTATGGCGGCAATCTGCAGAACGAAGCCCTTCTGGCGAGCGAATTGCAAGCTACCGACGATTTGCAGGAAGTTCCCCAGTGCATCGTTGGCGGCAAGCATTATTTCTATGCCGAGGGACCGGTATCCTGGAAGTCTGAAACCGCCCTCCAGCGCATCCGTAATCCTTATTCCGATTACGGCTACTATTTTATTACCCAGACCGATGGAGAGCCTCTGGTGCAGGATTCAGCCACCTTTGTCTCTTCCCATTATCCACAGTCATACGATTACCATTCCCTCTATGAGTCAGATGGTTACAGCTACTATCATGGCGGCAGAAACCTCTTTGATGCAGAAGAACTGAAGGTGGGCGATGAGAAGAAAGTGGTAATCACGAATACCACCGGTTCTGCGGTAGGCAAACTCTCCGTAGCCCTGACTACCGCCACAGACAGCAAGGCTCAGATACTGAAGAATGGCAAGGCTTTGGGCGAAATCACCCTTTCTCTCAAAGATGACAATCCGAGGGAGGATATATCTTACCTCAAGGCTACAGAGAAGGTTGCCACTTATCCCATTTCCGATTTCCAGGATAAGGATACCATCTCTATCAAGGTCTTGTCAGGTGCTTCCATCCGCCTCGATTATATCTCCGTAACATGGGCAGAGCCTAGAAGCTGTGCCTTTACCGCTGCCAACCTTGCCGCCGGTGGAAAGATTCCGGCTGCCCAGTATGTCTACGGCATCACCAACCAGGATCATCATGCCGATGGAGCAGCCGATATGGTCATCATCATCCCGACCTCACAGAAACTGCTGAAACAGGCTCAGCGGCTGAAAGAATTTCATGAACAGCACGACGGACTGCGCGTTACCATCGTGCCTGCCGATGAACTCTATAACGAATTTTCTAGCGGTACCCCCGATGCCAACGCCTATCGCCGCTACCTGCGCATGCTTTCCGATAAAGCGCAGAGCGAGGCCGATATGCCGAAATATCTCCTGCTCTTCGGCGACGGCGTATGGGATAACCGCATGCTTACCTCCGGTTGCAGAATCCTGAATCCAGACGATTATCTGCTGTGCTTTGAGAGTGAAAACTCCTTCAGCGCCGTAGACTGTTTCGTCAGCGACAGTTGGTTCGGCATGCTCGGCGAGGGAGCCGGACTGTATCCTAACCGTGAGCTGCAGGATGTAGCTGTAGGCCGCTTCCCGGTAACCTATGCAGAAGATGCCAAGGTGCTGGTAGACAAGACCATCAGTTATGCACAGAATGCCAATGCAGGCCCCTGGCAGAACACCCTGATGTTTATGGGCGATGACGGAAACGGAAACATCCACATGCAGGATGCCGATGAGGTGGCAAATGATGTGCTCACCACCTATCCCGCCTATCTCGTCAAGAAGGTGATGTGGGATGCCTATACCCGCGAAACCTCCTCTTCGGGCAATACCTATCCCGAAGCAACGAGAATCATCAAGCAGCAGCAGGCTGCGGGAGCCCTCATCATGGATTATGCCGGACATGGCGATCCTACCCAGATGTCGCACGAATCGGTTCTGAAACTTACCGATTTTTCCGGTTTCCGCAATACCAACCTGCCGCTCTGGGTAACCGCCTCCTGCGATATCATGCCGTTCGACGGGCTCGAAGCCAACATCGGCGAATATGCGCTGCTCAACGATAAAGGCGGAGCAGTAGCCTTCTATGGCACCACCCGTACCGTTTACGCCCAGTATAACAGACATATCAACCGTGCCTTCATCCACAGAGTGCTCAGTCTGGTAGACGGCAAGCCTGTCGCGATAGGCGAGGCGCACCGACTGGCGCAGAACGACCTGGTGAGCGGCAACGTACCTAATTCCGGCTCTGATGTCACGGTAAACTATCTTCACTATTCCCTTCTGGGCGACCCGGCGCTTGCGCTCAATCTGCCTAAGCGTCAGATAGTAGTAGATTCCATCAACGGCATCCCTGTTGCCGGAGCCGCAACCCTGCCGATGCTGAAGGCAGGCTCTATCGCCCGCATGGCAGGTCATATCGAGGGAGCAGACGACTTCCGGGGCATCATCACCGCTACCGTAAGAGATTCCAAGGAGACGGTTACCTGTCGCCTGAACGATACCGGCAAGGATGGCGCCGAGAAGGCTTTCGAATACAAAGACAGAACCAAGACCCTGTATCAGGGCACCGATAGCGTAAGAGGCGGCAAGTTTGCCTTCTCCTTTGCCGTTCCGCTGGATATCAATTATTCCAACCAGAGCGGTCTGGTCAACCTCTATGCGGTGAATACCGCCAAGACCCTCTCTGCCCACGGCTCCAGCGAGCAGTTTACGGTAGGCGAGAGCGAGGAGCAGAAGAACGATTCCATCGGTCCTTCCATCTACTGCTATCTCAATTCGCCTTCCTTCGTAGATGGCGGCAATGTCAACACCACCCCGTTCTTTGTGGCAAAGATAACCGATAAGGACGGAATCAATGCTGCCGGAAGCGGTATCGGCCACGACCTGCAGCTGGTGATAGATGGCGACATGTCGAAGACCTACGTGCTGAACAGCAATTTCACCTACGATTTCGGAACCTATACCAGCGGTTCTACCTATTACAGCATACCGCAACTGGAACCGGGCAAGCACGAACTCACTTTCCGAGCCTGGGATATCCAGAACAACAGTTCTACGGTGAAGCTCCGTTTCAATGTGGTGAAGGCACTGAGTCCGGCGCTCTTCGATGTGGGCGTAACCGCCAATCCGGCTAAGACTTCCACCACCTTCATCATCAGTCACGACCGCACAGAGAGCGATATGGACGTGGTGGTAGAAGTGTTCGATTCATCGGGCAGACAGCACTGGCGCCATTCCGAAAGCGGTGTACCGGCCTCGGGCAGCTATACCGTAAGCTGGGACCTCACCTCCGATAGCGGCACCCCTCTGGGCACCGGCGTATATCTCTATCGCGTCAAGGTGGCGAGCGATGGCAGCAGCTACACCTCTAAAGTCAAGAAACTCATCATTATCAAATAAAAAATATATTTACAATGGCAATGAAAAGAATCTATAAGATATTCATCTTGGGATGTCTCGCTCTGATGGCATCAGAAGTGAAGGCGCAGGATAAGAAAGACCTCTTCAATCCTGTGAACTATGCAGTCATTTCGCAAACCATAGCTCCTGATGCCCGTGGTGGCGGTTTGGGAGACATCGGTGCGGCTACCGACCCTGATGTCAATTCCCAGTACTGGAATCCGGCAAAATATCCTTTCACCATTTCGCGTGCCGGTGTTTCGCTCAGTTTCACCCCTTGGCTGCGTTCGCTGGTCAATGATATGAATCTTGCCTATCTCTCTGGCTATTACCGCATTGGCGATTACAGTGCCGTGTCAGCATCGCTCCGTTATTTCAATATGGGCGAAGTGTACACCAGTCAGGAGGGTGCCGAGACAGGCACGGGTATGACCATCAATCCTTACGAGATGTCGGTCGATGTGGCTTATTCTCTGATGCTCAGCGAGAAGTTCTCTCTTGCTGCTGCCATCCGCTGGATCTATTCCGATATGCGCTTCGATTATACCGAAGATAATTCGCCTGCCTCCGCTTTCGCAGCCGATATCGCCGCCTATTACCAGAACTATGTGGTCATTGGCCAGCGCGAATGCCAGTTGGGGTTGGGCTTGAATATTTCTAACATCGGTAGTAAGATTACCTTCAGCGGCAAGGAGTATGGCGAGTTCCTGCCAGCCAACATGCGTCTGGGTGCTTCGCTGATGATTCCTATCGATGAGTACAACCGCATCACCCTGGCAGCCGATGCCAACAAGTATCTGGTGCCTACCGTTCCGAAGCAGGAAGAGGGTGAGGACAATTCAGAATATGAAGACCGTGTGCATCGTGAGTATGATGATATTTCGGGCATCAGCGGTATCTTCAAGAGTTTCAGCGATGCCCCTGGCGGTTTCAAGGAAGAGCTGGAGGAAATCAACTACGGTCTGGGTGCCGAGTATGTATACAATGATAAGTTTGCGCTCCGTGCCGGTTATCATCACGAGAGTCAGAGCAAGGGTAACCGCAAGTACTTCACTGTAGGTGCCGGTTTCAAGATGAATGTCTTCTCGCTCGATGCTGCTTATGTGGTGGCTACCGCCAAGAGCAACCCGCTCGACCAGACCCTCCGCTTCACACTGTCGTTTGATATGGATGGACTGAAGGACCTGTTTAAGAGATAATGTTGAGTGTTGAATGTTGAATGAATAGTGTTGAATGTTGAATGTTGAATTTTTGCCTAACGGACTCAAGGGCGCTAGCCTAATTCAACATTCAACATTCAACACTAATATAAATTTAAAGTTATGAATATACGTGTAGGATTTGGATATGATGTCCACAAGCTGGTGGCTGACCGCGACTTGTGGCTGGGAGGAATCAAGATAGATTATGAACTGGGATTGCTGGGCCACAGCGATGCCGATGTGCTGATACATGCCATTTGCGATGCCCTGCTGGGTGCCGCCAACATGCGTGATATCGGATATCATTTCCCGGATACGGCAGCAGAAACACTGAATGTGGATTCTAAGATACTGCTCCGCAAAACGATGGAACTGATAGCTACCAAGGGCTATACACTGGGCAATATCGATGCCACAGTCTGTGCCGAACGCCCTAAACTCAATCCGCATGTGCCAGCCATGAAAGCCTGTCTGGCAGAGGTAATGGGGGTAGACGAAGACCAGATATCCATCAAGGCAACAACCACCGAGAAACTCGGATTCACGGGCAGAATGGAGGGAATCTCCGCCTATGCCACCGTTCTTATCCAGAAAGGATAGTACGCAATCAGCACGCCCTGAAAGGGCAGAAGCTCCTAGCCCA
>UMCV01002516.1_pt1 | contig 11534 bp, 9 predicted proteins | sample 1964311 | NCBI WGS metagenome assembly UMCV01 (sample SAMEA4835976, study PRJEB28245) | human gut metagenome | biome: gut microbiome; material: fecal sample | place: Denmark | collected 2008 | reverse complement strand
AAATTAAATGATCCGTAACCGCCTACGCCTTCATTCGCCCCGTGATCAGAGTTACCGAACGGACTTCCTTGGTTACCGGTTCCGCTTTCAGCGTCGCCTTGGCTGTTACCCTCGGCGTTTCCCATACCAAAAGCTCCGGCCACCTTGTTGCTAATGGCCTGTTCCTTCTTGCGGCGTTCCTCGGCCAGACGCTTCTTCTCGGCTTCTTCCCGGCGGATACGTTCTTTCTCCTCCTCTTCTTTCCGTTTCTTCTCAGCCTCTTGTTTCTTGCGTTTCTCTTCCTCTTTCTTCTTTTTAGCGTCCTCAAGGGCTACGCTTTCCTCGATATCTTGAGTGATGAGTTCCTGCTTGGGTGTTTCCACTTGCGGCTCCGGTACGGGAGGAGGGGGAGTGGTCGTTTCCTGAGGCGGTTCTTGCCCGGTATACTTGGGCTCGAACATTCCGGCGGCGGCATCTACATTCCCGAAATTAACGAGTACACCCCCGTCTTCATCCGGTACCTCGGTTTTCAATACGGTAAACCAAAGTATCAGTAGAATGACACCGTGAAAAGCAACGGTACCGATCAAACTGTATATGTCATCCTTATTCAGTCTCATATCTGTTATTTCTGCGGACGGGTGGCAAGCACCATCTTGAATTTATTCTCGTTCGCTATATTCAGTATCTTTACAATCTCTTTGTAAGGCACGGTCTCGTCGGCATATAAGGCGACGAACATCTCCGGTTCCTTTGCGTAACTATCTTGCAAGAAAGGAGTGATCTCATCAAATGAGACCTGTACCTCTTTTTGCTTTCCAAATGCCACGTAGTAATTCAAGTTTGCGTCTATCGTTACCCTCGTAAGAGGTTTCGCCGCTGTTTGCTTTTGCGCTTGCGGCAAGGTAACCTTGATGGCGTTCGGGATTACTACGGTAGAGGTAACCATGAAGAAGATCAGCAAGAGGAATATGACGTCGGTCATAGAGGCCATGCTGAACGCTTCGTTTACCTTTGTTCTTCTTTTTAGAGCCATAATTTTTTATAATTGAAAATTGAAAATGGAGAATTGAAAATTAAATAGAGGAGAGTTGGCTCATCTTCAATTTTCAATTCTCCATTATCAATTAATTAGCCGGTTCATTTAATAAATCCATGAATTCCATCGTACGAGCCTCCATCTTGTTCACGACGTTATCTACTTGAGATACCAGATAGTTGTATGCGAACAATGTAATGATACCAACTACCAGACCGCCAACGGTTGTTACCAAGGCCTCATAGATACCGCCGGATAATAGGGAGACATCAACATTGGTGCCTGCGTTTGCCATATCGAAGAAAGCACGTACCATACCGGTTACCGTCCCAAGGAAACCAAGCATGGGAGCTCCGGCGGCGGTCGTCGCGATCAAGGGGAAACCTTTTTCCAGTTTAGCGATCTCCAAATTTCCGACATTCTCGATCGCTACGAGTACATCGTTCATCGGACGGCCCAAACGGGTAATACCTTTCTCGATCATACGGGCGGAAGGCGTGTTGGTGCTCCTGCATAAATTGAGAGCCGAGTCCACTTTTCCCTCGTGAATATAGTCTTTGATACGATTCATGAACGTCTCGTCTTCTTTTCCCGCACGGCGAATGATGATCAGACGTTGAACAAAAATATAAATAGCCATCAGAGAGAGCAGTAACAATACCACCATAATCCAACCTCCCTTAAAGGCAAGGTCTATCACATTGATTTCCGCTTCCGTAGGAAGGGTTACAGCCGTTAAATCCGGCATTTGATCTGCCGCCTGAGAGCCCACGGCCTGTAGTGAAAGTAAAATACTCATCGTTTCGAATTATGAATTATAATTTATGATTTATAACTATAAACTGTCACTTGTCAACTATTCAAGCATGCCTTGTATAAAGCGATCGTCTCTTGCAAACCATGGTAGAGCGCATCACAAATCAAGGCATGGCCGATAGAAACCTCCTCCAGCCAAGGGATATTCTTGTTGAAGAAAGCCAGATTTTCTAAGTTCAAATCGTGTCCGGCATTTACGCCTAATCCTAAGTTTTTAGCTAATTGTGCGGCCTCTACAAAAGGAGCGATCGCTTTGTCACGATCTTCCGGATAATAGGTCGCATAAGGTTCCGTATATAATTCAATACGGTCCGTACCTGTTTTCGCCGCTAGCTCGATATTCGCCAAGTCTGTTCCGACGAAGATGGATGTACGGATTCCTTGTGAGGTAAAGGTGTCTACCAATTCGCTTAAGTAATCGAAATTGTCCTTTACGTTCCAACCTGAGTTCGACGTGATGGCATCCGGAGCGTCCGGAACCAGTGTGACTTGGGTCGGTTTTACCTTCAATACCAAGTCGATGAATTTATCACAAGGATAGCCTTCTATGTTAAATTCTGTCCGGATAAGAGGTTTTAGTCCATAAACATCGCTATAGCGTATGTGTCGTTCATCCGGACGGGGATGAACCGTAATTCCTTGTGCCCCGAATAATTCACAGTCTTGCGCTACTTTCAGCACGTTTGGCATATTGCCACCTCTCGCGTTACGAATAGTAGCAACCTTGTTAATGTTTACACTTAAATTTGTCATTGTATATCGTATATCTTTTTTCTTTCATTACATTTGCACAAAAGTATCGGCAAATTTAGCAGGATTTAGGGAATTAACAGAATAATGTTGGTGAAAGATTTCATAACAAAGGAAATTCCGGTGTTAAAAAGTTTTGACACAGCGGAATATGCGTTGGCATTAATGGAGGATTTTAAACTCAAGCATCTTCCGTTATTGAGTGATAGCGCATACCAGTGTTTAGTGTCGGAAAAAGACTTATTGGCGCTGCCGGATCCTTCGGCTACGATCGGTGAGCCGGTTTTATTCGCTCCGGCGATTTCGGAAAATAGACATTTACATGAAGCGTTGGCAATGATAACCCGATATGGATTGAGCCTGTTGCCTGTGGTTTCCGTGGACGGAACTTATTTGGGGGCGATTACCCGGGATCGTTTGGTAGATGCTTTATCCGAGCTATGTAATGCGGAGGCGGCTGGAAGCGTGATCGTATTGGAAATGATGCCACAGGATTATTCATTAACGGATATCGCCCGTTTGGTAGAGGCGAATAATGCCCATGTCCTTAATTTGCTATCCCATCAAGATAAAGATACGGGCCGTCTGCTTATAACCCTTAAGATCGATTTGGAAGATGCCTCTCCCGTGATCCGTAGTTTCGAGCGTTTCAATTATACGGTGCTTTATCATTTTATGGAGAAGGGGATGGTGGATGATATGTTGCAGCAGCGGATGAATGAGTTATTACATTATATGAATATGTAAAGTAAGGAGCGTAGAATGAAAGTTGGAATATTTGGAAGTGAATATCAGATCGAGAGACAGAATCTGATTAAACGCCTGTTTGAGAAGCTTCGTGAACAAGAGGCTGATATTTATGTGGACAGCCCTTTTTATACATTCCTTACCGATGCTTTTGGTTTTGAGCCAGTGGTGAGCGGGCTATTAGTGGGTGATGAGTTTGATCTGGATATAGCCCTTAGCGTGGGAGGAGATGGTACGTTCCTTCGTACGGCGGCCCGGGTAAATAAACAGGATATCCCTATTTTAGGCATTAATACCGGACGGCTGGGTTTCCTTGCGGATGTCAGCAGTAATGAGGTTGAGGATACGCTGGATGAGATTTTTAAGAATTACTATAAGGTAGAGGAACGAACCCTCTTGCGTTTATATACGGAAGACCGTGCGTTTCGCGGATATAATTATGCCTTGAACGAGATCGCCGTGCTGAAGCGTGATAGTTCCTCGATGATTACGATTCATACATTCTTGAATGGGGAATATCTGACTTCTTATCAGGCGGATGGTTTGGTAGTGGCTACACCTACCGGTTCCACGGCCTATTCGATGAGCGTAAATGGGCCGATTATCGTCCCGCAAAGTAATAGCATTGTCTTGAGTCCGGTCGCTCCGCATTCCTTGAACGTGCGTCCGTTGGTGATTCCGGATTCAGATATAATAACGCTTCGGGTAGAGAGCCGGAATAAATATTTTCTGATCTCTTTGGATGGACGTTCGGAAATATTCCCGGCAGGTATCGAATTAAAGATGAGTAAGGCCGATTATACGACGAAAGTCATCAAGCGCTATAACCATACATTTTATCAGACGCTTCGGGAAAAATTAATGTGGGGGGCAGATGTGCGAATGAAATAATATTGTGTGCGTCCAGTCTTTGTCCAAATAGTAGCGGATAGTATTGTATTTTGTAAGCTATTGATAAATAGATTATTCTGCATGAATGAACTGAACGTATCTTATGTCTTTTGTCCAGTTTTTCTATTATGGGGTAAAAAATAGGGGGTATTCGATGTCCAGCTATGTCCTCTATTTGTCCAGTGCCCTTTTTTGATACACGCTTTTTAACTCTTTACTTTTGTCGGCAGATTAAATCTAGCTTAATGGAAGTATTTTCAATTATTATTCCTGTCTACAATCGTCCGGAGGAGATAGACGATTTATTAAACAGTCTTACCCGGCAGACATATGTACATTTTGAGGTTATCGTAGTGGACGACGGTTCTTCTATACCTTGTGAGCCCGTAGTCAATGCCTATAATGACCGCTTGAGGATTCGCTATTTCTATATAGAGAATTCAGGCCCGGGCTTGGCTCGCAATCAAGGGGTACGTTATGCGGAAGGAGAGATCGTGATTGTCTTGGATTCGGATTGTATCGTTCCGGCCAGCTATCTGGAACAAGTATACGAGTCCTTGATGCGTTATAAGGTGGATGCCTTTGGTGGTGCCGACAGGGCGCATTCTTCTTTTTCCGCTATACAGAAAGCGGTCAATTACTCGATGACTTCTTTCTTTACGACAGGAGGGATCCGAGGAAGCCGGAGACATTTGGATACATTCTATCCTCGGAGTTTTAATATGGGAATGCGGAAAGAGGTGTATGAAGCCTTGGGTGGTTTCTCTGATATGCGTTATGGAGAGGATATAGATTTTAGTATCCGGATTTTTGCGGCAGGCTATAAATGCCGTTATTTTCCGGGCGCTTGGGTCTATCATAAGCGAAGAACAAATTTCGTCCAGTTTTTCCGGCAAGTATGGCATTCGGGGTACGCTAGGATTATCTTGTACCAGAAGTACCCGGAATCATTGAAATGGGTACATTGCCTGCCGGCCTTATTTGTGGTAGGTCTGCTGGGGGTATGTATTTCCGCTTTTTTCGTTCCAAAGGTATGGGGGCTATTGTTATTTTATATTTCGCTGATCTTTTTTGACGCTTTAGTGAGAAATAAGAACGGAATCGTTGCGTTGTTATCTATCATAGCGGCTTTTGTCCAATTGATCGGATATGGGACAGGCTTTTTGGAAGCGATTTGGAGAGAGGGAATTCTAAGAAAGAAGTATTAAGATAATAAATACTATTTATATGAAGTTTGCGCTGCACACATCTACTGCCATAAGCTCGGTTCTAAAGGAGCCGGAGCATTTCTATGTAGATATTTATTATCTGATCATTTTAATCATCGTCGCTTTTACCCTGCTTCTGTTATCTTTTTTGCGTTATCACCTTTATAAGACAAAAAAGGAGAAAGAACTGAGAGAAATAGCGAGTCTTGTGGATAAAAATGAAATCTTGATACAACGTTATAGTCGTGAGATGTCGCACATCAAGGAGCAATTGGAAGCGAAGGAGAAATGTTTGAAGGAATACCAGCATGCGGCTCAGTGGAAAGCGCATCGTGACGTGGAATCCTTGATCAAGGAAAAGGAGCGTTTGGCGAAGTGTTTGCTGGAACAGTTGGATACGTTCAAGAAGCTGAAGATACTTTCTAAATCGGAAACGATATTGCCGGATTCAGATTGGAGAAACTTGATCGAGATCGTAAATACTCTTTATGATGATTTTATAAGTCGTTTACGTGTCGCTTATCCGGATTTGACAGAGGATGCCATTCGTTTTTGTTGCTTGATCAAATTGCGGCTAACCTCGGCGGAGCTGATGTCAGTCTTGAATGTGACGAAGGACGCTATCTATAAACGCAAATTTCGTTTGAAAAAAGAATTGATGCCAGATGATGATCCTCGTTCCCTCGACGATTTCTTGGGAAGCTATTAGATCTGAACGAATAGTTTTCTTGTTAATAACTATGTTTTAGGGCATGATTTCGTTAAATCGAGTTAAGCGAATGAATTTTGCAAATAATTCAGTATGCTACATAACATAAAACCACCTATATTTGTACTGTGTTTTTCATGGTATTAGATTTAAGGTTAACAATTGAGATTGGCTGTCCGTGACGGATAGCCTTTTTTTGTATAGAGGCATGAATACACGAATTTTTGAGAACACTGCTTAAGCGCCCCTTTCCGAGGGTAACATCCATACTTTCAAAGTAAGCTAATTTCATCGGCAAAGTAAGTTAACTTGCTTTGGTATTTCAGCTAACTTACTTTGTCAATGAAGCTAATTGTATTTTTATGATCTTTTTCGGTTATTCTTTGTCTGTTTCGATTTTGTATACAATTGATGTGTTTTTGTACGCTTTTAGTTTAGTTATGCATTTAATAGTCAATTTTTTATTATATAATTTTGTCTTGTGTTTTTTTATGATTTCCTTGGTTAGCTGTTAGCACCAATTGATATATAAGGTTTGATGGCTAATAGAAGAGGGGGTAAGGAAAGAAAAATATCAAACGAATATACTTGGGACCTTAACGGACAGAACAAAATATAATATTATTCTGTTGATTGTTGTTGGAGGTAAGATTTCGTATTCCCTTAATTTATAAGAGTATATGCAAGAGAATAGGTATAATACATGTGATCGTTTTTTAGGCGGATTAGAAAAAGACTTTATTATTACGGAACAGATTGAAGATAGTCCATTGACTTCAGAACCTTCTTTTTTGGATTACGGGATAATAGCAGTATGTAATAGAGGTAGTGCGATCATTCATTTGCTTGATAATAAGCATGTATGGAATAAGAATGAATTGATTTTCTTATTTCCGAGACAGTTATGCTCAATGCGGAACGTGAGTGAGGACTTCTCGGCGAAGTTTATCATCATACCACATGTACTACATGGGGATGTATTAAGTTCCTTACGTCATTTTGATCCGGGATTTCATTTTTTCGTGAAGGATCATTTTTACTATAATATAGAGGATAATAATGGTATTGAGCGTTTTCAATCATTTTGCAAATTGATAGAGAATGAGCTTGAGCGGTATCGGGGTAATGGGCTTCTGAGGGAGCGGATTATATGTTACTTGGGGATTTTTTACATGGATGTTTACGACTATTATGTGAAAGTGTGTAAGAAAATCCCTTTCAGGACTAGTTTGAGAAAAGAGCAATTGATCTATGATTTCTGTAGTCTCGTGGCAGAGAATTTCAAGAATCACAAGAATGTCGGATTTTATGCGGATAAATTGAATATAACGACAACTTATTTAAGTGCGATCATGAATGAAAGGTGTGGCATTTCAGCCAAGGAGTTTTTATCTATCTATATAGTGTTAGAGGTAAAGTCGTTGCTACGTGACTCTCGATTAAATATACAGGAGATCGCTATATTGACTAATTTTCCGTCTCAATCGACATTGAATCGCTTTTTTCGTCAACGGACGGGAATGACTCTTTCTCAATATCGAAAACATATATTTTCAACATGATTATGTTTGATTTTCATATTATTTCTATAACTTTAAACTTCTGCTGCAATCGTTATTATCGTTCATTTGTTGTATAAATAACAGAGGAGATTGCTTGATTGATTTAAAGTTGGGAATTAGTGGTTATAATTTAATATGACGATGGGAAAATGTAATAAAATGCTAGAGGAAATGAGCTTTAATGCCCTATTCCAGAAATTACCTGTTGGAATTGAAGTTTATGACGGGAGGGGGCAGCTAGTGGATCTCAATAGGACGGACGAGAATTTGTTCGCTATAAGCCGGAAGGATATTATGGGAATAAATCTTTTCGAGAATCCTAATTTTCCAGAGGACAAGATCGCTCGTCTGAAACAGGGAGAAATGGTTGTGTTCGATTGTAATTATGAATTTGATAATATACAAACGAATGAGTACTATAACATAGACCCAAAAAAGGAAGGTATAAATTTACGTCTGTCTATTAAATGTGTGCCGTTGAAAGGAGAGGCTGAAGATATCTGTGGATATGTACTAATGTTTACGGATGAGACGGAAGAATATCAAAAGTCGGAGAAAGTAGAGGAACTGTTCACGAAGTTGAAAACGGTTATGCGTTGCAGTGATTCCTTGCTGTGGGAATATGATGTTAAAACCGATAAGATGCATATCGATCTGGATTTACGTGTTTTAGGTAATAAATCCAGATTGAGAGCAAGTAACTTGACAACGAAAAAAGATTTTTGTGAGATCGTACATCCGGAAGATCGGGAAAGGGTACTTGTACAAGGCTTTGAAAAGATTGTTATGGGTGAGATCGGTGAATATAGTATTCAATACCGACAGCTTTTTGAGGGGCAATATGTTTGGGTGAGAGCGTATGCGTACCCTTATAAATATGATGAAGCGGGAAGACCTGCGAAAATCCTTTATTACTTGATGGACATAACGGATGAGATCGCCATGCAAGATAAATTGCGCTGGGCGGAACGAGAGCGTCAACGGAAAGAATATGAGTTAGTTAAGGCTAAAGAGGCGAATCGGCTTAAGTCTATGTTCTTGGCGAATATGAGTCATGAGATCCGCACGCCTTTAAATGCTATTGTTGGTTTCGCGAATATACTGGCAGAGACCAAGGAGATAGAGGAGGAGGAACGAGAGTTTTATGTGGATATCATTGACAAGAATAGTGAATTGCTTCTGCAATTGATTGAGGATATCCTTGATTTCTCAAAGATTGAGGCGGGAACCTTTGACATTACGAAGAGAAATTTCGATTTTAAGGAGATCTGTGAGGAAACCTATGCGGTACATGCCTTGAAGATTCCGAAAAACGTTCGATTTGTTTTCGATCGGGGCTCACAACCCGTGACTGTTTTTTCAGATCCGAAACGAGTCGTGCAGGTTATTTCTAATTTCTTGACAAATGCGATTAAGTTTACTTCGGAAGGTGAGATCAAATTAGCCTATAAGGTATCGAAAGATGAAATACGAGTTTCGGTCTCGGATACGGGAATGGGAATCTCGGAGGAAGATTGTAGAACTATATTCGATCGCTTTGTTAAGTTGAACGCTTGCAAACAAGGTACCGGATTAGGATTGGCGATTTGCAAAAATATTATCGAGAAACTAGGGGGACGAATCGGGGTAGAATCTACATTGGGAGTAGGTTCCACTTTTTGGTTTACCTTGCCTTTGAAGGAGATTAAAGAGAATGAACCTAAGTTCTAAGGGGATATATATTGTTTACGGATATGTTTTAAAGCATAGTTTTGTTAAATCTGGTTAAGTAAATGAGATTTGCAAATAAAATATTATGCTACATAACATAAAACCGCTATATTTGCACTGTGTTTTTCATGGTATTAGATTTAAGGTTAACAATTGAGATTGGCTGTCCGTGACGGATGGCCTTTTTTGTTTCAAAAAATCATAACCATGAGATTTTAGGAGTGTAGCTGAAGGTTTTTTCGTAAATTTGCGCTCCGTTTGTAATACTAGATCCTGTATTTAAGTGTATGAAAAGAGTATTCTGTCCAAAATGTGATAATCAGTTGTCTTTTGATGAGACCAAATATCCGGAAGGGAAGGTATTAGCCTTCGTCTGTCCGCAGTGTGGAGCGCAATTTAAGATTAAATTGGGCCGAAAGGTGGTGAAGACGGCTACCGGTGAGGAAAAAGAGGTGAAGGAACCGGATTTCTCTTGTGGTTATATTACCATTATCGAGAATGGTTTTGCTTTTAAGCAAGATCTACCATTAGTGATGGGAGATAATGTGATTGGTCGCCGTAATAAGGATACGGAAGGTGTAGATGTCCCTATTATCACGAGCGATCCAAGTATGGGGCGTAAGCATTGTGTGATTAATGTAAAGAAAGACGCTAATGGCAAGTTCGTTTATATGGTGCGTGACTTTCCTAGCTTGACCGGGACTTTTGTGAAAAATGTGTTGGTTGGTAAAAAAGAACAAGTACGTATCGGGGAAGGTACGATCGTAACGATTGGCGCTACTACTTTTATCTTACATTCGGCGAACGAGGGAGAAGAAGAGGAATAAATATAAAAAACTTCAGAGGCTGTTCCCGTTAATGATCTCGATCTTTAACTTCGGGTCGGAATGATGGCAGATAAGGGATTTTGGCGTTTGTTTTGGGAGTGAGTTATAAGATATATGCTCATTCCGGGATACAGCTCTGAAGTATCACTGAGAAAACAAGGCTCATAGGTATTAAGATTAAGCCGATTAACATAAAGAAATGAAAAGAACCGAAAGAATAGTTGTATTAACTATAGTTAAAATAGGCTCTTAGGGTTTGTTTTTCTAGAAATTAGCTAACTTTTTGTGCGGTTTTTGAAATGTTAATGAGCACGAGGTGAAATAGAAATATAGATAGTTATGGAGCAGGTTTCTAAACAACAGCCGGTAAATAAAACAGCATTCCGGGTATTGGTGGCGTTAAGCGTTACGCATTGTTTGAATGATTCGTTGCAATCCGTTATCTCGGCGGTTTATCCACTTTTCAAGGATGATTTAGCGTTGAGCTTCGCCCAAATCGGGTTGATTACGCTTGTTTATCAATTATCCGCTTCTGTTTTCCAGCCTATAACCGGTTTGATTTTTGATAAGCGTCCCGTGGCTTGGTCGTTACCTATTGGTATGAGTTTTACGTTGGTCGGCTTGTTGAATCTCGCTTTTTCCTCTACGCTCCATTGGGTCTTGATCTCCGTATTCTTGATAGGTATCGGGTCTTCGGTTTTGCATCCGGAAGCGTCCCGGATCACCTCGCTAGCGTCGGGAGGGCGTAGGGGATTGGCGCAATCGCTTTTTCAAGTGGGTGGTAATTTGGGCGGATCGTTAGGTCCGCTACTGGTTGCTCTATTGGTGGCGCCTTATGGACGGACTCATATCGCTTTGTTTTCTATACTAGCATTCGTCGCTATTTTGGTGATGATTCCTATCTGCCGTTGGTATAAGGCGTATTTGAGTCGGGTGAAATGGCAGAAGAAGTCGGGTGAGACGCATGTGGAGATGCCTCTTTCTTTGGGAAAAACAGTCTTTTCGATCTCGATATTGCTGACCTTGATTTTCTCTAAATATATCTATATGGCTAGTTTGAATAGCTACTATACCTTTTACTTGATCCATAAATTCGGGGTGAGTGTACAGACTTCGCAGATCTGTTTGTTCGTCTTCCTGATCGCTACGGCCATAGGAACCTTGGCGGGTGGTCCTATCGGTGATAAGATAGGACGGAAATATGTGATTTGGGGATCGATTCTAGGGGCAGCCCCATTTAGCTTGTTGATGCCGCATGTGGGATTCGTTTGGACGATCGTGCTTAGTTTTTGCGTG
>UMCV01013226.1_pt1 | contig 11681 bp, 10 predicted proteins | sample 1964311 | NCBI WGS metagenome assembly UMCV01 (sample SAMEA4835976, study PRJEB28245) | human gut metagenome | biome: gut microbiome; material: fecal sample | place: Denmark | collected 2008 | reverse complement strand
TTTAAATGGATTGATCTGGAAGAAGCTAACGAAGAAGTGGTGAATGTTTTTGTTACAGAATTGGTTCGTCGGATGGAAGAATATGCCAATGCCGGTTTTGAATATCTGCAAGAGAAATTTGATAAAGAAAATTTTGAATTTCAGGACCCTTTTGTATATGTGAATCTGCTTCAACAATTGCCGGATTCAAAAGATTGAATTTCAGGATACTCGATAGATGAATTTATAAATTTTAGAAATCATGGAGACTGCTGTTCGAATGCAAGATGTTTATAAAACGACTGAAATTTGGAAATGTTTTCTAAATAAAGCAGACGACAGGAAGCGGATACTAATCGGGGAGTTAGTGGATAATGCTCACTCACTTATGGATAGGTGTTATGAGACTTTTCCAACTTATACCTTGCATAACGGACAGCATCCATTAAATATTTTAAATCTTTATGCCAGGTTATTGGGTGAAAAGGTTCAGGATCTGACTGATTTAGAGGCGGCTATTCTGATCCTGAGTGCTTTTTATCATGATATAGGCATGGTGGTTCAGCCTTCTGAGAAAGAAGATATCGGGAAAGAGGAAAATTTTGAGAGGTTTCTGGAAAATAATCCTTCGGCTAAACTAAAAATCATAAAGTCCGGAGAGATAAGTGTCGATATTATCGAATGGTATTGCCGGTGGTGTCATGCAGAAAGAGTGTGGAAATTTCTGGATCCTCTGAACGATAAATTGGTGTGGGAAGGGAACCATTTCCGAAAGGCTTTGGCAGAAGTGTGCTTGAGTCATAATCAAAGTTGTGAGTACATTAAAGGGGATCCGCTGCAAACGGATTATTGGGGAAATACGGATTTGAAGTTTTGTGCTATTTTACTCCGGCTTGCAGATATTCTGGATTTTGACGAGACTCGGGCTCCCGAAAGTTTATATCGTTATTTAAAACTGGATCAGTCTGTAACAGAAGGCGAGCGAATGAGTCGACAGGAATGGCAAAAACATGCAGATTCTAAGGGATTTGATTTTTGCCATCGGTCGCAGGAACATCATTATGTGCTGAAATACCGGGCTACCCCTTCCAGTCCTTCAGTGGAATATGATATTCGTTCTTTTCTGGATCAGATCGAACAGGAATTGAGAGAATGTATTTCCATACTCCGGTTTTGTTCCGACCGATGGAAAGATTTTAAACTACCGGAAAAGATCGATCGTAAACAGATTGTTAGTCAGGGATATACTTTCGGCAACTTTAAATTTACTCTGGATCAAAAACAAATCCTGAATTTGTTGATGGGAGAGAATTTGTATTCTTATGAATATGTATTTATCCGGGAATTGTTACAAAATGCGATTGATACGAGTCGTCACCGTAAATTTTATGAAGTCAGTAAAGGGGAGAAGGATTTCAGACCCCAGCCCATTCAGGTTACCACCTGGCATGATCCGGAAGGTTTTCGTTGGGTGAGAGTGGATGATTTCGGGATGGGAATGACGATTGCGCAGATTTCGGATTTTTTTCTGAAAGTGGGAAAGTCGTATTATAATTCTGCAGAATTTGAAATCGAAAAACTGACTTACCAAAATGGCGGAAGTGATTTTACTCCTGTAAGCCGTTTTGGTATTGGCATCCTCTCCTCCTTTATTTGTGGCGACATCGTCGAGGTAAATACAAAATCGGTTTATACCAATCAAAACAATATTTTTCCGGTTCGCTTATCTTTAAGAGGGATCGACGATTATTATATACTTCAAACCGAAAAGGAACTCCCGAATGCGATGCCATCGGTCAAGGGAGAAGAAAAAAACTATCGGGATGAATACGGTACGTCTGTTGCTGTCCGGATCCGGCCTAATTATGATCTTCCTGATTTCGATTTGAAGCAGCTTTTAAATAAAGTGTTATTTAATCCGGAAGTAGAAGTTCGGTTGGGTAATGGAGAAGAACAAGGAAGGTATTTGAAAGGAATGAAAGTGAACGAACTCAGCGAGGAATGTTTTAGCCTTCCTGAAGCGGAGTTAGCTAAAATCCGCAGCTTTGTTGGCAAGCCGGAGTTAAAACTTAAAATTCATAAGTATCCTTTGAGTTTGACCAAAGAATATGTCAATCCGAATATTAAGGGTTTATTGTATTTGTTTACGGTAGAATGTAGGCCTAAACGAATTAAAGATATTGTTTTTCATTTAAAGTATTCTTGGAAAGCAGTGGAAGGGGGGACTCTGAGATTGATAGTCTATAATGAAAAAAGAGATGATTCTATAGAAATTGTTTTGTCTGATTATTTAAAAAATATTGAGATATTTAATGGTAGGTCTTATTTAGGAAAATATGTGTCTCATATTTTGTTGGCTCATAACGGAATAATAATTGAGAATGATAAGCCCAATCGTAATATTCTTAAAAATATTTTGGAAGATGAGATGTCAGATTTGGTAGGATATATTGAATTATCTGACAAGTTGAGGCCTAATTTGAATATTGCCAGGAATGGAATTTCTTCATTTAATTGGACGATATGGTCTCATTTGAATTATACGGTAAGAAGGAATCTTCCTCCAAAGTCAGAGAATTTAAAAAAGATTGATTTTTTAGACGATGTAAGTTTTGATTTTAATATAGATCATTTGAACGGGGATTTGTTATTAACTGACAAGCAATATTGGTGTTCAGAAAAATTATTTGGGAACAATAGCTTGTCATTGTTGGATATACTGAATGAACCCAAACAATTCAATTTTGTATTTGATCGTTCTTTCAGTCCGGAAAATCTTTTGAAGGCTAAAATTATAGAGTTACATGCAAACTATCAGATCACTTTAGCTAAGAGAAGAAGAACAACGGGAGGGTATAAGTTAATAAAGACAGCCATATTACAGAAAAGGGATAAGATATATCAGGCAAATTATCGCCCTCTTACCTTTTGTGAATACGAAAATTTTCAAGGTTTAATGCCGGAAAGATTGGATAACCAGATTTTTAACCTGAATCATCCTTTTTCTCAATGGATTATCAATAATTATGATTATCTGAGCGAAAATTATTCCAATCAATTAGATATATTGCTGGGTAATACCGATTGGTATGTTGTTAATTTAACAATTAAAACTTTACGGAATCATTTGCCTGATCTATATAAGCCTGCCGATGATTTAGAATTGACAGAGGATGATTTTAAAGTGGATTACGATGCACTGCCTGAAGTCTGAATTCATCCGGGAGATCGAATTTAATTTGAAAAAGAAGGAATTGTTTTACAGCGTGCGCGCATAAATGAATAGCTTGTTGAAATGTTGTATCAATCTTTTCTTTCTGCCTGCTTCCGGAGTGTGCAAAATTACAAGATTGTTTTTTCAGAGAACTTTAAAAAATGAATTTATTGTTTTAAAGCTAATGTAAAATTCATTTTGAGTATTAGGCTTTGAGGTGATTTATATATTATATGATTTAAAAGGGACCCAGAAGAATTTAAATTTTAACGGTTTGAGTGTATAAAATGGAGCAGGTGAGAAAAAGGACTATTATACAGGCTATTATTGATGTATTAACAGAAGAACAACGTCCTCTTTCTGTTAAAGTAATTTATAATAAAATTGTAAGTAAAGAGTATTACAATTTTAAAGCACAAAATCCATATAATGTTGTTAGAGTTGAATTAAGAAGACATTGTGTTGGTATCGACTTTCCTTCTGCTCAAAAGAAAAAGTATTTTCAGGTTTTTAACGATGGAACTTATTCTTTATTGCAGTACTCAGATAGTATAAATTCTTCTACAAAAAATAAAATTCCTATTGATTATGAGCAAAAATGTGTAGAGGGATTGCGTGAGTTACGTAAAGATTTTACCAATAACTTTAAAGAGCATATATTGGCCCAGTTAAAGGATATTGATCCGGAAATTTTTGAAATTTTCTGTAAAAAACTTTTGATGGTGTATGGGTTTAAAGATTTGAAAGTGACCCGTGCCAAACGTGATGGTGGGATTGATGGATATGGAAAATTAAAAGTAGGTATTTCTCATTTAAATGTTGCTGTGCAATGTAAACGTTGGAATAAGACTTCATATTAATCCGACAGATGGTTTTCCCTTAGATGTTGTCTATTATGAAACTTTTATTATTTCAAATGATCCGAGGACCCGTTTTTTCATGTTATGTCAGGTAGTTGCCCATGGTTACCCTGCATTGAAAAAATGGATTATCCTTTATTCGAAAAAGGAATATCTGGAGGTTAGTAAAGTGCTGTCGCGTAAAATTGTATGTTTTTCTCTTCATAAAAGCATGTGTAAAATAAATGAGTGGATTGAGAGAGAACCTTTTATACAGCATTTGCTGGAAGAGAAACGTTTGTTTCAATATGATTCTGGAAATATGGCTGCGCGTTTATTTTTTTCTAAATATTTGAGTTTTCAGCAGGATAAATACAGATACCTTCATTTTTTTTGCTGGCTTGGAGTAGGTATGACCGATCAGAATATGACCGATATACCTATGGAAAAAAAGTTGGCACTGGATGAATGTCACCGACTCTCTGTACAGGATACAGCGGATGCACCGCTATTACCGGAAGTATGGGCGGAAATTGTCCAAAAAATTGAAGGACGGACTCTTGTTGCCCACAATAAAGGATTTGACGAAACGCACCTTATCGGGTGTTACGAACATTACGGTATATCTTATCTGAACTATACTTTTGGATATACCCTCTGGGTTTTGCGTAGAAGATTATCTGAATTGTATGAACATCAGTTCCCTACAGTTTCTGCCTACGTTGGTTTTGACTTAGATATTCACCACTACCCCTTTGTAAATGCAGAAGCATGTGCCAGGAGAGCAATTGAATTTCTTTAAAATAACAATCTGATGAACGAAAAACCTCTTATTACTCTTAATCAATACATTGCTAAACGCAAAATTTTTGAAATTCCCAGCTACCAAAGAGGATATGTTTGGGGGAAATCGCGCCGTACAAATAGCAACGATACAGATTCTGTTTCGTTTTTTATTAATAATCTTATTCAAGGATTTGAAACGAAGTCTTCAATGTTTTTGCAAGGGGTTACCGTTTCGGAACTGTCAGATAAGATAGTGATTATTGATGGTCAACAACGAACTACGCTTCTGTACTTGATAATGTTATATCTTGGGAAAGTAGGTAACTTCACAATCAGATACACAGTTCGTAAAGAATCCGATAGCTTCCTTCAAGGACTCAAAGGTAAATCGTTGGAAGAGATAGTTAAAATATGTTCTCTAAATGAAAATGAAGCATACCAAGATATTTACTTCTTCAAGAAATCCCTTTGCTTGATACATCGTAAGCTTCAGAATATTGACAAAGAGAAATTATTTCAATACTTATCCAATCAGATTAAGTTCTTGTACATAAATATCCCAGAAGCAAACGCTGCCTCTATTTTTACCATGATGAATGGAAATAAAGCAGATATGCTTGCTCAAGAGGTCATAAAAGCTGATTTATTAAGATTAGTGTCTCAACCACGGAATGAAGTTGTAATTGATGAGTCAACTCGTTGGGATACTAACATGATAAGAAGTAGATATGCCAGAGAATGGGATAAATGGCTTCATTGGTGGAATCGTACAGACGTGCAGGATTTCTATAATACTAAAAATATTATGGGACTGTTAATCGAAACATTATACAATAGCAAAGAAAAAGACCAATTATCATATGAGGGTTTTAAGAGAGTTTTTTTGGATAAGGATGATAAAATAAAAGCAGCGAAGGACACATTCTCAATGTTGCGAAAACTTCAAAAACGATTTGAAGATGTATTTTATAACTATGAGTTACATAACAATATAGGTTCCGTAATGCATATTCAGAGAAACGCTCAACCTTTTATTCAATCATATTTTGTTCGTACGGACGAGATAACGGATATAAATCTTTATTCGGATCTGGTCTATCTTGGAGTTAATCACAGTGATATCATTAAATTTGACAAAAAGGCTATTCAAATGGCGTATGATTATTCGTTTGACGTTTTGCAAAATGACAATCTTTATAATGAAGAGGATAAGGAACCTGCATTTAGGCAGTTATTGCGTCGCAATGTGCAGGCATACACAGATATTAAGCAGGCTTTTGATTTTGAGATATGGAAAGAACGGTCTCTTGAGCATATATTTCCAAAATCTAAGGAGAATGAATTGGGCTCATTCGAGGGGAATAGTGGTGTGCATAGTATTGGAAATTTAGTTTTGCTATACAAGAATGACAACTCTTCGTTCAATGCCTCTTCATTTAATGACAAAAAAGCGATATATTTTAGCTTAGACAAACGTAAAGGATTCAAAAGTCGTAACCTATTGCATACTATCTCTGTGTTTGCATCTGAGAAATGGGGTATTGAAGAAATAAAAAAACAGAAAGAGACTTTTTTAGATGAATTTAAAAATCAATATGCGAAATATAATGCTAAATACTCCGATGAAAACGCTTAATATAGGACAGTTATACAATTTGACGGAAATTTTTACTGGCAAATACACAAAAATCGTTATTCCTGATTTGCAACGTGACTATTGCTGGGGTGGAAAAGGACGACTGGTACAAGACTTTTTGGAAAATATTATCGAAAAAGGTTATCGTTCTCGTGTTGATTTGTCAATGGGTCTACTGTATGGTTACGAAGAGCCTTATGGGCACATACAATTGTGTGATGGGCAACAACGCATAACAACACTATTCTTGCTCATTGGTATGTTAAACAAAGAGTGCAGCAACCAATTCCGAAATTTGCTTATCTCCGATTTTGAATATTACAATGATGACAAAGAGCCATATATGCAATACGCAATACGAGAAAGTTCTCTTTATTTTCTCAGTGATTTGGTGTGTGAGTTTTTTCTAGAATCAGAAGGTGAACCAAATGATATTAGAAAGCAGTGTTGGTATTTTGGCGACTATGACAATGATCCAAGTATTCGGAGTATGCTCAACGCATTACAGGATATTCACGAATTATTGGCTTCTCCGGTTAATCGTGACATAGACAAAAGCGACCTTGCTCGGTATGTTACTCAGAATTTGTGGTTTATGTATTACGATATGGGCACACGAAGTTTAGGAGAAGAGACCTTTGTTATCATAAATACGACTGGTGAACCATTATCTCCGACCGAAAATCTGAAACCTCGTTATGTTACAAAATACCCTGACTCATCAGATATGTGGGAAAAGTGGGAACAATGGTTCTGGATGAATAGAAACCGGGATAAAAATGACACTGCCGACAATGGTCTACTGGAGTTTTTGAGGTGGGTGATTGTGTTGGAAACCAAAGATGTTAAAGAGTTTGAGAAAACACAAGAATCCTTGGTCAAACAATCAGAAGTCGATCGTTTTGATTTTGAGCCTGTGCTGAGAATAGAGCCCCAAACTATTGATCAGTATTTCAATGTCGTAAAAAAACTGTTTAACGAAGCTCTTCCAAATAATAAACTGTGGCTGTCTCCGGAGCGGATAAATTCTCAGATTGATTGGTTGAGAATTTTGCCTTTGATTGCTTACTCTATTAAATTTCCTAATGCTCAAGAACGTGACATTGTCAGAGTCAAACATTTTTTCAAGAACATTGCCCAACTTAACCATATTCGTAAAGACATAGGCCGAGTGTTGTCATACGCTGTGGAAGTTATCAGGTTGATGGTTCATCCTGATATTGCACATATAATCTATATAGAGAATATTTCTGATCAGCTATTGACAGAAGAAGAACGTTTGAAGTTTACCATTTTCTTAGAATCAGAAAACAGAATCGAAATTGAAGATGCCTTTTGGAAGATTCAATACAAAACAGACCAAGATATGGATGGAAAGATATGGAATGGAGAAATCTTGCCTATCCTAAAATGGAGCTTTGTGAATGATCGATTCAATTTTGAGGAGTTTAAGAAATATATGAATGTATTCTATGAGGTGTTTAAAGGTGAGTGTGATGGTACTATTGACCTTACTCGCAGAGCATTAATCACATGCGAATTGAAAGACTATCCAAAATACTTTAAAGGACAGACTAATAAGTCTTTTGGTTGGGATTATAATGATTTTAAAGTTCTTATTAATGAAAATGTAGACAAGTTCTTTGAGTTCTTTAAGAAGATAGTCTATTCAGAGAAGAGTGTGTTGGAAGTGCTTGCTCAAATGTGTGATAGTTTTCCGATAGAAAAACCTTGGGCTGAGTTTGTGCATATACCCGATTTATTAGCATATTGTAATGAAAAAAATATTCAATGGTGGGGTGATGAGCAAGGCTGGATATTGGTCAAGGATAAGTATACGAGTGGCAGACACGCTAATGTAAATGCATATAAGTTTTATTTGGAACTAAGCCAATTGTCCGAAAAATTTTGGGAAGAAAGAGAATGGAAACTTTGGTTTTATGAATATGGAAATACCTGTACTGTTTTTGATAACGACATTAGTAAGATGGCTATAGACATAAAATGTTTAGGAAATACTTCCTTTATTATTGAAGTGTTTATGCGATCAAAAGAATCTGATATAGAAAATGACTTGAGTGAATTTGCTACCAGGCATGGATTGATTTATAATGGGTCACGTTATGTTTGCCATATATTAATGAAAAATGACGTTGTTGAAAAATTAAAATCTATGCTCTGATTTGACATATCAGCCATATAATTTTGCGGCAGGAGTAGGCTGAATGATGCTCCTGCTAATCTTTTATCCATAAATACTATGGCAAATTTTTATTGTGAATACTGTAGGCAAAAGCTCTCGTCAGTATCCTATCTTACATCAGCAAGTTGCTTATATCATCCTAACGGAGCGGAGAAAGGTAAGCACCTCCCAGCACTTTAACCTGCCATGCACTTGTCCATTAAAAAGCTGTTGCAAAAACTTTGTAAACTTCTCAAAGAGAATCCTAATCTTGCAATCAGTAAAGCCATAGATTCATACACTATTAATAATAAAGATGATTATGAGATAACAAAAGAATGAAACACATACGGGAAGGGGACAATTGTGTGAATAAAAGGACAACAGCTGGTGTCTATCAGCGATAAATTTGTATGTTTGTAGGTGTAAACAGATACAAAGAAACGTGAGGAACAGACCAGAGCAGGTTTGTGATTTTTTGAATGAACATGGGAAAAGAGACGTGTATGAAAGAGATTATTTTGGTATTATTAAATGAATTTGCTGATTGGGAAGGCGCCTTTATCGTTTCGTGTTTGGACCAGGGTGTGAAACCAGGGAATTCTGTCGGGCATGCAGTAAAAATCTTATCGCAGGCTAAAGACACTGTGATTTCAATAGGTGGACTCCGAGTATTGCCCGATTACGATTTGAATGAGCTGCCGGAAGATTTGCGGGTTTGGTATTAATCGGTGAGATGTCTTGGTTTTCCTTAGAAGTTGAATTATTGGTCCCGCTGGTGGAAGAAACAGTCGGAGAAAAAAAATTAGTTGCCAGAATCTGTAACGCTTCCGTTTTTCTCGGAGTGCATGGTTTCTTCAATGGCGTAAAGCATACCAGTAATACACTCGCTTACCTGAAGCAATATGCTGGAGATAAATATACGGGCGAAGCGGATTATGTTGATAAACAGGCCGTCAGGGACGGGAAGATCGTAACTGCCAATGGAACCGGGCAATTGGAGTTTTGCAGGGAAATATTATATGCTTTGGAAGCTGATACGGCGGAAGCGATAGAGGAAAGTTATTTGTTTTATAAAAATGGATTCTGTCCGGAATAAAGGAAGGTTGGCAGCCCTTTAAATAGAAGTGAAATATAGTAAAATCTGGAAAAATAATGGTGCATTTGGTATATTGTGATGATAAAGCCAAAGTGTTGGATAAAATACTTGACGGCAGTAAAACGATGATAGTTCGTGGGGCTGCCGGGCGTAAAATCCCGCACAGTCGGGTAAATGAAGGGGAAATCCTTTATTTTATGCAGAAAGGATCGAAGAAGGTTTCTGCCAAAGCCACGGTGACTCATGTCGAAAATTATCTCAAACTAACGGAAGAGGAGATTACCGATACGCTCGAACGGAGTCAACCTAAACTTAATCTGACAGATAAACAAAAAGAACGCTGGCATAAAAAGTGCCTGGTCCTGGTAGAATTTGCCGGAGTAGAAAAGATAGAACCCGCGCTTGATTTCGAACATCAGGGAAATATGGACGATTGGTTGATTATCGGCAAGATCGAAGATGTGGTTGTGGGGACAAGTGTTCCTTATAACTATGAAAACAGCAGGTTCAAGTAAATTTACCTGTATTGTTGTACGGGACGGTGGGCGGACGGTTAGTTGCGGGAGATTGCCTGAAAATGAGAACAGGACGTTTGGGAAGGCATAAAGTAAGTGGAAGGCTATCCATCGGGGTGGCTTTCGTTGTGTTATTTCAAATAGTCTTGGAGGAATGACATGGAATTATGGGAACGGATTCAAAAAAATTTTAAGCTGCAAGCGCCGATTGCCTGTGGCTAAAGAAAAAGAAACGGACTAGTGAATGTTCATTTGTTCCTTTTTGTATTTTGGGGAAATGAAAATAAGAGAGGGTATGAAACTAAAAATAGGTATTATCATCGGGTTGCAAATTATGTTTTGTTTGGGCCGTTGTAATGCCCGTCAGCCTCGATATTTGGAGGAAAGCCTGTATAGCCTGGCAAACATGGATTTCGGGACACATATAGCTATATCCTGTATCCAGACGCTGGGTATCACTGCAATTGCACAAGTAACCGGTGAACCGGAGTCCGAGGACTTTCCCGGTAGGTATCCTTGGCCAGGTTTCGGCGGAGTGTCGAAGATACCCCCAACGGAAGACCTTATCAATAAAAAAATCACCGGCATTGCCCGGGAAATTTCCGGGGAAAACCCCGCCGTCATGGGAGCGATCCAAGACTGTGTCAGCGACATAAAGGCTTATTGCAGGGAACATTCGGAACAATATAAAGACCGCAACGTCGATCTGGCATCGGGCGAACTGATGATACTGAAATGGTTGGGTATGACGGACATCCTTATCAGGCATGGATATGCCTGGGAACTCGACTGGAGATGTGAGTTAGAGGATTTTGAATTCGCCCTGCAGGAAATCCTGAAAAAGAACGAGGACGCAGGATGCCTGTTAAAAGCACTGGGGGACGAAACACTCAGCGAGGATGACAATATTACCGTTTGGTGTACCCGCTTCAGTAAAGCCTGTCCTTTGTCTGCGGTAGGGTGCATCGATATTGACAGCGACAGCTATGTGATCTTCCCGACACAAAAAACAGTCTTGGACCGTTTTTGGCAAGCAGCGGCACAAATCGGACAAAAGGTTGCTCCAGTTGAAAACAGCTGAAATAGTTTTAATTAATGTCAGGTCGATCACGAGGAAGGGAAACCAAATGATGCAATGGCGTACCGGTTCGATTATTGCTCGTCGTCTTTCTATTATCCGTAATGCCGGTCTGATCCTCTTGATGCTGTACAGCCAAATTGCCGAGAGGGGCACAACCGAAGAGCTGCAGTGGTAAATCGTGCTTTTTCAGCTCCGAGTGTTATATGTTCCGGTCAATACAAAAAGAGGTGGAAAATGTCGTCGTAATTTGTGGTGTATCTTATCAAGTATTTACATCAAATCACAGCAGTGTCAAAATTTGCGTCGAAAGCCGTTTTGGTATATCTTATCAAGTATTTACATCAAATCAC
>UMCV01052061.1_pt1 | contig 11765 bp, 8 predicted proteins | sample 1964311 | NCBI WGS metagenome assembly UMCV01 (sample SAMEA4835976, study PRJEB28245) | human gut metagenome | biome: gut microbiome; material: fecal sample | place: Denmark | collected 2008 | reverse complement strand
CCTGGGTATAAGCGCAATCAGCCTTGCGCCCTGTAGGGGCAAAAGCCTTTTAAAAAAGGATATTAAGAATGAAAACAAGAGAAGGCAAGAAACCAGCACCACGATGGCAGCGATGTAGATATCTATGTAGAAATGCCCCCTAAGTTTTTCCTGATAGTCCGTCTGAAAGCATACCTTGAAGCCCTTCTATGTAAGGGCGGAAGTTTTGAGAAAAAGCCTAAAAATTTGCAGAAAAATATACCTAATCTTACTTTATATCATACATTTATCAAAATAATCGAATTAATACTTGGTCATTTCACCGAAAAGTTGTACTTTTGCCTAAATTTCAATAAAGAAACAACATGGAAGATTACGATAAACTTATGGTTGGCGACCAATCTACTGACGGGCGCATTATAATTGCTGATAAAGACAGACTTTGCTATCTGGTAAAATCAGGGAGCAAAGGCAGCTTTAGTATTCGTACCATATCCAAGCAATTGCTGGGAGAATTTATAGACTACTATAAAAAGAATCCCAACAAAAAGGCTGAGGATGCCAGAGTAGAACTCAAAGAACTGTCTGACATTGATAAATATGAATATGGCTACAACGCTACGTTGACAGCTATGGCTAAGATGGTTCTTGACCCAAAGAACGAACTCGTCAGAAAAGGGAATCCAGCAGAATCTTCTCGTGCAGAAAACCATTTGCTTAAGACTACAGGCCTTCAGCAGATTTACTATGGTGCTCCTGGCACAGGTAAATCAAAGACCATCAAGGACTTGACTTTCGGAGAGAGCGTGATTCGTACTACATTCCATCCAGACTCTGATTACGCCTCTTTTGTAGGTACCTACAAGCCTATCACAGAAGAAGTTACGCTGCGCGATTGCTATGGCAAAAAGGTAATCGATGAAGAAACGAATGAAGTCGTAAAGGAAGAAAGAATTGCCTACAAGTTCATTCCTCAGGCTTTTCTCGAAGCCTATGTTGAAGCGTGGAAGAAATTAGGCTCCAGCAAGAAGCAATATCTCATTATCGAGGAAATAAACCGAGGCAATTGTGCCCAGATCTTTGGTGATCTGTTCCAATTGCTCGACCGCAACGAATATGGTTTTTCCGATTATCCTATCGTAGCAGACAAGGATATGCAGAAGTATATCGAAAAGGAATTTGCGGGATGGGAGATTACGAATAAAGACGAAATCAACCAGCTCTATGGCGAAGCCAATATGGTAAGCCTCATCATGAAGGGAGAGCGCCTTGTTCTGCCTTCAAACCTCTATATTTGGGCTACAATGAACACCAGCGACCAGAGTCTCTTCCCTATCGACTCTGCCTTCAAGCGCCGCTGGGATTGGAAGTATGTGCCTATTCGCGAAGGTCGTGACAAAGGAACCAACGCTCCTCTCAACTGGTACATCAACACGGGAGATAAGCAGTACAAATGGTGGTCATTTATCAGCAAGGTTAATGAGCTGATTGGTTCACTTACCAATTCAGAAGACAAGAAACTCGGCTATTTCTTCTGCAAGGCAAAGGATGGCGAAATCGATGCCGATTTATTCGTTAGTAAGGTTATCTTCTATCTCTGGAATGATGTGTTCAAGGACTATGGTTTCGATGATAAGGACTTTCAGGATGAAGAAGGCAAGATTCTGTCTTTCGACCGATTCTATGAGGATAAGAACGGCAAAACTAACGTTGATATAGCTATCGTTGAGCAGTTCTTGGAGAATTTGGGAGTAGAGGATTTCTTTTCAGATGAAGGAGAGGAAGAGGATTCAGAAGATTCATACGAAAAAGAATCTGATTGGAACCTTAACAATAACAACAATAGCAATTCAAATTCATACGATTACACAAAATATCGAGTTAACGGAAGTAGCGAACTCCTAGGAAAAGGAAGAATGGCTCTTGCCGTAATGGAATATCTGGTTAATGATAAGAAAGAAACATATTCTGAAATATTATCAGATATATCAAGGATTATCAATTCAAAAACAGATCGAATAGTTATAAAAGTTGAGGACTATCCTCTTTGGAAAGAAAAATATAAAAATGACAAAGGTAAACGTTGGTATGACGATTACCCTTTAACAACAATAGATAACGTCAAATTTTATTTTACAACACAATGGGGCAAAGGAAACATCCAAGCTATTCTTCATTTAGCGAGAACAAAAGGATGTACTGTTGAATCCGTAAAATAACATAACATGAGAATCCTCATAGAAGAACATCAGTATCAGGCTGATCAGATTAGGGATGTCCTGCACGGCATTGATGCCATGCAGGACATTGACGGCAACGTCAGCATCAACTACGTTGGGTATTACTACAATACCCAGCTCAACGATTGCGTCTTTATTTTGCCGAAAGTACTGCTCGAAGACACCCCAGAGGGCGAAAGAGTATTCGGCAAATACGCCCCGGAAAACATCGTCAACCTGAACCAGAACAACCCACTCTCTCAACAGGAGAAAGACTTCATCTATGAGTTCTCTGTCTGGATTTACCGCACCATCGAGGTTTACAACAATACCACCAGAAACGGCATTGTCTATCACCAGAAAATAGCGTGCCTCGGTAAAAGTAACAGACAAATCAACAACACATTCCTCGATATTCTCCTGGCTCTCATCGACTTCAACAAGCATAACCAGGATTTCATCTTCTTCATCCTGAAGAACATCCATTCCGGTTACAACCGCATTCATTGGTCAAAGACCATAGCCACCACGAGAGCCATCATCAGCAAAAACAGCCCTGTTTATACCCATCCTGTCAACAGGAAAAAGCAGATCAATTTTGATGAAGAACTCTTGATTATCTTCTATTCCATCCTGAATTATATCAGCGAAAGATACGGCTTCGCCAATCATATCAACTGCAATTTCCAGCTGATAACAGGCTATCGTTTCAAGACCTATCTGGATGGATTAGGAAAGACCAGGCTGCTCCATATTAAGTATAAATACTTCTCAGACAAGGCTTTACACCTCTGGCAACTATGCTACGATTTCTTTGACAATGCCAAGCGCATGAACATCCAGCAGGAACGCAAGGAGTATCTTCTGGTTAAGAGTTTCAATATCGTTTTCGAGGCTATTATTGATGAACTTCTAGGCGAGAAGAACATTCCAGCCGGACTGAAAGAACAGGCTGACGGCAAGCGCATAGACCATCTGTACAGCTACCAGAACCTGATTACAACAAGAAATCAGGAGCCAGTTTATTACATCGGCGACAGCAAGTATTACAAGTTAGGTCATGCCATCGGCAAAGAATCTGTGTATAAGCAGTTTACGTACGCCAGAAACATCATCCAGTGGAACCTGAACCTCTTTATGAACGACGATAAGGACGATGAAGAACTGCAATACGACAAGCGTAACTTTGGCAACGTACCCAAGCTTCGCGATGACCTGACGGAAGGCTACAACATCATTCCGAACTTCTTCATCAGCGCAAAGATGGCAGAGAATCTCTCTTTCTCAGACCAGATTTCGTCAACCGACAGGGAAAAGAAGTGCTTCAACACCCAGCATTTCAACGACCGCCTGTTCGACCGCGACACCCTTCTCGTCTTCCACTACGATGTCAACTTCCTCTATGTAGTATCTCTGTATGCCCGTCATAACGAGCACCAGAAATTCGCCTGGAAAAACCGGGTTCGCAAGATGTTCCGTGATGAAATCCAGAAGATGCTAGACGAAAGATACGACTTCTATCGCCTCACGCCGAAAGAAGATACGCAAGTAGAAGAATTCGTCAGCCGGAATTTCAGAAAGCTTATCGGCAAGATATTCTCGCCAACGAAATCCAATGATTATCTGATACTTGCGTTCGAGAAAGAAGACTCCGACGAGGAGCAGAAAGAAGCTATCATAAACGATGTTAAGGAGAAATTCTATATAGAGGGATTTGCCTTATCAACTAACAGCAAGATTGACTAGCGTATTATAAGATACCTTCCACAACATCAATATCCGCTGCAGCCCAGTTGAGCCCTTTCAGCTCATCTTTGCTGCACCACTTGCTATCAGCGTGCTCACGCCTCTTGAACCCATCAGCATCGCCTTTTGGGGTGCATAAAAAGGCAGTCATGGTTATCGAGAAATCAGGATACTCGTGATTCACTGTCACCAACTCCTCTCCTACTTCTACCGGATACTCCATCTCCTCCATCAGCTCACGAGCCAGCGCCTGTTGAGGAGTTTCACCAGGCTCAATCTTGCCACCAGGAAACTCCCATTTATAGCTGGTATACTCAAACTTTGTCTTGCCTTTCTGCATGCAGAGATACTTGCCATCATGGCAAACCACGGCTGCTACCACATTATAATGTTTCATTGTTCTTATCTCCTATTTAAAATATCATTTACTCCATCCACTGGAAATCTTCCTGCAATTCCTGCGACAACGGATTGTCCATGTGGATATCATACAATATGGAACCATTCGTCGTTACATCCTTTCTCGGATTCTCCAAATGACCAGTTCCTACATAGGTGTACGGCAGGGTGATACCATTCTCAGCACTCACCTTCCTCACAAACACCAATACCCTCTTGGCAGTTCGCTGCAAAGCCTCATCCTTGGCAGAGATACGAGCAATACTCTCCCACTGGAAAACATCTGGCGACAAGAACTTGTCATTATACTTCAAATGTTCATCCAGCGAGGCATCCTTCTTTAAACCTGCAAAGATATACATATTGCCATCTTTATAATAAGTGCCATACTGATTGTGCTTCGGATTCTCCAGGATTTTCAAGAGCACCTGATCCTGACGATAGTCCTGCCACAACAGGAAATCTTCTTTCGTGTCAGCATATCTTGCCTCATATTGCGTCAAACCATAGTTAAGCAAATCTTGCAAGTAAGCCTCATATTCCTGTTCTCTTTCGCCACATAAATGTACTTCATCCTCTTCTATCTTCACAGCAAATCCCTCTTCCAGGAATCGCAAAGCGTGCTCCAGTTGCTCATGCTTGAAACCAGGAATCTCCTCCCGGATATTGGCTTCTATATGCGATAACGTAGTCTCTCCGTTCAGTAAATTCTTGATTACCAAATACTCATGCTCTCTTACCAAAGGCAAAAGACTAGAAAGATAATTGATACAAGCAATCTGCTCTTCTGAGAATACCGGCAAGCCCTCTTCTTCTATACCCTTCAAGAAACCATAATAAGAATTGGTTTTCTTGGAGCCAATCTTTATCTTCATGAATTTCAAGAGATTAGGAGCATAATCACTATTCATATAATCCATGTGCGATGGATAAGACGGAGTTTTCAGATATGCCTTGAAGTTCTGATAATCCATCTTCAGATAGTTGATGCGGTTGAAATTCTCGCTCTCAATCTTGTCGATGATTTCCTCTTTGGAAAGGTCATCAATGTGTACCTCAACGCCATATTTATCCAAGCCCAAGCTCTTGAAATCATTCCTTACCATGAACTTCAAGAGTTTCTTTTCCAAAATAGAATTGCGGGAAAGACTGCCTAGCGCCAAGGCTATATGAACGCTACGCTTATAGCTGTTGCCAATGAAATCGAGTATCGTAACATAAGGCTTGTTTGTATACTTACGAAGACCTCGACCCAATTGCTGCAAAAAGATGGTACTAGATTCCGTTGGGCGCAGAAAGAGCACCATGTTGACACCAGGAATATCCACACCCTCGTTCAGGATATCTACAGCAAACAAGATTTCCAAATCCCGGTTTTCATCCTGTAAATCATTGTAAGCACGAATACGTTCACCGGTCTTGTTCTTACCGCTCAAGAAAGCTGTATGGTAATAATCACCCAGATTATCAGCCATCATTCTGGCATGCTGGATGTTTCTACAGAAAGCCAGCGCCTTCAGCTTCTGGTTTCCCATTCGATGCTTCTCTATCTGCTGGTGGATAAACTCGCAGTTTTCAGGTGTAGAAATTTGCGAAATCAAACGGCGTTCGCCAGATGCTGTCAACCCATAATCAACCAGTTCGTCACGAATACCATAATAGTGGAAAGGCACAATCAGATCATTGATGATGGCATCACGAAGCCGCAACTCGTATGGGATATTATTGCCGAAAATCTCTACTACATCCTGATTATCCATTCGGTTCTCGGTAGCTGTCAAGCCCAGCAGGAACTCCGGCTCAAAATAGTCGATGATTTTCCGATAACTGTCTGCTACAGCATGGTGACACTCATCGATGATGATATAATCGAATTCCTTCTTATCAAAGAGTTCGAGCGAACGGCACATCGAAACATTGGTAGAGAACAGGAAATCCTCACCTGTTTCCTTTGCCTCTGCATTATACAGGCCGCAGGTTTTAGAGCCACCAAAGACCTTTTGAAATGTCTCCAGGGATTTCTTCAAGATAGAGCCTTCATGTACGATGTAGAGCAATCTGTCGGGGTTAAAATTGAGCGCATCGAATGCTGCCAGATACGTCTTTCCTGAACCTGTGGCAGAAATCACCAAAGCCCTCTCCTGACCGATGGCACGATACCTGTTCAATTCCCTAAGTGCTTTGCGCTGCATATAATTAGGTTTGATCTCAGAATCCGCCATATCATAATCCATATCCCAATGCTCAATAGCAAAACTGAGTTTGGTAGAATATTCTTTAATTCTATCCTGCGATAATTCATACGTCTGATTCCATAGACTTTCAAACTCATTCATTGCATCAAGATAAGCCTCGGTATCATGCTCGCAATTTACCACCAAATCCCACTCTATGTTTTTCAGCAAAGCATAGCGTGTGATATTAGAAGAACCAACAACCATTTCTATACCATTTTCCAGTTCGAAAATATAGCCTTTAGAATGGAAACCATTGGTAAAATAGTTCTTCTCATCGTGGAAACATTCATCGTCCAGATGACACTCAAAATTAGGATGTTGTGCCAAACTCAAAAAGTAGTTTAACGATTCTACATCGGTAAAATTCTGATAAGTAGAAGTGATAATTCTTCCTTTAGCTCCACGCTCTATAGCAGCACTAATGTCTTTAGCCAAGAGTACCAGGCCGGCTTTCTTGATAAAGCTGACTGAAAAAGCAAATGACTTGCAGCGGCGCAAGTTCATCTGAATGGTAGACAGGAAGGTTGTCTCTGTATAATTGGTCAAGAATCTAGATTCCATAAGTCTTGCATTTCTTTAATTGCGTACAAAAGTACAAAAAAGAATCCATTTACATCATCTTTTCTCCTATTTTTTTCGGCTTATTTATCATATTTGGGGCGCCATATAAAGCTTTTGCCCCTACAGGGCGCCAGGCGTGCGGACATGAATACCCAGGGCGAATGCCCTGGGCTAGGAGCTTCTGCCCCTTCAGGGCGTGAGGGGAATGGCAGGGGGCGTGAGGAGAATGGCAGGGGGCATGAAGGGAATTACAGGGATGCGTGAGGTGGAATGGCGTTTAATCTGTTAAAAACATCACATGTATGTATAATAAATATTAAATTAAAGTGAGCGTCATGACGCTCACTTTTTATTTGGTTATTTGAATGTTTTTTATTACCTTTGCACGAAATTTTGAAATTATGAAAAAAATGAAGCATATTAACAGCAATCACCTCGACTTTATGAAGAAAAGGTGTTTCGGAAGCTTAGGAGAACTCCTAAGCGAGCTGTGGTATGCTATAATTACTAATAATCGGTCGAGATGCCAGGTATCTGCGACCAAGTATCAACTTAACACCATATCAACACCCAGAAAGTAAACACAACCTTACCCGCCCCCACACCTTACGATAGTAGGCGCTCGGCAGCCTCCAGCGGCTTACGCTAAAAACGTTAGCGCAAACACACGCCCTCTGCTAAAATGAGGAGGAAACAATTAATCAACCTAAAGACAACAAAAGAAGATGAAACTTTTTTTTTATAGGAAATTTATTCGCTTCGTAATAAAGCACTTTACCATCGTTATCAACAATACCATACAGATGAATGGTGGACAATACATCGAGCACATGAACAACTATCAGGGAAAGGAGGATGAGAAATGTCTGGACAAAGAATGATCATCATGAACGCTGGTAGCTCGTACTTCGAGCATGTGGAGAATTATTATGGCAGCAATGCCTGTGAGCAAAACTCATGCAGAAATGCTGAGATGCCGGAAGAGCTGAAAACGGAAAAGGCTCAGAGGATAAAGAACAACCTGATAGAGATAGGCTTGGTAACCGAAAATTTCATGCCATCAGGACTGTCATCATCCGAAGCTGCCATCCTTGCCAACCAGATAGGTACAGAGTTGAAAATCGATAATATATGGAGCGTATTCGGCAATTATTGGGGTCCTAATCCGAACTCGATGAGAGCCGCCTACAACCGAGGAATGGATCAGAAGAAAACGATTCCCTTCCTCGAAAAAGTGATGCCTGCTATCAGAGGTTAATCTGGCAGGTAGTACTAGTACGCGTACATAGTACGTACTAGGTAGAAGCGAGAAATTTGCCTTACCTTTGCCCCCGGAATTCAGAACCAATGCGGTCTGAGTTTCGGGGGCTTTTGTGTATCTGCACATCAACCATGGTGGGAGCCCCCAATCTTCTAAATTATTTAAAATGATGGAAGTGAAAGCGTATGTGTTCAGTCCTTCTCCTTACAGACGGCTGAGAGTGGTGAAAACGGAAGAGGGGATTACCCCACAAACCAATCTTTTATTAACGAAATAACATGACAGAAACACAACATGTAATTGCACTGAACCCTTATCGCAAGGGCAATAAGGGAAAGGTGTTTTCCAACAGTATGGCGGTGTATGACAAGGTGATTGCATCGCCGGAAATCAGGAAGATGATTCAGCAGATTAGGGGCGAACTGCCTATCCCGAAGGTGAATGCCAACGATGCAGAGGCGGTGAAGAAGGCGCAGGACAGGCTGAAGAGCGAACTGCCTTTCTTCTGTCCCCACTACGGCATTTTCAAGAACAATGTGCGCAGACAGGAGAATGCCCAGCCCGAGAGCTTCATGTTCCAGACTATCATCGACGTGGATGACAGGGAATATGTAGACAAGGCTATCGAGAAGGCAAGGGAGCTGAACTGCTCTGACAGCATCTGGAACGGCTCGCTGCTGCACCTCTGCTACAGTGCCCGGAAGAAGCTGCACATCGGTATCAGACTGCCGGTGGGAATGACCATCGAGGAGACGCAGAAGGCGTATTGCGAGGCGCTGGGGGTGCCGTATGACGAGAGCTGCATCACACCCGAGAGAATGATTTATCTCACGGATAAGGACTCGGAAATCTACAGGTCGAAGATGTGGTGCGCCGTGCTGAGCGAGAAGGAGATTCTGATGCGAAGGCAGGCGTATCTGGACCGCGGACTGACCGTGGACGGAAGAGGGAAAGTTGATAGCCATGGTGCTGATGCTCCTCATATCGGGGATTCTGGAGGCAATCAGAATGCTGGCGGACTGGAAGCCAGAGAGAAGAATCTGATTGCGTTTGACCTCTTTACGCAGGCTGCCGGACTCGGGGGTATGGAGATTGATACCGTGGGGTCGAGACACTCTTCGCTGCTGGCTATCATGAGCGCCGGTGCTTCGAGGGTGATGGAGGAAGAGGAACTGATGAAGGTGGTGAGGGTGAAAATGCCGAGCTACTATCAGGAGAACGACTGCCATCAGCTGATTCATGACTTCTATGCGAAATATGCTGACAATACGAAGCCGATGTCGAGGGAAGTGATGAGGGTGAATGCGCTGGCGGAGCAGAAGGCCAGCCAGCAAGTTAATAGTTTACAGTTGAAAGTTAATAGGGCAGATGGTAATCATGCTGTTCAAGGTTCGAATCTCAAAGTTCAAAGTACCGGGGAGGATTATCCTGACCCGCCGGAGATGCCGAAGAAACTGCCGAAGCTGGTGGAGCTGCTGATATCGAGGACGCCGGAAATTTATAAGCCGGCTGTGGCGCACGCTATCTTCCCGCCGCTGGCTACGCATCTCTGGAAGACGAGATTCCGGTATATTGACAACGTGGAGCACGAGGCGAGACTGATGACGCTGCTGCTTGCGGGTACCGGAGCGGGTAAGAGCAGCGTGAACAGGCCTATCGATTTCATTATGGAGGATATCAGGCTGAGGGACGCTGAAAACCTGAAGCGCGAGAAGGCGTGGAAGGATGAGATGCTGCGCAAGGGTGCCAACAAGGATAAGCGCAAGAGACCTGAAAACCTGATTATCCAGGAAATTGATGCGGATATGACAAACCCGGCTTTCGTGATGAGAACGGCTGAAGCGCAGGAACATTTCCTCTATACTTCGCTCAATGAGCTAGACCAGTTTGATGCACTCAAGGGTAGCGGAAGCCAGCAGTTCCGTATCATGTGTCTGGCAGCAGACCCAGGTAATAAATACGGACAAACTCGCGTAGGAACGATGAGTGTTACGGAGCGTGTTACCATCCGGTTCAACTGGAATGCATCTACCACCATCCAGAAGGGTCAGCGTTACTTCTCTAAGGTTCTTACCGATGGTCCTATCAGCCGTATCAACTTCTGCACCATCCCCGAAAGGGAAATCGGAGAAGATATGCCTGTTTACGGAACTTATGATGAATCGTACCGTGAGGCGCTACGGCCTTACATCGAAAATCTGAACAAAGTAACGGGCCTGATTGAGTGTAAGGAGGCGTTTCAGCTTGCCCTCAAGCTGAAGGATGAGAATGCTGAGTTTGCCCGGCTGTCGCAGGACAGGACGTTTGAGAATCTCTCGTTCCGTGCCAACGTCATCGCTTACCTGAAGGCGTGCGTGCTGTATGTAGCCAATGGTTGCAAGTGGGAGCCGGAGATTAATGAGTTTATCCGCTGGAGCGAGCAGTATGACCTGTACTGCAAGATGCGGTTCTTCGGCGACATGATTGCGAAGGAGAACTTTATGGCGCAGAGGAGTTCGAAGCGTGGGCCTCAGAATCTTTTACAGATACTGCCCGATAGTTTTACGGCTGCGCAGTTGCTTGCCATCCGGCTGGAGCATGGTTTGGATGCGAAGGGTACCGATATGATGATCAGGCAGTGGCTGCACCGGAATTACACCAGGCGGGCGTATCAGTATACGGGCAAGCGTGACAGTTGTGACAGTTGTGACAGTTTTGAGAAGCTGAAGTACCGCCACGACGGTATGGTTATTAAATCTTAAATTTATTTTTACTTATGCAGATAGTTTTAAAACGTATAGCGAAGAAGAAGACCTACACGATAGGTCGCCTTTACATCCTGGAGGATGAGGATGTGAAGAAGCGCACGATTGAGAGTGTGAACAAGTGCAGGGGGCTGAAGACGGTGTGCGAGGTGCCTCCGGAGAAGCTGAATGCGGACTCGTATTTCTGTGATACGCTGGAGCCGTGCTGGCGCAACCTTCTGGGTGTGGAGCTAAGTCCTGCCGAGGAGAATGTGCGGTTGGGGCGTGTATCGGGCAAGAAGGCGCAGAAGATGAAGGGCACGACGGCGATACCTGAGGGCACTTATCCGGTGGTGATTAGCAAGTCGCCGAGGTTTCAGATGTGGTTGCCGCTGCTGTTGGGCGTCCCTAATTTTGAGGGCATCCGCATCCATGCCGGCAATTATCCCGATGATACGCAGGGTTGCATCCTGGTGGGTGAGAACCGTGTAAAAGGCATGGTTGTGAACTCCCGCATCTGGCTCCACCGCCTCATCAATGCCATCACCGCTGCGAGAGACAGGGATGAGAGCATTTGGGGAACGATTTTGTAATGATTAGTGATTAACTGAACTTTCGCATGTGGTTCAAGTACGGGCTG
>UMCV01018514.1_pt1 | contig 11769 bp, 8 predicted proteins | sample 1964311 | NCBI WGS metagenome assembly UMCV01 (sample SAMEA4835976, study PRJEB28245) | human gut metagenome | biome: gut microbiome; material: fecal sample | place: Denmark | collected 2008 | reverse complement strand
TCAATTTAAAGTAGATACAACTTTATTTGAAGATGGATATTATGATTTTCAATTATTTGAAGGAGATCGTCAGGTTTATTTTAAAAAAGTAGGAATTGATAATACAAAACCAACGATTGAATCTAGTTTAAAGCCTTTATCGATTATAAATACCGATATTGAAAAACTTTCAACAACAGTTCGTGATTCTTTAAGTGGAGTCAGTAAACAATATGTACAAATTGATGGTGTTAGCCAAACGAGTAATGGACCATTTCCTAGAAATTTATCGCAAGGGAAACATACACTCGTTATTTATGCAAAAGATCGAGCAGGGAATGAAATTTATCAGTTTAGTGAATTTTATGCTAGTGAAGTAGGTCAATTTAAAAATTACAAAACCTCTGCGGATTTTAGTCAATTTACTTCTGATGAGCCCTTTTCTTTAATTCAATATCAAGCAAATCCAGTATCAATTTCTTTCAATCAAGGAGTAAAAGACAAAACCAAAGAAGCGTTAACTTTGCCAACGACGACCACTTTAAAAGAAGGTATTCCTTATCATAGTATTCATTTTTCAGCAAAAGAAGGAGATCATTTATTTGTTCGTTATGTTGGAGGAACCGCTCCTTATGAACGTTTTGCCATTCAAGCAAAAAATCAAACTACGCAACAATGGGACACTTTAACGTTTGGTTATGGAACAGAAACAAAGATGTTTGAATTGGAAGCTACGCCTTACATTAACCAAGGAGAAGTAGAATTATTTATTGTACCAGACTATGTTTCTAATGGTAGTGATACGATGTTATGGGTAACGGATACGCAACATTATACAAAATTTGATGACCTCAATGAAATGTTATACAAAATGATGGAATATTGTGCTGAACAATATACAACAGGAAATGCTGGTTATATGATTCACACGGGTGATTTGGTGGATGATAACGCTGCAGGAGATAATCCATCTCAAGCACAAATTGATTTAGTAACCAAACAATGGAAAATTGCTGACCGCGCCCATCAAATTGTAGAAGAAGTTGGTTTGCCAAATGGTGTGGTTACTGGAAATCATGACACAGGCTCTTCTTTGCAAACTTTAGATTATCGCTTCTTTTCGGCTTATTTTGGACAAGATCGTTTCAATAACCAACCATGGTATGGAGGTAGTTTAAATAACAATGCAAGTCATTATGATTTAATTACGATTGCGGATAAAGATTTTATGATTGTTTATTTAGGATATGGTGTAGAAGGTGACCCAGACACAATTGCTTGGGCAAATGAAGTGATTGGACATTATCCTCATCGCAATGTCATTTTAGCAACGCATGACTATTTAATGTATAATGGTGGAAATGGTATAACCTCTACCAGTTCACGATATGAAGAAATATTTAATCAAATTGTAATACCCAACGAAAATGTTTTAATGGTTTTATGTGGCCACGATAATGGTGCTTTTAGACGAGAAGTCAGCATTCCACAATCAGATCGGAAAGTTTGGGAAATTTTATCAGATTATCAATTTGTAGATTCCAATCCTGATAAACATGTCATTGGAAGTGTTTCAGGATGCAGTGGGGATGGCTATTTGCGTTTGATGCAATTTGATGATAGCGGAATGTCCAATATTACTTATACACCTTATTTTGATCAATATAATCCATTTGGTGCTGATAAAGATCAATTCCGTATTGATTTAAATTATGTTGAAAATCAACGAATGATTACTTCTGAAGCAATAGAAGTTTATACTTTAACATCACCCATTACTTATCAAGATCAACAAGAATATGCCTTAACCTATCATCAAAAAAGTGTCGTCGTTGTCTATGATGAAAATCAAAATGTAAATTATCATATTGTTGGATAAAAAAATGGATTCAATTTTAGAATCCATTTTTTGTTATAAAAATTTATGGTTTTAAACAGAAATAATGACTGGAAGAATCATTGGATCTTTTCCTAAATCACTACGCACAACACGACTAATATTTTCTTTACAAATATTTCTTAGTTCATTAAAATCGACAAGTCCTGGTTTTTGCACATAATCAAATACTGTTTTTTCAAAAATCCCTGATATTTTATCAACAATTTCATTTGCATCTTTTAAAAAGATTAATCCCCGCATTTGAATGTCTGGCCCAGCAACGATTTTTCTAGTTGACATCGAAAAAGAAATTCCAAGAATCATGACGCCATCACTGGATAGTTTTCGTCTATCATTGATAACAACACTTCCAACATCACCAATACCAATACCATCAACCATGATTTCTTTGCATTCTACCGATTCATGACTACGGATTAAGACGCCATCTTCAAAATTAGCAACCATTCCATTATCATAAACTAAAATATTGTTATGATTGTAACCTAAATCAACAGCAAGTTTGGCATTTTCAATCATCTTAATATAATAACCACGAATAGGCATGTAGTATTTTGGTTTTAAAATGGAAAGTAACATTTTTAAATCTTGACTACCCGCATGCATGGAAACCATTTCTTTACTACTAATATTAAAAATTTGTGCATTAGTTCGATAAAGTTTATCCAAAATTTTAGCATACATTAATTCGGTTCCTGTATGTGGAGGAGAAGCTAAAATAAAAGCATCTTCTTCCGTGATTTTTAAAGAATCTTCATTTTCATTGGATTCGGCAATCTTGGTTAATGTTTCAAATACTTTTGAACCGAGATCCATCGCTAAAATGACACTATTTACTTCTAAAGGATTGGTTGAAATGTTTTTTTCGTCAATAAAAGGATTTTCATAAAGTCCTTGTAAGGTATCTAAAATATTTTTGCTATAGTCGGTATACAATAATAGTTTTCGTTTACTTTTGATGGTTGCTGCAATGATTTCTTGTAAACCAAATAAATTTTGTCCATACAAGGAAATAAAAATACGCCCCTTTACATCTTCCATGATTTGGCAAAGACGGTGATAAATTTTATGATTCGGGGAAACCATTCCTTTATAAGTACTATTATAAGAATCAGTAAGTAAACATAATGTTGGCTTTGTGGATAAATAACTAATTCGATTAAAATCACTGCGATAAGGTTCATCTGCAGAAAAGTCTAAAATATAATCGCCACTATAAACAATTAAACCATGCTTGGTTTCTAAAGCATATCCAACGGCTTCACTAGAACCATGAGTCACAGCAAAAGCATAAATCGTTTTATCATCAACATGAATCGTTTCATCTCTTTTAATTTCTACAAAAGGAATATTGACTTCTTCTTTTTTATATCTTTTAGCGGCATCTTTGATCAAAGCAATCGTTAGTTTGGTGGCAAAAACGGGGGCTTGAATTTCTTCACATAAAAAGGGAATAGCGCCCATATTTTCATCATGTCCATGACTAATAAAAAAAGCTTTGATGCGATGACGATTTTCAAATAAATAATTAATTCCAGGTAAAATGATATCAATTCCTAATAAAGATTCTTCAGGATAACGAATTCCTGCATCAAAAATATACAAATCTTCATTAATATCAACGACATATAAGTTCTTGCCGTTTTCATCTAGTCCACCTAAAGCAAATATTTTAACGATTTCTTTCATAATAACCTCCAAATTTCAAAAAAAATGGGTAAACAACTATGCATTATTATACAAAATTAATAACTTAAAAACAAGATAATAAGTAAAAAAATCTTTTTTAAAATAAAAACAATCCTTACTAAAAGATTGCTTTTATGAAGAAGAACTTTTTTTAATTTGCTCAAGAAGTGCATCCATAAAATGGAAAAACGGACTATATTCTTTTCTTAATTCGTTGACATCATCTGTTGTTACGGGATTTTTTAATTTTAGTTGAAATGAACTGTTTTGTTCGTCAATTGCTAAATAAAGTCGATTATCTTTTAATAACAAAAACAAACGATGAGCACAAATTTTTTTGATTTTTCTAATTAATTCAATGCATAAACTAATAAAAGAAGTAATTTCAATATTTTCAACTGTACTAAATAGTTCAAACAATTCATTAAAAGGCTCATTTTTACTTTTTATAAGATATTGAAAGGCTGTGTTTTTTAAACGATTAGCTTCGCTTGCTAAACGATCTTTTTTTTCAATGATTAAAATTTCTGCTTTTTCATCCGTTTCAACCGGCAAAGAAAAGATTTTTCCATTAAAACTATAAGAAGAGATATAGACGTGATGGTCTTTTAATTCATCATAAGATTGAACATTACCAATTTCAAAATTAATTTCTTTATAAGTTCCTAAAAAATAATAATCACTTTTAAATTGCTTTTTTAGTTCAAATAAGGGATGACTTTTAATAAATTCTTTATTAAATCGAGAAGTGTCAAATTCAATTTCTGATAAGTAAGATTTTAAAGTTTCTTCAATGACAATTCTTTTGTACGTTCGCATCATTGGACTTAAACAAAAAATAGAAAAAAGAGCCAATAAAACAATAGCGGCAACAGAAAGAATCGTTCCAAGCCACCATTCTAAAAAAGTAAGGGCTAAAGTTCCTCCTGCGATAATAATGACACTACAAATGATGGATATCGCCATTATTTTTTTACGAGTAGTTGCAAAACGATTAAAATCCATGACATTCTCTCCTTATAATAAACAAGTTTATTATAAAATTAATCTAAAATATTGTCAATGAGTTGCTTAAAAGGTGTAGATAAAGGAACTAATGGAAGGCGTAATTGATTCAATATTAAATGATGACGATACAAAATATATTTTATTGGAGCAGGACTAGATTCAATAAAGATAATTTCTGCAAGTGTCTGAATATATTCATATAAAGAAATATTTTCAAAATGATTGGTTAGATAATCTTGAATTAATTCATAAACTTCGTTGCCATAAAAATTGGTCAAAACAGAAATAATACCATCGCCATGATTTTTAAAGACATCTAAAATATAGCGATCTTCGCCACCATATACCAATAATCGTGGCAATTCTTTTTTGATAGAAGCGATATATTGTATATTTGTGCTTGCATGTTTTAAACCCACAATATTATTACAGTCATTAAAAAGACGAATTAAAGTAGGAATATTAATTTCAACACCACATCGTGATAATACATTATATAAAATAATGGGTTTTGTACTCACTTCATCAATCAATTTAAAATGCATATATAAACCTTCTTGTGAAGGTTTATTATAATAGGGACAAACGACAAGGTAAGCATCCACATCGGTTTCATTTAAAATTTTGATTTGTTTAATGGTTTCGGCTGTATTATTTGTGCCCACTCCAGCAATGATTTTGGTTTCTTTGTTGACAATTTTTTTAGCAAAATGAAATAAATTAAGTTTTTCTTTAAAGGATAAAGTAGGCGCTTCCCCTGTTGTTCCGCATACAACAAATGAATCAGTGTGTTCTTTTTCTAATTTTTTTAATAAAGTACCAAAGGCCCGGTAATCAATATTTTTGTTTTCGTCAAATGGGGTAACAATTGCAGTAATAATTTTTCCAAACATGACTAGGCCTCCTTAAAATATTCACGAATTTCTTTTTTAAAACTACTTGCTACGTTTTGGGCAATGAGCTTTGGATAATGGGTACAAACTAATTCATAAGGGTTTAGGCAATGGATATGCTCTTGTTTTGTATTCTCTTCTTTATAATTTATGAAATAGATTTGCTGATTATCCGCGCTTTTGATTTGATTGATAAAATATTCATCTTCAATGATAATCGTATCAAAATGAATTGGAGTCGTATTAATTTCTTCTTTTAAAAGAATGCCATATCCTTCTTGTTTTGCTTCAATGAGTTCTTGCAAAAGACGGTCACTGACCACCACAATCATACGATTAGAAGACAATAATTCACATAATAATTTTGTTGTCGTTGAATAGCCTAAAATTAATACTTTTTGTTGGTGTAATAATTTTTGACTTTGTGTAATCATTTTTTGAAGTACAATTTCATTAAAGGCCAAACGACTACAAATATAAAATGGCGAAATTTCTGATAAATCATAATGCTTTAAATCATATTTATCTACGTAATAATTCATTAAAGAATTCATGTTTAAACTAAACCATAAACTTTCTTGATAAAGATTAAAAATGGCATCATTCAACGTTTTTGAACCATCTTTTAAGATGATTTTTTGATGAATTTGTTTAGTGTTAACAAGAAAAATGACATCAACAAAATTTGTTTTTAATGTTAAATCACTAACCGTTAATTTTTCTACATCTAAATCTTTCGTATAAACATTACAATCGACTTTGATTTCATAATCCTTTGCAAGTAAAGCAATTAAATGAGGTACAATTGGATTTTCCCCAATGATATAAAGTTTCATGTTATCCCCTCTTCTGCCTTATCATATGCAAAAAGTTCAAATCGTGTTAAATAACTATATATTTTAAAGAAATGAAAAAGAAAAAAATAAGAAAAATAAAATCAATATAACATTTATTTTTTCAAAAATGTGATTTTTTACTTCGATTAGGTATCCAAAAATGTGAAAAAATGGGTCTAAAAGTACACCAAAAATGTGATAAACAAAAAAAATGTAAGAATTTTGATTTGAATCCTATTTAGGAAACCTCATTCTTACAGTTTTTATTTTTTATAAATTATATCTTTTTTTTGTTTTTTCTAATAAAAGAAGCATTTTTTCTTGTGATTCTTCCTTAAAATGATTTTTTGTTAGTTCCACAATGACAGGATAACTGTATTGGTATAAAACGACTGTATAATTTTGTTTGATAAAATCAACGGCATCTTTTGCTTCTTGAGGTGTTAAAATAATTCCATTTTGTAAAGCATATTTTTCCATTAATTGTGGAGTAAGATATTGAATATAATTTTCAATCAGTCCTTTAAACAAGTTGTGCCACCTTCCTTAGTGCTATTATATGAGCCTAGGAAGGAAAGTTATGGGTAAAAGTTTAATTTTTTATAAACGTTTGATTTCTTCTTTTAAAGTTGAAAGAATTTGATCTTCAGGAATCGTTTGAATGACTTTTCCTTTTTTAAATAAGGCAGCGACTTTATTGCCTCCGGCAATACCTATATCGGCTTCTTTTGCTTCTCCAGGTCCATTGACGACACATCCCATTAAAGCCACAGTAATGGGTTTATCAATAGTATAAAGAAAATCATCGATAGCCTTTGCATAGGGAATTAAGTCAATTTGAGTACGACCACAAGTAGGACAACTAATAAGGGTAGGCATGGTAATTAAATGATTGATTTTTAAAATTTGTTTAGCAACTTTAATTTCATAAATCGGATCATCACTTAAAGAAACACGAATCGTGTTTCCAAGTTGAAAAGAAAGTAAACGATTGAAAACAGTGGTAGTTTTCACAATCCCAGGAATTAAAGGACCCGATTCTGTAATGCCAATATGAAGTGGATAATTAAAAAGTGTAGCTGCTTGTTGATAAGCTTCAATACAATCATCCGCAGAAGATGATTTTAAAGATAAAACGAGATCATAAAATTGATTTTCTTCAAAAAATTGAACATAACGTTTTACACTTTCAATCATGGCCTTTACACTAGAACCATATTGATGGAGAAGATCTTTTTCTATTGATCCTGAATTGACACCAATTCGAATGGGAATATGTGCTTTTTTGCAAGCATCAATAATGGCTAAAAGATGATTTTTATCGCCAATATTTCCAGGATTAATGCGAATTTTATCGGCGCCTGATTCAATAGCTTTTAATGCCAATCGATAATCAAAATGGATATCGGCAACGATAGGAATATGAATTTCTTTTTTTATTTCTTGAATGGCACTTGCATCGTCCATATCTAAAATAGCCACTCGGATTAATTGGCAACCTACTTTTTCTAAATCTAAAATTTGTTGCACGGTTTTTTTGATATCTTTTGTTGGAGTATTGGTCATGGATTGAATAATGATAGGATGATTCCCACCCATGTACAACGAACCTACTTGAATAACTTTTGTTTGATGACGCAAAAACATAAAACTCCCCCTTAAAAATAGTATAACATAATTTCACTTTAAAAATGTTAGATTACACAATAATTATTGAAATCGTTATAAAAAAAGGCAGTTTCCCGTAAAGAAACTACCTTAATCATTTTAATTTTTAATTTTATTTATCAATTTTTGGTAGACTTGCTGCTGCAATGGATTGTCCTACTCGACGATTGGTTTCATCAGGCATTGTAAGATGAATAGAAGCATATTCAGGGAATTCATTTTCTAATACTTCTTTTGCTTTCTTTAAGATAATATTTCCACCTTTACCACTCGTTACACGGCCGAGTAATAAAATATGTTTAATAGAATAAAAGACACTATAATAAGCGATAGCATAACCTAAATAAACCCCAATCGTTTCATAAATTTGATGTGCACGAGGATCATCTTGTTCACTTAATTTTTGAACGACTTTTAATTTTTCAGCAGGAGATAAAGAAGGGTCAAGCTCAATGTTTGCAGCCGGAGCTAATTTAATGACAGAATCTTGTGAGAAGTATTTTACACCACAGCCATAATCTAAAGACCATTCATCGACCATTGCATCTTTATTAAAGTCAACAGGAACAAAGGCAAGTTCATTAAGCCATCCTGTTAAATTGCCGTTAGAATCAACATATCCTGCAGCTTCACTGGTACCCATCGCAATACCTAAAACATTGGTATCTTTAAGTTCCATGGCTCCAGCTAAAGCTGTAACATCACCATCATTTGCAACTTCTAATGGAATTGGATGTCCTACTTCTTTTTCAAGTTGTTTTGCAATGTCAATATACATATATTTGACATGTTTTTCAAAAAGATCTTTTGGAACCTTTACAAATAATGAAGCAACCATAATTTTATTATCAATGTAAACACCAGCAGAACTAACACCAATGGCATCAATTTTATTTCCCATTTTTTCTGCAGCTGTTTTCATTGCTGTGTAAATGCCATCATAGTGATATTTAGGATCTTCATTGGTCTTTGGAAACCAAACCACTTCTTCACTATAAATGGTCTTTCCATCAACAACAGCAGAAACTTTACGGTCACTACCGCCAGCATCAAAACCAATTCGATTACCTTCTAAATGTCCTCCAGCAGGAACCGAACTTTCTTTGACTGCAGGAAGCGTATCAAAAGTGGCTTCTTCCACTTCAAAATCATGTTCATAAACACCAGACATAAAGTGATAATCAAAATCTCTTAATCCTTTATCTTGATAAGCTGCTTTGATTTTTTGATATAAAGTATGAGAACCAGCAAGGTAAATCTTATAACCTCCAACAACCCATAACATAGATTTAATGACCCGTTCAACGATAAAAAAGTTTCTTTCATCGTTGACACCATCTTGATAGACATCCATATCAAAGCGATAAACATAACCATTATTTCTTAATAGACAAATGGCAATTTTATTTGCTTTTTTAGAAGCTAAAACATCTTGTTGAAATTGACGAAGTTCTAAAACAGCCGGTTTATAATTTTTATCTAAAATAGGAACATATTTCATTTTTAATTCTCCTTTTTCATTCCAATTTTTATTGTATCATAAATGAAATAAAAGTAAATCCTTAAATCAATTCTTGATGTTCAAATTGACTTAAATACAATTTTTTATAAAAGCCATTTTGCTTTAATAATTGTTGATGGGTTCCTTTTTCAATGATATTGCCATCTTTCATGACTAAAATTTGATCAGCGCTTTGAATCGTAGATAGTCGATGGGCAATGACAAAAATCGTTTTTCCTTGCATCATTTGATCAAAAGCATCATTAATCTTTTTTTCAGTTCTTGTATCAATGTTTGATGTGGCTTCATCTAAAATGATAATTTCTGGTTGGCGTAGCATCATTCGGGCAATCGTGAGTAATTGTTTTTCTCCAGTGGATAAACCACTTGTTGCACTAATGATGGTATCATATCCTTTAGGTAAACGAGAAATAAAAGAATGGGCATGCACTTTTTTACAAGCTTCAATGACCTCTTCTTTGGTTGCATTCGTTTTACCATAAGCCACATTTTCAAAAACCGTTCCATGAAAAATCCAAGTGTCTTGTAAAACCATACCAAAACTTTTTCTTAAATCAGCTTTTGGAATTTGAATAATATTTTGATTATTAATGAAAATACCTCCATGATTTACATCATAAAAACGCATTAAAAGGTTAATCATGGTTGTTTTGCCACAACCCGTTGGTCCAACAATGGCAATTTTTTGACCTTTTTTTACTGTAAAGTGAAAATCATGAATGAGTGGACGATTCGGATCATAAGAAAAATAAATGTGGTCAAAATGAATGGTTTCAATAGGATGATGAATCATTTGATTGCCATCATCTACTTCTTTTTGAACATGCAATAATTCTTGAACCCGTTTTAAACTAGAAAGTGCGGTTTGTAATTCGGTGACCACACCAGAAATCTCATTAAATGGTTTTGTGTATTGATTGGCATAGGTTAAAAAAGAGGAAAGGCCACCAATGGTTAACAAAGGAATAAAAGAAGCATTTTGTAACATAAGTAGCATTCCAATAATGCCGACAGCAGTATATACTAAATTATTGACAAAACGAGTAGAAGGATTGGTTAAAGAAGAACTGAATTGGGCATCACAACCTACTTGATATAATTCTTGATTTTGTTGTTTAAATTGTGCAATCGCTTGGTTTTCATAAGTGAGACCTTTTACAATTTTTTGATTTTCAATCATTTCTAAAACATAAGCACCAATTTCTCCTTGAATTTTTGCTTGTTTCGTAAAGAAACGATGGTTTCTTTTACTAATATAAGAAGCAACAAATAGCGAAAGTGGTGTAATTAAAATGACCACAAAAGCCAAGATATAGTTTACAAAAAACATAAAGATGAGGGTGATTAAAATGGTAATCACTCCTTTATATAATTGTTTGAAACCTTCTAATAGACCATTCGAAATTTGTTCAATATCACTAACAATACGACTCACTAAATCACCATGCGCATGTGTATCAATAAAAACAACGGAACTATATTCTAAATGATAAAAGGCATCGTCTCTTAATTTTTTAACAACCGATTGCGTTAATTTTGCTGCAATCCATTCATAAAAATAAGAAAAAACAGCTGAAAGCGTTAAAAAAATCAAAATCCATAATAAAATGGGATAGATATTGGCAAAATCAACTTGATTAGGGCCTATCATTTCATCAATGGCTTTTCCAATAAAAATGGGAATAATTAAAGAAAAAGCAACCGATATGAAACAAAATAAAAAAGAAATAATAAGTAAAAAACGATGAGGCTTTAAATAACTTAAAAAGTTTTTCATGCATGACTCACCCCACTTTGTTGTTGTGATTGAACGATTTCTTGATAAACTTCACATTTTTGTAACAATTCTTGATGTGTGCCCATGCCCACAATTTCACCACCATCAATCACTAAAATCTTATCGGCATATTGAATAGAATGGGCACGTTGAGAAACTAAAAGAATTGATGGATGAAAGGGCAAGTGTTTTAAATTTTCACGAACAGTTTTATCCGTTAAATAATCTAATGCACTGGTTGCATCATCTAAAATTAATAAAGAGGATTGATCTAATAAAGCGCGAGCAATGCAAAGTCGTTGTCGTTGCCCTCCTGAAAAATTTTTGCCTCCTTCTTCAACAGCGTGATCTAAAAAATCATCATATTCTTTACAAAAATCATAAGCACAAGCAAGCTTTAAAGCCGTAATGATTTCTTCATCACTCGCCTGTGGATTTTTCATTTTTAAATTTGAACGAATGGTTCCTTTAAATAATGTGTTTTTTTGAAAAACTTG
>UMCV01009039.1_pt1 | contig 11793 bp, 8 predicted proteins | sample 1964311 | NCBI WGS metagenome assembly UMCV01 (sample SAMEA4835976, study PRJEB28245) | human gut metagenome | biome: gut microbiome; material: fecal sample | place: Denmark | collected 2008 | reverse complement strand
TTTTTACTGAGCGGCGGTTTAATGTCTTAATTATTTATATTATTTTGAATATTTGGATAATATTTTTAGAATCACATATTATTCCATTCACGCATAGCCTTTCTTAATTTTAAATCAATATCAATTCTTGTCTGCCGACATTCATCGGCATGCTCTTTAGCTGATTTAAAAATAAATTTCATAACAAATTTTGAAAAGCCCGGCACAAGTAATTTAATTAATGTTTCGGGGAACACAAAATGAGTTCCGTATTTGTACACAAGCACCTCGTAATCACACTTATGAGGTGTTTTCTTTAATCGCCCGTACATTCGTCTTATATACTTTCCCGTATTCCATAAAGTATCGTCATCTGCGCCGATTAAACATAACTTTCCGCAAATATTTTCAACCTTAATCATTTCTTTTTCGGTGAGATTATACGCTTTTTCGGAATCATCAAAAAGTTTTCTTGAACACAGCATATTACCTGTTCCTTTTGTTTCCTGTTCTATCACTTTCCAATAATCAGGGTGTTTATACACAAAAGGCATATAATCAAGAGGTTTTCCATGCCACGATAATGTAGATTCACCCTCAATAGGCCATTCTTTACAGCCATCTTTATTACCTTGCATAAACCCCTGCCATACAAAGTCGCTTGGCGTCATTGCAACGGTTAAAGTAATATCAGAAAAATAAGATGCCGCCACCAAAGCAAGCATAAGCAACATACAGGCAAAAATAAAAATCCGTCCTCAATGAGAACGGATTTTGGTGGGAGAAGGTGGATTCGAACCACCGAAGTCAGTGACAACAGATTTACAGTCTATTATTTAAGCGTTTGAAAGCCCCCTCTGGGAGCTGATGAACAAGTTTTTATACTTTTAGACTGATTTTAAGCAATATTAGAAAAGTATTTCCCAGAGCTGGAAAACGAAAAATCAATTTTTAATTATTTTGTTAGACAAACTGTTAGACAGCAATTACCTTTTTAAAATTTTATTACACCTTAACACAAAGATTTTTTACTATTAAAATGGCAAGATGTTAAGCAATCAGAACGCTTAACTTCCTTATTTTACACAAAGTTTTTTGTTTTATTTATTGCGATTTCTACTAATGTGTGATATAATACAAATAATCAAGATAATAGAGGTGATATTTTATGGATATAGTTAGTTTTAGTGATATATATGACACTTTCACAAAAAATTTAAAGCGTAACATGGTTATTCCTATAATAGGTTCAGGTTTCACTCTTAATTGCGAAGCAAAAAATGGAAAAGTTCCATCTGGAAAAAACTATCAAGAGTATATGATTGATTCTTTGTGCAATAAATTTGAAGAACTTAATGAAACCAAGGGTGAAATGTACAAAGAATCTTTTTCTAAAATAGCTGAATTATATATCAAGCAGATTGATGATATTGACAAAAGGAATTACTTTGTTTCCAATTTTACCGATGTGAAAATCCAAGAGAAAAATAAGATTGACTTTTTAAAAATTGAATGGCCCTACATTTACACACTAAATATTGATGATGCAATCGAAAAAAACAGTAAATTTAATCATACTATCTGTTGTAATAATGAGAATGTAATTGAATCTGTCTTTGACGAGTTTAATTGTGTTATTAAATTACATGGTGATGTGAATAATTTAATTAATTATGGAAATTATAATTCAATTATTTTTTCAAGTAAACAGTACGCAACAAGTTTAGAAAGTAACAAAGTCCTTTTAAACAAATTAAATCATGATGCTTTATACCAAAACTTATTGTTTATAGGATGTAGCTTAAATGACGAAATTGATATATTAACTGTTCTTCCAGATGAGCGTTGCGAATGCGTTACGAGCAGATACTTATGTTTTGTAGGAGAACCTACTAAACTTGAAAGCATGAAGTATGAAAGTTTTGGAATTACTCATATAGTTAAGTTTAATTCTTATGATGATATTTATCAGAGAATCTATAAATCCTGGGTTGAAACTCAAAAAATAGCTACTGACGATTTAGATAATTATAAAAGTTTTATTGTTGAACAATCAGATGACTCGTTTGAAACAAATAAATCTTTTTTCTTGTATGGTAAAAGTTTAGTTGATAAAAACAAAATTACACTTCCTCATTTTTTCATTAGTCGAGAAATAACAAAAAATATAATAGCAGATATGAGAAAATTTAATTTGCAATTTGTTATTGGAAGTAGTTATTCAGGCAAAACATATATTTTCTACGATATAGCTACAAAAATTAAAGATCAAGATATCTTTATTTTTGAAACCAAAGACAGAATTTCTGAAAAAGCATTTACAAGTTTGTTGAATAAGAAAAATTCTATATTTTTATTCGACAGCAATTCATTAACCATTAGTCAAATTGAACTGATTATGAATGGACTATATTCATTAAGAAATAATAATAACAAGATTATAATTTTTTCATTAAAGAATAACAGTGAATTATTTGGCTTAATTAGGTTATTGGAAGACAACGAAACAATAAGCAAACATAATTTTTCTATAAAATGTATAGATAATAAATTTTCAACTACCGAAGCAAAAGAAATAAATTCAAAATTGACTGGTACTGGTATTGGTATAATCAATAAAAGTAAGACAATCTTAGATAACATACTCGATTTAAGTAGTAACAATAAGATATCTACAAGTAATAAATTTAACAAAATCCAGCTGTTATTTGACACTGAAAAGCAAATTGCTACATTAATAATATTAGCAATTGAGAAAAAAGTCTATTCATCTCAGATTTTAAAATTTAATATTTTGAGTGAAATTTATAGCCAAAAATCAAAAGCATATCCATTAATAGACCTTGAGGAAACTTGGAATTTTGAAATAAGTGCTAGCGATAATTCCCCTCAAAAATATGTAATTAATGCAGAATATTGGCTATATAAACAACTAGAATTATTTTCAGAAAATACTGAACATCATAAAATAATTGTCAATGCTTTTAAATATATAGTTTCAAAAATAATAGAAACTGAGGGAAAACCAGATATATTAAAGTACAATAAGCAATCTTATAAGAAATTCATTTTATTTGACAATATTAATATGATTTTTAGAATTTATGGAAGGGATAGTTTGGTGCTTATTTCAAAGATATATGAAGGATTGAATTGCTATTTATCTAATGATCCAAATTATCTTCACCAAAGGGCGAAATGTTATATAAAATTGGCTTCTAGTGAAAGTGATTATGGTAAAAAAATCGAATTATTTGAAAAAAGCAGCAGAGATACTAATCTAGCTTACCAAATATTTGAACAGAGGTATTCTGAGTGTGGAAATAATAAAATTTTAATATCTTTAGCTCATGTAGAATATACGCAAGCTGTGGTTTTATGTCATAAATGTAATATCAACAATTACAAAAATATAGATGAAAACACTAGAGCTATACTAACATTAAGTAGTGCACTTGCTTCTCCACATAATTCGTATGATTATGCAAAAAAAGATTATATTAATTATGATAATGTGGTTTTGAAACTTTTTAATAAAACTATGGAAGACAATTCAACAATAAATGACGAAGCAAAAAACAGCGTAGAAAACTTATTTAAATTATTAAAGGAAAATTAATACCTACTTTTCATTATGTACTTAATCGTTTAAGTTGTCTCTAACAATTATCTTTATAATTTAAAAACTCGAAATTCAGTTAATTTGAATTTCGAGTTTTTTATAGTAAAAAAGTTCTTCAACCACTCATCACCTACAAAACTGTATATTGACATCTTAATACTTCCTTTCTATTTTAAATATGATTGCTTTCTAAAATATAATTTAAAAATGTACCATATAAAGCACAACCACTAAACATAGTATTCCACCTACAATCATCGATATCCCTAAGCATCACAACCTTTCCTATTATTTTATTATATTTTACCATATATTATAATTAAATTGAATACTTTCTTTAGTGTAATATTTATTTTTAGCATAGAGAAAAGAGGGTTCATAAAGAACCCTCTCTTCCCTAATAATTTTTTAAAGGATTTTTACTTGTTATCTAATTAATATACCCCAATACGCTTAGTTGATAAGAACCTTCTTATCCCAGTCATCATTTACAGATACTTCCTCGTCATAAGCTGGGATTGTTTCGGTCCAAGCTGGAGAAATTGTTTCGGTCCAAGCTGGAGTAATAACTTCGTCATAGGCTGCTTTCCACTCACCGTCTTCTACTGTCTTTGTGCCTACCTGAACCTGCTGTTCTTCAGCATGATATGAGCCTGTACCACCATTTTCCCTTGCTTCCCAAAGGAGATGCTCTCTTCTGAAGTTAGCGTCTGCTAACTGTACACCGCAGTCATTGCAAACATTTACCCATCTTGTTTCATATACTGGTTCCTCGTGAGTACCTGTTACAACCCACTCTGCATCGTGATGTTTTGTTACAGCATCGTGATGTTTTGTCACAGCTTCGTGATATACTGTCTTAGCGTCGTGATGCTTATAGTACTTATATTTTGGTGCTTCAGTCGCTTTAGTATTTGTCGCTGGCTTATTGTTGTTACTTGAAGAAGTACTCGGCTTAGCTGGTGTCTGGTTGCTATTTGAAGAGTTGCTCGGCTTAGCTGGCTTCTGGTTGTTACCCGATGTATTTGAATTAGTATCTTCCTTCTTTTCGGTGTTACCCTTGTTGCTGTTATTGTTGTTAGATACTGTAGTTTTTACATCGTCAGCCTTAACTGTAACTGTCTTACCGTCGTCAGTCTTAACTTCTACCTTACCGTCTTTTACTTCAACTTTCTTACCATTTTTGTCTGTAATGTTGCCGTCTTTATCAATTTTTAGACCGTTATCCTCAATAGCCTTGCTAACCTCAGATGATACAGTTGAAGTCTGTACAGTTGAAGATATTATTGACGGTTCTGTCGGTTCTTTCTCAGCGTTACAGCCTGCAAGAATGCTTATGCCGACTGTTGTGCCTGCAAAAAGTAAGGTCATACCGCAAGCCATAGCTATGACTTTTGTCTTAACCGCTGTAACTGCACCTGTCTTAACCGCAGTTGCGGTACTCGATTTTACCGCTGTTGAAACACCCTTTGAAGCCGCAGTTACAAGGCTTTCACCGTTTGGAAGTGTGATTTTTATACTCGGAATGCTAAGGCTCTTTGCCTGTTCTCTGAAAATTGTTGTAAAGAACGGCACAAATACAACACCGTGAAGCTTGTCACCGCTTTTATTTTCGTAATCTTCAATTGCAGTTTTCATCTTTGCCCTTGATGAATTTAGGCGAGATTTTACTGTTCCCTCTGAAATTTCAAGTGCCTGAGCAATTTCGGCAATTGACAGCTCGTTGAAATAGAACATCAAAACAACCTGATACTGATTGAATGAAAGTGTGTCTTCTATAATCTGTAAAAGCACCTTTCTTTTTTCGGCTTTGTTTATGTACTCTTCGGGGAGCATTAACTCATCTGTTTCAGTTTCCGCAATCAGAACTTCATCGTCAATCTGATATTCCACCTTTCCTTTCAATTTATTTTTGCTTTTGTTTGTTGCTATTGCCGTGAGCCAACCGCAAAATTTTTCTTCATCTTTGAGTGTATCAAGTTTTAAGAATGCGGTGATGTAGGTTTCCTGCATTATGTCTTTTGCGTTTTCTTCGTCTTTGAGCAAAGAAACGCAAGTGAACCATACATCATGGCTTGTAAGTTCATACAGCTTATCAAATGCTTTTTTATTGCCGTTTTTAGCACTCAATACAAGCTCTTTGATTGTTTTCATAATATTTCCTCCTTTATAATTTTTTTGCGTTTCTATATATTAGACAATTGAAATGTCAAAAAGGTTCATTTTTTGCGAGAAAAAATTAAATTTTATTAAAACTTTTTATTTTTCATTAAAAAAGGGTACATAGACAAGCTACGCACCCGAAAAACACATAGCCCTTTTGTCGCCAAACAAAAATTTCAATAGTCACCTTAAGTGTATCAAAATAAGAGCCTGTATTTTTACCGAAATAAAAATACACACTTAGGTGAAATTGAAATTAAATTTTTGTTTGGCATTTTTATTTTAGCATACAATATGTGAAAATTCAATATTTTTGTAAAATAACTTTCAAAAATTATATGAATGAAACTGTAAAATTTGAAGTAATTTCAATTTTAGGGGGAACAACTTTTCAGCTGTTCCCCTTTTTTGTCAACTGTGTAATGTTGGAGTTTTGTTTTCGCTTTGATTATACTTTTCAGAACCGAACATATCACGGATTTCATCAAGTGTTAATTCTCGTTTGCTTTTCTTGCGGTACGGCTCTGTGTGGTAATACCAAGCCTGTTTTTTGTGAGCGTATCGGAATTTTAATTCTTTCAACACTTCTTTGTGTGCTTTGGTGTTTCCCGATACCCACAACCAAGTACCGCAAATTTCAACCTCAATGTCCGAAAGGCTTGTAAGCACATTGATTATATTTATAAATTCCTGCGGTGTTTCCGTTGTTTCTTTGGTGTAGGTTTCGCCCTCTGAATTTGTATGTATATTTTTCAGGCGTTCCCACATAATCTCATATTCGTTTTGCATTACCTTAAATTCTTCTGTATCACCGCCTAAATCGGGGTGAAGCTGTTTAGCTAATCTTCTGTATTCCTTTTTGAGGTCTTCTGCTGTGTTACAGTTTGTAAAGTATTTCATAATGGTTTCTCCTTTGAAAGTTAATTTCAATTAAAATTTATATTCGGTAATTCTGAATTGGTGGGCTTTTAATAAGTCCGATTTAGATATTCACGCTGTATTTTCACTCCTTTCTGATTTTTTATATTCGTTTAAATCGTCATCGTATGGGCTTTATGAGCATAAAAAGCGTAGCGAAATTTCATAAGTCAAGAAGCAAGTTTACGATACGCCGTAGGGCAATTCTTTACTTATAAAATAAGCGGAGCAAAATGTGAAATTAAAGCCTACGGTGACGATTTGAATATAGAAAACAGTTAAGGCTTGTGAGCGTGAATATCGGCAAAAATCGGACAAAAAAATAACGCTATGGCTTTAACCATAGCGAACTTTATAAAAATAAACCGCAGAAAATATAAAATTTCCTGCGGTTTCGTTATAATCAGCTGTTTTTCTCTGCTTGCAATTCTTCAAGGACGGAAATCAATATATCTATTTCTTCGGGGTGAAGAGCTGTGTAGTACATTGCTTCATAATCTAAGTATATTACTTTTGTATTTTCATCTTCCTTAGGATATATACAAATCTCCTTTTGGTTGTATATGTCTTTTTCTTTGAGTCTATCTATAAAATCAGAGTCACTTAAACTAATAATTTCAGAAATCTCATCAAGTGTATCTGTGGATTTCCATAAGCCATAAGATATTCCAGCACCACTTTTTAACACATCTTCTGAAACAAGTAATATTCTTGACAACTTCTTTAATTGTTCGTTTGTTAATTTAGGTTCGGCACTTTTAACTAAAGAAGCAATAATACTTTTTCCTTTTTTTGGATTTTCCCATAGTAAATTCGTTATATCGGTATCAGTGAAATTCTGTATTTTTTTAATTCTTTTGAATAACTCTCCAAATCGTTTTGGTGTTTTGCTTATAAACTCATAGACAACATTTTGAAATTCTGCTTTTAGCTTATCAATTCTTTCATGGTTGAAATCTACAATAACAGGATTATCAATTTTTTTAACATATTCAAGAAAATTTTCACATTTACAGTTTCTATAATCACTGTCACTGGAATTAGAGTATTCATATGGTATTTCATTATAAAATTTCACGCAATAGTCATCTATAAGCTCTTTATATTCGGTGTATTTCTTATTAAACAGATTTTCAGCTTCATCTGGATGTAGTTTTTGACGTTCTTGTAGTTTTTTTATTTTTATCCATTCAGCCTCTATGTCAACAGCTTTATCATTTAGCATGGTTTGAATTATTGAAATAATCTCAATAGTTTGTTTTTGACATTCCTCAATAAAACATTCATATTCTTCTGGACAACTGAAAAACAACCTCTTAATAGATTTAATTATTTTGTGGATAGTTTCTACACACTCAAAATTATCTTCGTTTAACCCTTTTTTACTTAGTTTTGCCTTGCTTAAATTTAATACAAAGTCTAATTGCTCTTCAAATGAACCTTCAAAATTAAGCGTTTTAGCTATTCCCTGAACATTATCTTCTGTATTTTCTAAATATTCATCATAGGTAGCGTTGCCCCTTTGATATTCACGATAATCAGAATAAAATGTCATATAATCACTAATTACTTGATGAGCAATCGGGCAAGACATACACTGATTTAGTTTTGTTGATTCTTTTGTTTTCATTTTGAAAACTCCTTTACAAAATATTTTAGGATGATTTGCAATTGAATTATCATCCGTAAATCATTTTATCACATATCTACAAAATACCGTTTACAGTTGCAAATGTAAAAATACACAATAAAAACTTGTATTAAACTATAAAGGTAAAGTATAGACTGCATAATGAAATTTTTACATTATCAAATGCAAAGTCAAGAAAAGAAAAATTGTATTATTCTATACTTAAAGGCAATTTACTGACACGTCATATCATATATGTAAAGCAAAATATGTGAGGCAAATTTTACATAACGAAATGTAAAAGAGCTTTTGCTTAATATATGGTAAGCTTATATCAACAAACAGGTTGCATACCGCTGAACATATTGGAGGTGAAAATTATGGTACGCAATAAGTCACCGTGTTTTATTTTCTGAATTTTGAATTTTTAAATTAAAAGTTAGGAGGAACTCACATGAAAAATTATGTGAAACCACGAATTGTAGCTATATTGCTTTCGGATTACTACCGTGAAGCAGGCAGTGCTGATATACAAGGTAAACTTGTTGAATGGTCTGACGGTTACATCCTTACTGTAATGCAGTATGGCGGTAAAAGAGCCAGTGATATTCGCAAATATACTGTTGATGTTTCTGCAGAAAAGGAAATTTCCGAACAGCTTGCCAGTGTTAGTTGGGGAGCATTGCTTGATATTCGACTTGATAATAACAAAGTAGTTGCAGTCAGTGTTATTTCAGATTGGTCTGAGAATATTGTCGCAGACTGATAAATGAACATCGCTGTGGGCTTTTTGCCCACAGCAAGATGTTCATTTTGGTAGAATGCAGAATAGTCGCTGTTTTTCAGCTACTGATTGGACTTACCGCCCGATTGGGCTTGTCCATCGGGCGGTAGAATGGTAGAACAAGAATAAACTATGTATCCAAATAAGTTTTTTGATGTATCAAGCACTTATTGGAAAACATAAATATTTATTAGTATATTATTTGATTTGGGAGGTCATTTGATGAAAATGCCAAAAATTGACACACGTACGTTGCGTGCTTCTTTTATTATAGCAGGTATGCTTTCATTCGCAATAACAATATTGGTTATAACAAATCATACGTCAGATATATTCAGCTCGTACAAGTTAGACCTTATTTATTATCTTTCTATGTTTAGTATTTGTCTTATCGGTGTAATTCCATTAGGTACAATTGTGTACATACTCTTTTTGTTTTTCGATAATCCTTCGTATCAGACTGCAATTCATATATTTGCACGCAAGAAGTGTGAACAAAGGGCAAATAAGAACGCTCCATATATTGCGTCATATTTGAGCTGTTTTTTGTATGAAGTCATTAAGAAAAATGATATTGTCGATATACCTGTTTCTGATACTTCAATCAACTATAGCGGTTATGCTATACGAAAAAACAGTGTGATTTACAGATTCATTACTCCAGTAGCAGATATGCCTGATGTTGATGAATACAATTTGCAAAAAATACTGCAAAATACTGTGATAGGGCAGTTAAACCACTATGGTATTACAGGTCTTTCAAGTGTATATCAAGATACAACTACTATAGTTCCTTCTGTTTATATTGACCGAATTCTTTATTCTGAGGAAAAGCACTTAGTAGCAGTAGATGTTTTGTATATATGTACATCCAAAGATTTACTTTACTATCAAAACGCTGTTCGTGAAAGCAATAATAAAAATAAAGCTGAAAGGACAGTTTACGATGATGAAGTTTGATACAAGTGTTTATGTTGGAGTAAACCAAACGGCACTATCAAAAGGGGTTTTAGTACCCTTGATAATCGACTTTAAAAACACGCCTCACATGATTTTGGTTGCCCCTTCTGGAGGAGGAAAAACTTACACGCTTAAGTATATACTAAAGCAATTAGCTGAGGCTGATTCCTTGATATACCTCTGTGATTTTAAAGCTATTGATTTCTACGCTATGAGTGACTGTTCCAACTATTTCAGTCATATGGATGTAGGCAAGGGTCTGGATACTGTTTTTGATTTAATGCAAAATCGTATAAAGAACAACGCCAATTGTAAACAGCCTTGTTATCTTGTCTTTGATGAGTGGGCAGGATTTCTGTCATCCTTACCAAAGAAGCAACAGGATGAGTACAAACAGAAATTATCAGGTATCTTAATGCTCGGCAGAGGACTGAATATCTTTGTAATACTTTCATTACAGAGAGCTGATTCAAGTAATTTTATGTCAGGTGCAAGAGATAACTTTGGTGTCGCTCTCGGATTAGGTCGATTATCTTCTGAATCTTCGAGAATGTTATTTCCCGATTCAAAAGATTTACAGCCAAAAGGAAGAGGCAAGGGATACCTAAGGGTAGATGGTAAACCATTGGCTGAGGTATCAATACCCAAAATCAGAGATATGACTAAAACTGATTTGATAATAAGGAGGGCGTTACTGCCCTCCAAATGGGGAGGTGATTAAGTTGCCGTCAGTACGTGCGTGTGAGATAGTTTCAAGGCTTAATAATGATGACGGAGAGGTATTATTTGATATGGATAAACTCTCTGAAATATTAAAAACTAAATCCCATGTCATTAACAATTATGCTTATATAATACACGATAAAGACTTATACACTAAAGCAGATGAGAGCAGAAATCCTAAACATAAAGCAGGAGAATTTAAGCCTGCACATATTCATTTAGTGCTTAAGTTTGAACGGTCACAGCCACAGAAAACTAAGTATATTTGCAAGTGGTTCAATCTTGCAGAAAACTTCGTTTCAAAGATAAATGGTAGTTTTGAGGACGCTGTTTTATATCTGGCACATATCAATGCCCCTGATAAAGCACAATATGATGTTAAAAATATTACAGCTAATTTTGATGTTCAATCAGTTATAGCTAATGCTGACAGCAAGGATAAACTGAGTAGTATTGTTGACCGTATTTTGAGTGGTGAAATTAGGGAGTATAACAAAACTACAGAGATTGATACGAAGTTATTGGTTTACCCTGATTCATTAAGAGTGATTGAAAATGCGTTCAAAGTAAGAGCTGAGTATTTACAAAATACTCAATCCGAACGAAAAACAACCTGCATTTATATTTGCGGACAAGCTGGTGCAGGAAAAACAACACTAGCAAAAAAGATAGCTGATACACATAATATGGACTATTTTGTGTCTTCGGGTAGCAATGATGTATTGGACGGTTACTGTCAACAGCCTTGCTTAATATTGGATGACATAAGACCGTCAGCGTTGGGGCTTTCCGACTTATTAAAGCTGTTAGACCCGCATACAGCTTGTTCTATTAAAAGCCGTTATAAAAACAAATATGTTAATTGCAGTTTGATTATACTCACTTCTGTTTTAAAAATTGATGAGTTTTATCATAATGTTTTTGAACACGAGGACGAACCCATCAATCAGTTGAAACGTCGGTGTAAGTTTTATATTAAGATGGATTATGATTTTATTAAAATCAGAGAATGGA
>UMCV01045226.1_pt1 | contig 11906 bp, 17 predicted proteins | sample 1964311 | NCBI WGS metagenome assembly UMCV01 (sample SAMEA4835976, study PRJEB28245) | human gut metagenome | biome: gut microbiome; material: fecal sample | place: Denmark | collected 2008 | reverse complement strand
AGGGATGTCCTGAAGGAAAAGAAGCATTTCAAATTTTAAAAGAAAAAAATTATGATTGGTTTAAAGGAAATATGGAAGCCAAGGAAGTTTTAATGGGAAAAGCAGATGTCATTGCAACAGGTGGATATGCTGGAAATGTATTATTAAAATCCATTGAAGGTACTGCTTCTTTAATGTCTAAGTTAATGAAGAAGGCTTTCAAGAAAAATCCTTTAACGATGCTAGGATATCTTTTTGCTTCTTCAGGAATTAATGCGATGAAAAAACACATTGATCCAACCAAAGGTGGAGGAGCCATGTTAATTGGAATTAATAAAGTTTGTGTGAAAGCACATGGAAATAGTGATGCAAGAGCTTTTCAAACAGGAATTGAATTTGCCGTTTCCATGATTCAAAAGGGAATTTGTCAAACCCTAAAGGAGAAATATGAATAATTCGTATCTCCAACTATTGCGCCCTTATCATATTCTTCCTAAAAATCCTGATTTATATTTAGAAGCTTTGACACATTCTTCCTATGCAAATGAAGAAAATTTAGGAAAAGATTATCAACGTTTAGAATTTATGGGAGATGCAGTTTTTCAAATTGTTTCTGCAGACATGATTTTTAAAAAGTATCCTTTTATGCAAGAAGGAGAAATGACAAAATTGCGTATCAAATTAGTGCAAGAAGTAAGTTTGGCTCAATTAGGACGACATATCAAAATTAATACATATATGCGTTTGGGACATGGAGAAGAAAAAAGTCATGGGCGAGATAAAGATTCTTTAATTGCCGATTGTGTAGAAGCTTTTTTAGGTGCCATTTATATTGATCATGGATTCAAAGTTGCAAAGAAAGTCGCTTTATCTTGGCTCAATTGGATATTCAAAGATTTGCCTGATTTAGAAGTGAATGATTACAAATCACAATTGCAGGAATTAATTCAAAGTGATAGTCGAGAACCCTTACGTTATGTTGAAATCAAATCTTTGGGAAGTGACAATAACAAAACTTTCTATTTTAAAGTGGTACATAACGGCATAGAATTAGGAAGAGGAAAAGGAAAGACCAAAAAAGAAGCAGAACAATTTGCTGCTAAAGAAGCTTTGTTAAAAGTGGCAAAATAGTTAAAGGAGAGATGATTGTGGGATTATTTAAAAAAATAAAGGAAGCCTTATCCAAAAAAAGTTCAACGAAACAAGAAAAGTATGTTTCGGGGTTAGATAAATCAAGAAAGAACTTTGTGGATAAATTAGCTCAATTGCAATCCAAATATAAAAATAGTAATGAAGAATATTTTGATGAATTATTACAAATTTTAATTTTATCTGATGTTGGTGTCAATACAGCAATGCATATTATAGATGCAACACAAGCAGAAGCTGCCGCTTCCAAAATTACGGACATCCATCAAATTAACGAAATTTTAGTGGATAAGATGTTTGTTGCTTATACGAGTGATGACTATTTGACATCGGAAATTCAATTTGTTCATGATTTAACGGTTTTATTAATTGTTGGAGTCAATGGTGTAGGAAAAACGACATCCATTGCTAAACTTTGTAATCGTTATAAAAAACAAGGGAAAAAAGTTTTATTAGCTGCTGGAGATACATTTAGAGCAGGAGCAATTGATCAATTAAAAATTTGGGCTGAACGTGTAAAAGTAGATATTGTAACAGGAAAAGAAAATAGTGATCCTTCTTCGGTTATTTATGATGCTTTAAAAAAAGCCAAAGCAGAACATTATGATTTACTCATTTGTGATACGGCTGGAAGAGTTCAAACAAAACAACATTTAATGGATGAACTTGCAAAAATGAACCGCATCATTTTTAAAGAATTGCAACGGCCAGCAGATGAAGTTTTATTAGTTATTGATGCAACAACAGGTCAAAATGGCGTCTTACAGGCCAAAGCTTTTTTTGATGCAACAGCAGTGAGTGGAATTATATTAACAAAAATGGATTCAACTTCTAAAGGTGGCATTATTTTAGCCATTAAAGATGAATTAAAAATACCGGTTAAATTTATTTGTTTTGGTGAAAAAATAGATGACATTGAAGAGTTTGATTTAGAACAATATTTATATGGTTTAACGAAAGGATTGGAGGGAGAATAAATGCAAAGAGGAACAGGATGGTACATTTTTTTCGTTTTATTTGCACAAGTCATTATTAATTATGCTTGTATTCTTATCTTTCCTAATAACTTTTTAGTTGCGACCATTGTCAGTGATGCTTTGATTGCCATGCTTTTTGCCTTTATTATCTTACCTCCAGAATACAAAAGAACATTTTATAAACAAGAAATTTTTCATAGAACGGCTATAACTTATTTTATTATTTTTATTGCGATTAGTTTAATTTTTGGAGTATTTATATGAGTTTAGAAAAGACAGAAAGGGTTAATCAACTACTAGACCTTTATGAACAACTTTTGACGGCAAAACAAAAAGATATCATGACGCTTTATTATCGTTATGATTATTCTTTAAGTGAAATTGCCAATGAATTAAAAGTAAGTCGAACAGCAATATTTGATATGATTAAACGCACGACAAAATTATTAGAAAAATATGAATCTTGTGTTCAAATGTTTCAATTAAAGGAAGCGTTGTGGAAAGTTCTTCCTTCTTTAACGAAGCAAGATCAAAAACAAATTCGTGCAATTTTAGAAAGGGATGATTAAAAATGGCTTTTGAAGGTTTACAAGATCGTTTACAAGGAATTTTCAAAAAGTTAAGAGGGCAAGGAAAATTAACAGAATCCAATATGGAAGAAATGTTAAAAGAGATTCGAATTGCTCTTTTAGAGGCCGATGTTAATTTTAAAGTTGTTAAACAATTTATCAATCAAGTCAAAGAAAAAGCATTAGGAGAAAAAGTATTGGCTTCTTTAAATGCTTCCCAAATGGTTGTTAAAATTGTCAAAGATGAATTAGTTGAATTGTTTGGAAAAGAAACCGCAACACTACGATTTGAGCCGAATCGACCAACGGTTTTTTTAATGGTCGGTTTAAATGGTAGTGGGAAGACAACCACATCTGGTAAATTAGCGAAAATGTTAAAAAAGAACGGGAAAAATCCGTTGTTAGTTGCTGCTGATATTTATCGTCCAGCAGCAGTAGAACAATTACAAACCATTGCTAATCAAATTCAAGTACCTTGCTTTACATTAGCAAATACATCAGCTGAAAAAATTGCTACTAAAGCGGTAGCCTATGCAAAAGAAAACAATCATAATGTTGTCATTATTGATACGGCTGGACGATTACAAATTGATGAAGTCTTAATGCAAGAATTAGTGAATATTTCCAATTTGGTAAGTATTACAGAAACCTTACTCGTCATTGATGCGATGTCTGGTCAAGATAGTGTCAATGTTGCGAATGCTTTCCATGAAAAATTAAATATCACGGGTTTAATTATGACAAAAATGGATAGTGATGCTCGTGGTGGTGCTGCTTTATCGATTAAATTTTTAACGGGGATTCCAATTAAATTTGTTGCAAATGGTGAAAAACTAGATGATATTGAAGTATTCCATCCGGATCGCATGGCTGATCGTATCATTGGTATGGGAGATATTTTAACTCTTGTTGAACAAGCTCAAGAAAAAATTGATGAAAAAGAAGCTAGACGAAGTGTGAACAAAATGATGAGTGGAAAGTTTGATTTAGAAGATATGTTAAGTCAAATGGAACAAGTCAATAAGATGGGATCGATTTCAAAAATATTACGTTTTATTCCTGGAATGCCTAAAATTTCCTCCGAAGACATGGAAAAAGCACAAAAAGAAATGAAAAAAACAAAGGCAATTATTCAAAGTATGACCCCATATGAAAGAAAACATCCTGAAGTATTGAAGGCTTCAAGAAAAATACGGATTGCAAAAGGTAGTGCCATGCAAGTCAGTGATGTCAATAATGTCTTGAAAAAATATGAAAAGAGTAAAGAACTAATGAAGCAAATGAAAAATAATCCAGGAGGTCGCTTCTTTTAAAAATTATATCTGACAAGTAAAAATACTTGACAGAGTAAATTGCTTTCAGTATAATAAGGAAGGAAAAAAGGAGGAGAAAAACATGGCTGTTAAAATTAGAATGCAAAGAACAGGACGTCACAATTTGCCAAAATATCGAATTGTTGTTGCTGATTCTCATAGTCCACGTGATGGAAGATTTATTGAAATTTTAGGTACTTATGATCCAGCTACAAATCCAGCAAAAGTGACGATTGATACAGAAAAAGCTTATGAATGGTTAAAAAAAGGAGCAATTCCATCTGACACTGTAAGATCTTTCTTGTCTAAAGAAGGCGTTATGAAGAGATTACACGAAGAAAAAATGCAAAAAAAAGGAAATAAATAGACATGGAAGAATTAATTAAAACCATTATATTACCAATGGTGGCCAATAAAGAAGCTTTAATGATTAAACAAATGCCTTTCATTGAAGGTGAACCAATGGAAATTGTCATCATTGCCGATAAAGAGGATATTGCTCGCTTAATTGGAAAAGGCGGAATGGTTGCAAGTGCCATTCGCGAAGTCGTTTCCATCAAAGCTCGTTTGGATAATGTAAAAGTCCATGTTAAATTTGAATCATATGATGAATAAATAGATGGCAACATCTATTTTTTACTAAAGAGGTGATAAAATGAAAGTAATTGTTGGAAAAATTGTGAATACATATGGACTTAAAGGGGCTTTAAAAGTTTATTCTACTACTGATTTTGCGCCTTTAAGATATCAAAAAAATGCCATAGTTACTTTATATCATCCTCAAACGCATCATCAAATTCAAATGACGATTGCTTCTTATCGAAATTTGAAAGGGATGGATATTATTACTTTTAAAGGATTAGAAGACATTAATCTTGTTCAATCTTATGTTGGATATGAAATTCATGTAGAAGCTAATCGAAAAGATTTACCTCAAGACAGTTATTTTTATCAAGATTTAATTGATTGTGAAGTTTTTGTTGACAATCAAAGTGTGGGGAAAGTCATTGAAATTCAAAATTGTGGCAATCAATACAATTTGCGTATTCAAAATCAAAAAGAAAAAAGTTTCTTGTATCCCTTTATTCATCGTTTTTTAAAGAATGTTGATATTTTAAATAAGCGAATTGATTTAAATCCAATTAAAGGAATGATACCGCATGATGACCATTGATATTATTACGTTATTTCCTGAATTTTTCGAACAATTTGTTCAAACATCCATTATCAAAAAAGCGATTTTAAAAGGATTTGTTCAAGTTCGTTTTGTTCCGCTTCGTTTCTTTTCTCAAGATAAAAACAAACGGGTGGATGATTATCCAACCGGTGGTGGAGCAGGATTAATTATTCAATGTCAACCCGTTATAGATGCAATCAATAGTGTAAAAACGCCACAAAGTAAAGTCTATCTTTTATCGGCTAGTGGTAAAAAATATACACAAAATATGGCAAAGCAATTATCTTTGGAATCACACATTATTTTAATCTGTGGGCATTATGAAGGCGTTGATGCTAGAGTTTTAAATTATGTGGACGGTGAAATTTGTATTGGGGATTATATTTTAACGGGTGGAGAAATTGCGGCCATGGCTGTTGCCGATTCAATTATTCGTCTTGTTGATGGCGTTATTTCATCGCCATCAATAGAAGAAGAATCTTTTGAAAACGGCTTGCTTGAATATCCACAATATACTTTTCCACGAGAATATCAAAATCATAAAATTCCAGATATTTTATTTTCGGGCAATCATCAAGCGATTGCGGAATGGCGTTTTAAACAAAGTTATCTTAAAACTTTACAAAATCGGCCTGATTTATTAAAAGAAAAACAATTTAATCAAAAAGAACAACAACTCATTCAAGAGTTAGAAGATGATAGCAAACAACAAATAGCAATTGAAAAAGCAAAAAAGTTTATGAAATAAAACTTGCAATTTTTTTCTTCTTTTGCTATCATTATTATGCATTTTTTGCTCTGATGGTCCGCTGGATGAGTCACAATCCATGAACATCTTATAGATAAGGAGTGGATACCATGAATATGAATTTAGTAAAAGAAGTTGTTGCAGATCAACTTCGTAATGATTTACCTAAATTAAATGTTGGTGATTACGTTAAAGTAGATGTCAATATTGTTGAAGGAGATAAAAAGAGAGTTCAAACATTCGAAGGCACAATTATTAAAATGCGTGGAGAAGGAATTGCTAAAACTTTCACCGTTAGAAAAATTTCAAATGGTGTAGGGGTTGAAAGAATCTTCCCTGTTCATAGTCCGGTTATCGCATCAGTTAAAGTTGTTAGCCATAGTAAAGTTAGACGTGCTAAATTATATTATCTTCGTGACTTAAAAGGTAAAGCTGCAAAATTAAAACAAAAAATTTAATGAATGTGACAAAATAAAAAGAGCGAATGCTCTTTTTTTTGTGTAAATAAGTCCTCAACATTGAAATCTTAGTTGAAATCAAGTATATTAATAATAGAAGTTTATTAGTATTTAAGTTGTATAATCATGTCCAGAATGAAGAAACATAACGTCACTTACGATTCCTTTTATACGCTAGATATTTTGAAAATCTAGAAATTTAAAAAAAAGATTCACTTTTAACAATTGTTCCTAAAAAAGAACAAAAAAAATAAACAGAATCCATTATAATAAGAATCAAGGAGGAGGTTCAATTGTTTTGTGATAAGTTAAAAATGCTTAGAAAAGAAAAAGGATTGACTCAAGAAGAATTAGCAAAGGGGGTATATGTTTCTAGAAGTTTGATTACCAAATATGAAACTGGAGCAGCGTATCCTAACAAGAAAATCTAGAAAAACTAGCATTATTTTTTGGTGTTAAAATTGAAGATATGATTGAAAATTCTGAAACAACTCTTGAAGTTGTAAACAGTAAAAACATTGCCTCAAAGCTAAACCATATTTGTTTAATGATAACTACAATTTTATCAGCTTTAATTTCAATTTGCGTTTTTATCCCCTTTTTTCAAGGAAAGAGATACTCATATCCATTGGACTAATTTTATTCTTTGTTTCGATTTTTACTTGTTCTATATCAATTGTTTCAATACTATTAAAAAGAAAAAAGTACAGTCCGTTTCTTAATTTAGCGAGTTATTTATTTTTCTTTTGCGATGTCGTCTTATTTTTTATATCCATAGTTGTTTGTTTTTCATATATAACATAATAAAGAAGAGGAAGTGACTTCATGAAAAAACTTTTATTACTATTAGGAATCGGTCTATTATTAACAGGATGTCAAGAAAAGGGAAATATATCTTCTGTTTCAGGGGAGTATAACGTTCATTTAAAAGGGAAAGAACCAACTTTTTATCCCTATTCCAATACGATGGATAGTCTAATTCAATATCATTCTTTTGAATGGAATGAAGATTTATCTTATCCATCTTTTCCAAGTGAATGGTATTTTATTACGACCAAAGAAGAATATGAGGAAATATTTAAAGATTTTCCAGGAGGGAATCCATTCTTATACAGTGATGATTTTTTTGAAACTTATAGTTTAGTAGGAAAGTTCAATTGTATTCGAAATTATGCGACATCTAATCAAGAAGTCATGTTTGGAATTCATGAAGTCGATAAAAAAGAGAATCAAATTACTTTAACTATTTATCAATCTATTATAGGATATGTTAGTAATAATTATAAAAACAATTATTTATTACTTGGATTTTTAGACCCAGGAAAAAATCAAAATTGTACGTATCAAACGGAAATTGTTTATAATTTCTATTATACGGATGAAATGTTACAAACTCCTCGATAAAATCAATAAAAAGAGATTAAAAAGCAATCTGAATGAAAGGATTGCTTTTTTAAAATATAAAAGAATTTCTTTATATATAAAGAAAAAAAAGCTATACTAATAATATAAAGGACGATGATAGAAAGATGGAACAAACAGTGCCAGTAAAAAATAAAAAAAACATTTTTAAAGTTATTTGCTCTGTACTAGGCTCTTTGATTCTAGTGTTTTTATTATTGTTACTTATCGCAAGAATTTATTTGAATGCAAATTATGTTAGTCGGTATGTTTCAGGAACTTCAATGGAACCCACTTTATCTGGAAGTGCCGGTGAATATCACTATTTATATTTAAAAAAAGTAGATGAAGAAACAAAAATTAATCGTTTTGATATTGTTGCCTTACATAAAGATGAATACAATGATTGGATTAAGCGCGTTGTGGGATTACCTCATGAAACTTTAAGTTATCAAGAAGGAATTCTTTATATCAATGGGCAACGCATTGATGAACCTTTTATCCATCCTTCTTATTTTTTTAATTTTAATGTAGAAGAAATCGTTTTGGGCGAAAATGAATACTATGTCATCGGAGATAATCGGCATGATACCACAAAATCAATCATTCAAAGGTCTCAAATTTATGGTATTAATGGTTTTATTTTTAAAACATGTACGCAACCAAACAAGAATGGAATGGGTATTTTTGAAAGTGGATGTAAAATTACTTATAAAAAACTTTAAGTAATCAGGTTCATTGAGGTAAATTATGCAAAATAAAGAAATAGAAAAGGCAATACCTTGGAATCCTTGGCATGGCTGTAAAAAAGTAAGTGTAGGATGTAAAAATTGCTTTGTTTATAAAATGGATCAAAGATATGGAAAAGATGCAAGCATCATCACTAAAGGAAAAACAACTTATGAATTAAAAGATAAGGATTGTCCTCCTCATTCCTTAGTAAAATTATGTTTTTCATCTGATTTTTTTATTGAAGAAGCGGATGCATGGCTCACAATATTGGTTGTCTTCTACAGGTGATGGCTGGGAACATGTTCATATTAGCGTTTCAATAGAAAATCAAGAAATGGCCGACAAAAGGCTTCCATTTTTGTTGGCAACACCTATCAAACATAGAGAAGTTTTTTGTTCTCCGCTAATTGGTCCTATTACTTTAAAAAAATATTTAGATACAGGATTAATTCGATGTGTGAATGTCGGTGGAAAAATGGCACCCATTAAAGATGTAAGGCCTCTCAAATATGAATGGGCTAAAAGTTTATTTTTAGAAGCAAAAGAAAGAAACATTGAATTTTATTTCCATCAGTGTGGTTCTTTGTTTTTAAAAGAGGGGAAAAAATATTGGAAAATGGAATCTAAAACAACAAATTCAATGTGCTGAACAAATCCAACACGAACTTGAAAAAATGGTTGAATCAATCTAAATAAAAGGGATTGCTATTCCCTTTTTATTTTATCTAATTTTATGATATAATAAAATTAATCTTAGCCAAGGAAGTGATGTCCATGAATGAAAATAAAATGTTTGATCAATCACCTATTGATATGTTAGAAAACGATTTTAAAAAAATAATTGTTAGTATAAAAGAAGAAATTGTAAATACACAAATAAAAATAGCGATGCAATCGAATCGAAGTTTAATACAATTATATTTTAAGATTGGTAAAATTTTGTACGATAATTATGAATATGGGAATAAATTTATTGATCAAATTGCTCAAGAATTAAAATTAGAATATCCAAATTCTATCGGCTACTCGGGGAGAAATTTAAAATATATGAAAAAAATTTATATCGAATATAAAGATGATGAACTAATGCAACAACTTGTTGCACAAGTTCCATGGGGACATAATGTAGTATTACTAGATAAAGTAAAAGGCAACGAGAATCGAAAAATTTATTTGCAAGGAATCATTAAAAATGGTTGGGGGAGGTCAATGTTAGTTCATCAAATTGAATTAAACTATCATTTAAGGATTGGCAAAAGTAATAATAATTTTGAATTAACTTTGCCCAAAAAAAATTCTGATTTAGTGAATTATATGATAAAGGATCCTTATATTTTTGACTTTATTTCATTACAAAATGATTATAGGGAACAAGAATTAGAAAAGGCTATGCTAATGAAAATTAAAAATGTTTTAATTGAACTTGGTAAGGGATTTAGTTTTGTTGGAAATCAATATAAAATTTTAATGAAAGATAAAGATTATTATATTGATTTACTTTTTTATCATTTAGAACTAAGATGTTACGTTGTTGTCGAACTAAAAGCAACATCATTTAAACCGGAATACATAGGGCAACTAAGTTTTTATGTAACAGCAATAGATCATATTTTAAAAAAAGATGTGGATAATCCAACCATAGGTTTATTGTTATGTAAAGAAAAAGATAAATTAAGCGTTGAATGGTCTTTACAAGGTATAGACTTGCCTATTGGCGTTTCTTCCTATCAATTAAATCAATATGTAGCACAAAATATTGTAGATAAATTACCAACGGAAGAAGAAATTAATCTTCATATAGATATGGGAAGTGGTGATGTCCATGAATGAAAATAAAATGTTTGATCAATCACCTATCAATTGGTTTCCAGGGCATATGGCCAAAGCATTGCGTCAAATGAAAGAAAAAATGAATTTGGTCGATATCATTTTAGAACTCGTGGATAGTCGAGCTCCTTTGGCAACAACCAATCCTATTCTTCAAGAATATCAAAAAAAGAAATGTTATCTAAAAATTTTTACAAAAATAGATTTGGCTGATGATCAATTAACACAAGAATGGAAACAAGAAATGGAAAAAAAGCAAATTCCCGCTTTATTTGTGAATTTAGCCAAAAAAGAATCAATATCGATGATTCTTACTAAAATTAAAGAAATCACTGCTCCTTTGGTGCAAAAAGATATCCAAAGAGGATTAAAGCCTAAAACGATTCGGGCCATGATTGTAGGTATCCCAAATGTGGGAAAATCGACATTAATCAATGCTTTATCAAAAAGAAAAAGTGCTGGTGTTGCCAATAAACCCGGGTTTACAAAGGCACAACAATGGATTCATTGCAAAGATTTAGATTTATTAGATACCCCAGGTGTTTTATGGCCAAACTTAAAAGAAAATCAAAATGGGATTAAACTAGCGTTATTAGGGTCCATTAAAGAAGAAATTTTACCTACGCATGATTTAGTAAAAATAGCCATTGCGTTTTTAGCAAAAAATTATAAGACAATGTGGGAAAATCATTACCAAATTGCTTATCATGGTGATGTTGAAACTTATTTAGAAACGTTTGCCACAAAAAGAGGGCATTTATTTCAAAAAGATCAATTGGATTACAATCGAAGTGAAAAAGCCATTTTAAATGATTTTAAAAATGGTATAATAGGGAAAATAACATTAGAGAGGTGTAATGACGATGGCTGGTTTTGAATATGAAAAACAATACTGGTGGCAAGGGGTTGAATATGTAGTGGGATTAGATGAAGCAGGAAGAGGCTCCATTGCTGGACCACTTGTCGTTGCTGCAGTTATATTTCCTGCATTTTATGATAATTATGAAATTAATGATTCAAAACAATTATCAGATAAACAAAGAAGAAGATTATTTGAAGTGATAAAAAAAGATGCACTCGATTATGCCATAGAAATTATTAGCGTAGAAGAAGTGGATCAATATAATATTTATAAAGCAACGCAAATTGGAATGGAGCGGGCCATTAAAAGATTAAAAATTGCTCCAGAAGCCATTTTGACCGATGCGATGCCTTTGCCCTCTTTTAAAGATCGTCCTTTAGAAGCGATTATTAAAGGCGATCAAAAGTCAGTGACCATTGCTGCTGCATCAATTTTAGCTAAAGTTACGCGGGATGATTTAATGATTGCTTATAATGAACAATATCCAGGTTATTCTTTCGATAAAAATAAAGGATATTGTACAGAAAAACATGTTCAGGCGGTTGCGCAATTAGGAATTTTACCCATTCATCGAAAAACATATTCACCCATTTGTAATTATGTGCATCAAGATGTACAAATTTCTTTAGATGATATGGAAGAAATATTAAAAAAATAGGTTTTAATAAAAATTAAAGCCTTCAGAGTGTAGACAAAGTCGGCTAATAATAGTCG
>UMCV01044877.1_pt1 | contig 11933 bp, 7 predicted proteins | sample 1964311 | NCBI WGS metagenome assembly UMCV01 (sample SAMEA4835976, study PRJEB28245) | human gut metagenome | biome: gut microbiome; material: fecal sample | place: Denmark | collected 2008 | reverse complement strand
CTTCAAACAAACAATTCAAAACAGCTTCTAAGATTAACCTGAATATAGTGTCCCCAAGGTTCCGCATATCATTCAATAATATGCCATAACACCGAGGTGCGTGAGGATATTCACACTTGGAAGAGCAATTCGCTGACTGTCAGGCTGATGATGTTTTAGGTGCACACGATTTCTCACACCTGGAAGTCCGGAACACCTGTAGAACGTTCTGTACCGAGGCCGCTGACTCACAGGTGTGCAAACATACTCGCACCTAAAACATCAACTCTTTAGATATCAATTAGATGCCGTTTTACGTGCGTATAGTTTCTCACACCTGGAAGAACAATCAGAAGTTTCTTTGATGACTTCCAGGTGAGAGTATGATTCTTTTTAGAAGGAATATCCCAAGCTGAGGTATGGGTAGAAAACGGACTTGGACAAGCCATATTTCCCGATTCCGTACGATGGACTTAAGCCGCAGCGGAACACCAGACCGTTCTCCGCGCGAAGACGGTAACCGACATTCGCGTAAAGGAAATTTCCCCACTGCGTCGTTCTCACTTCCTTCGGAGCAGTTCCCGTGGAACCATTAGGCAAGGTCACAGTCTTGCTTTCCGTAATCTTGTCAAAATACACCCCGTTGGACATTCCGGCTCCGATCTCGAAATGATGTTTTCCTCTACCTGCCAGGTAGTTGATCTCCACCGGCACGCCGACACCATGAATCTCGTACCAGTTCCCGATGCCGAAACCGTACCCGACACCGACCGCGAAACCCAAACCCGAATCCCCTTTGAACCTTGCGTCATAAGAGGCACCGACCACATTGGCGGCCCCGAACAAATCCAACCGCACATTCCGATCCTGAGCCATTACTACCGGAGACAGCGCAAGGCCAATAATAATGCTACAACCTTTTTCATAATAAAACGTATTATTTCCGACTGCAAAGTTCGGCAAAAGGATGATATGGTAATGGAAAATAGTTTCACTTTTGGCAAATATAATTTCCTAATCCTTAATTTGTTACAGACAAACTGAGATTCACGTTCTCATTTCGCACAGTTTAATTAGCTTATTTTCAATACATTAATCAAATACTTGTAACATATCACGATTAGTAAAGTACAGACTGTCAAGCAATTACATTAATCACAGTATAAATTCCGAGAAAAGAGCCTTGTTTTCACCATCCAACCTTGCGATTTTTTCTTCTCAGCATCGCGAAAATAGCGCATGGCCTATCCTATTTGCGCTTAACGCAGAAGATCGGGAGGATGAATATCACGGCGAGTATGGAGAAGAGCATGCCGGAGATGGTGCCGACGGCGAAGTCGAACCAGAAAACCTCCTCGGGGCCGTCGGTGAGGAACGGGAGGAGGCCGAGGATGGTGGAGACTATGGTGAGGGTGATCGGGTTGATCTTGCGGGAGTAGGCTTTGACGTAGAGGCGGATGTTGGCCGCTTCGGCTGGTCGGTGAGTTTGTTTAGTCACAGAGGTGGTCCCTTCGACAGGCTCAGGGACCGATGCACTGAGGAGGGACTGGTAGGTAGTGATGAGGTAGATGCCGGCGTTGACGACGATGCCGCTGAGCATCACGAAAGCAGCGAAACCGCCCTGATCGAAGGAGAAGTCCGATAGGCCGAAGGCAAGGAAGAGGCCGATGAAAGAGACCGGAACCATAAAGATCACGGCGAGCGGGTAGCGGAACGACTCGAAAGTCATCGCAAGCATCACGTACATCACCGCAAGAATCAAAAACAGCAGCCAGGCGTACTGCTGCTTGGCGGTGTCGAACCAGCCCCAGCCCGGAACCTCGGCCTTGAAACCGATCGGAAGGACCTCATCGTTCATGTACTTGACCGCCTTCTGGGACAGGGAACGGCTGAGTTCCCAACTACCGATGAAGTCGTAGCATACAACAAGATCGTAGGACTGGTTGCTCTTTCTGATTGTCAGACCTGTCCGCTGCTTGTCGATGCCCCCGACACTCGAAAGCGTCATTTTCTTCTGACCGACATCTATCGGAGAGTTAAGAACGTGCCAGAGATCGTATCTGTCCAGATCCGACGAGCGGAGAACCACATCGACAGCCTCGCCGTCATATTCAGAAGTCCCGATCCTCCGTTCGTACAGCAAGGAACCCAATGCATTGTAGTAGGCATAAGGATTGATGTCGGCGAGCGTCATCCGCCCAAAATCATAATCCAGCACAAACTCAATCGAAGGGCGGCCGTTCCAACCTCCCGACCAGATCTCCGCGCCCTGGACACGGCGGTTTGTGGAGAGATAGGCCATCAGTTTCTCTGCGTAGCGGCTGAGTTCCTGATAGTTATAGCCCTTCAGCGAGATGCGGTTGCTTTTGGAAGACGACACCACATTGTTGTTGAAATTATTGTCGTCTATTCCGGAGACCCTCCAGTTCGCCCCGCCGAAATTGATCGCCATCCTCGTGACCTCGGACTTCAGCACGGAAGGGAAACCTGAGTTCTCATACTCAGGCTTGAACTCCACCGAAATCTCGGCGTTGTCGTAGGAATATATCGACGTGGTGAATACGGAGATCTCATCGAACTTCGACAGATAATTCTCCATCGCCCTCACGACATCATTCAACTGGCTCACGGTACAGCCTTCAAGCATGCCGGCATTGATGATCAGACGTTTCTTTTCAGGCTCTCGGTAGAAATTGGAGCGGTTCAAGGATTTGTAAAACAGACCGAAGGAGGAACTGGCTATCTTGTCTATCAACTGACGGTTCCTGTCGTAAGGTTTCCAGGTGACAATCTTGTCCAGAAATCTGTCGAACCTGTCCGCCTTGTCCTTGTCATAATCAGACAGACGGGTAGGGAGCAGACAGAGCGGGATTCCAAACGCCACGATGAACAAAAGGACATACACCCAACGATGCCTCACCCCCCAGCCGATGTAGGAAGCGTAGAACCTGTTCCAACGCAGGATCCGGCGGAGCTTCCTTGGGGAACGCCCAGACTTGCCACCCGACATTCTTACAGGAATATATTCCATCAGCGACGGGATGAACAGGTAGGAGATGATCAGCGACAGTCCCAAGTTAATGACAATCACCCAGATGAAGTCCACGAGGTTGGCTTTTTCCTTTTCAGGAAGCAGAAGGACCATCATCAATGCGCCGACAGTCGTGGCCGCGGCCGAAAGGATGGACGGGAAAGCCTTCCGGTCTTTGAAATGGGCGTAGTGGTCGATCATCACGATCGAGGTGTCGATGATTATTCCGAGAGAGACCGTGATTCCGGCAAGGGTGTAGATGTGGATCTGAAGACCTGCCAAACTGTAGATCATCAAGGCGGTCAACACATTGACCGTCAAAGTGAAGACAATGATCAGCATATACCGCCACGACCTGTTGATCAAGAACACGAACATCAACAGAATCAAGATGCAGAGGGCGGTACGGACATAGATTTTGCCGAGTTCCTCGCTGACATACTCAGAGGAATCGTAGGCGATGCCGGCGGTGATTTCCGAAGGGAAGCCTTTCTGAAGCTCCGCCATCCTTTCCTTGACGGCGGAAGCGACAGTCAACAGGTTGGCCGAAGAAGCTATCTCCACCGTCAAAGTAATGGTGTTCAAACCGTTGACACGATAGTAACTTGACGGCACCGCTTCCTCATAGCGCCACTGGGCAACGTCCCCGATGTGAATCACACGGCCTTTGAAATTACCTACGGGAATCGATCCGAAATCCTTGTCCAAGGCTTCTTTAAGACGCACCGTCATCAATCCTTCAGAGGTTTCCGTCATTCCGAGGATTTCCTCACGGTAATATGAATTGAAGGCCGATGCGATCTCATCGGCGGTGACTCCTACGGACTGGATCTTGTCGGCGTCGAACGTGATCACCCACTGGAAAGGAACACCGCCGTCCACATTGACCTTGTCCACTCCCGGGATGGCGGCCAAATGGCTGAGGACGTGTTCCTTGACATATTTGGAAATCTCCCGGGAAGGGATCCCGCCCTTGACGAGATAGGATATCCGCGAGACCCGTCCGCCGCCAGACAAGGATATTCCCGGATAGGAGACCTCATCAGGAAGGCTTGGGTAAATGTTCCTGATTGCCGAGGCGACCTCGAAGCGCGCCGCGTCCATGTCCGAGCCTTTGCGGAACTTGACAGAAACGGAGCCTGAACCTTTACGTGAAACAGAGGAAATGTCTGTGACATCGCGTATCCCCGCCAAGACTCCTTCAATCTTGGATGTCGCCTCGCTTTCAATGATTTCCGCAGAGGCGTTGGGGTAATTAAAAGACACATAGACCGTACGGCCTTCCGTCATCGGGGTGTATTGGATGTTCAGACGCGGCAACGCCGCCAGCCCGACAAGGGACAGCGCCACCATAATCAGAACGACCGAAAATGGAGAAAGTCTATTTTTTCTTTCTTCCATTGTAGATCGAATAATACAACGCCGGCACGACGAACAGGCTGACAAGGGTTCCGACAAGCATTCCCGCGATGATCACCAGGGACATCGGGTACTGAAGGTCAGCTCCCATACTTCCTCTTGACAGGAACGGGCAGACGGCCAGAATGGTTGTCAATGAGGTCATTATGATAGCCTTCACTCTAAGCGATGAAGCGTCGATGACCGCGCGTTCAAGGCTTTCCCCGGCTTTGCGCATCTGGTTGATCGTGTCAATTTTCAGGATGGAATCGTTTATGACGATGCCGGTGATGACAATCAGGCCGATCATCGACATCAGGTTGATGCTGACCCCGAAAATCCATAGAACCAGCAAGGCGACAGAGACATCCACGACAATCTCCGAAAGGATGATCAGCGGCTGGACCAGAGACTCGAACTGGGAGGCCAGAATCAGATAGAGCAGGATTATGGCGACCAGCATTATGATGATCATCTCATCGATCATCTTGCTGTTGGAGAACCAGGAACCAGAATAGCCGACCTCGAAGTCACCATTCTTTCGCACGACGTCACTCACCGCGGCCATCACATGTTTCACGTCCTTCGACGGAACATCGAGAGCCAAAGGGTAGTAATTGTCCTCCGGGCCTGCGACCAAAGTTTTCAAATCCTCGGCAAAGGTTTGCCGCATAAGATTTGAAACCGGAATCCGGGATGTCTCCCCGTCAAGGCCTTTCTTTTCGATGAAAGTGCCATGCAGGATCTCCGAAAGTCCGGCGGCGTTGGAGCCTGTCACGACCGGAACAGTGCTGGTTCCCTGGACAATGTTGAACAGACGGTTCTCATTAAGCGAGTTCCTCAGAATCGACACAAGTTCCGAATAACCGACATCATAAAGCGCAAGCAAGTCAGGATCAGCGACAAACAGAGCGTCAGTCTTTACCGGAGGATCCGCCACGGTCACTCCAGGCAACGTTTCCCTGACCTCGGAGAGCATATTCCTCAACGGTTCGACCTCAACCTCCCTGTTCCTCACTGGGCGAAGGCGCGCCACGAGCGGAGCCTCGTTCCGGGCGAAAACCATGTCGAAGATATTCCCTGAAGCTTCGAATGAATATACCGCTTCCGGATATTCATTCTCCATCTCATCCTTCAATTCGCCCAGCACCTTTTTCAATGTGCCGGCATCTTTGCAATTGACGTAGATGGACGCTTCGGAAATTCCTTGGTCACCACTATGACTCAGAATGAATTGCTGAGAACCGACAAGAGCCGTCATCTGCTCCACGCTTCCGGTCAGTTTTTTCTCTAAATCCCTGATCCGCTCCGTGTTACGTTCAATGGAAATGTGTTCGTTCCAGTCAATCTTCATTATCGCGTCCGTCTGGGTCATCTCCGGCAGACGGGATTTCGGCATCTCCAGGAAACAGAACACCAGCCCGACGGTCGAGACGGCGAGAAGTCCCCAGGCGACCAGTCTGTGCCGGATGAACCATTCCATCAGCCTGTCGTCCCAGCGGCGGATAGGCTCGTCAAAATTGATCTTCTCCAGCAAAGGACTCGGACGGAAGCCGTCAGAACCCTTGAACCACCAGTAATAATAGACCGGAATCACAAGGATGGTCACGATGTAGGAGGTCAGCAGCACGATGGTCACCGACATAGCCTGATCGTAGAACATCGCCCCGGCGATGCCGCTCATGAATATCAACGGAATGAACACCGCGCAGGTTGTCAGCACGGAGCTGAGCATCGCTCCCCTCACCTCTTTCGTGCCCTCAAGGACAGCGGAGCGCAGGTTCCCTTCACGTTGCCAGCGGCCGGTTATATTATCGACAAGGATGACCGTGTTGTCAGTCATCATTCCGACTCCGAGAAGCAGACCGGAGAGGGATATAATATTCAGGGTCAATCCGATGGCATAGAAGCAGAGCATCGAGAATATCAGCGCCACCGGCATCGTCAGGATCACCAGCACCGGAGAGCGGAAGTCCCTCATGAAGAGGAATATGATGACGCTCGCCAGAAGGAGGGCGACCACGATGTTCTGTAGCAGGTTGTTGATGGTATATTCAAGAAGCTGGGTCTGGTCTCTCGTGATCTCGAAGCTCAACTGAGGGTAGTCGTTCCGGAAACTGTCCATCAGACCGTTCATGGCCGACTTCAGGTCTGACATCTTCGCCTCGCTCTGCTTGATGACGGCAAGACACACGGCATCCTCTCCGTTCGAGCGGACGAGGCCGGTTCGTTTTGCCGGGTGGACGACGACCTTGGCGACGTCCTTTATCTGAAGAAGGCGGCCTTCCTTCTTGAACCAGAGGTTGGCGATGTCTTCACTGGAGGAAGCCCGGGAATCGAATTTGACATTGTAGCGGTACTCTCCGTCACGGATTGTGAGACTGCCAAGGCGGATGTTGGAACTCTTGACACAACTCTCGAACTCATTCATTGTCATCCCTGCCTGGAGTAGCTTGGACTCATCCGGAATTATGAGAATCTCGTCACTGACAAGGCCGCTGACATCGACCATGGCGACTTCGGAGAGTTGTTCGATGCGTTTGCTGATCACGTCACGTGCGAAGCGGCTCATCTGGGAGAAGGACTCGGTTACGGGGAACAAGTCCGATTGGGCCTCAGGCTCGGTGCGCTTCGACGGGCTCAGCGACCGATTCTGAGGCTGTCCCTGAGTTTGTGGTTCGACTGGCTCAGCGACCGAAGAAGTAATATTCACAAAAAACGCCGGAATGTCCGTGGCGCTGGCCTTCAAGACCTTAGGCCGGGCGATGTCGCCAAGGCTGGACATGGACCGGTCAATCTTCTCGTTGACCTCAATGAAGAGATAGTCGATGTCTGCACCGTGATTGAACGTAAGCCGGATCGTCCCGCTGCCGTCCTTCGCCTCACTGACGATGTCCTCAAGCCCGTTGATCTGGATAAGCTGCTGGCGCAGAGGCTTCAGCACACTCTCGTCCATCTCTCTGGCCGAAAGTTCCGAGGATGTGGCCTGCACGGTTATGTACGGAATGTCCACGTCCGGAACCAACGACACTGGCAGCAGACGTATGCTGACAATGCCCAGAACAACGATGACAAGGGTTATCATCGTCACGGTTATCGGTCTGTCTATCAGATGTTTCAGCATTGCCTACCTTTTTACCAGCACATCAGAGTTGTCCGCCAGATTGAGATTGCCGGAGACAATCACCTGGTCGCCTTCGTTCAGTTCGGCGTTCCTGTCCTTGTTGGCCTCGACCACGTAGGACTCACCATTGGAATAAAGTATCGTGACATAAGTCCAATGTGCCTTGCCGTCATCCGTGCAGGTGAACAGCACGTCCAGATTGTCCCTGATCACCACCGCGCTGCGAGGCACGACAAGCTGTCCCGGAATCATCCTCTCCACGATCACACGGACGTTCATTCCATCGATCAGCGAGCCGTCGTTCCGGACCTGCGCCGTGACGGAGATCTGCCCCTTTTCATCCACAAGCGGATTGATGGCGGTGACTTTCCCTGAATATTCCTTGGTCTCGTCAGCAAACGGACGGATCCTCACCGGCAGACCGACGGAGAGGAATGAATATTCCGACTCCATCACCGAGAAATCCACCTCCAGCACACTGTCGTCCACAATCGTGCAGAAAGTACCGGACGGACTCTGGTCGAACGGCTTCTGCTTGATGTCAGCGACACGCCCGGAGAACGGGGCATGGAGAACCGTTCCGGCGATCTCGTAGGACGAGCGCGCGAAATCGTTCTTGGCGGCGGAATAGCCGGATTTCATCTTCGCCATGGCCAAAAGGTCGGCGGGGACCGAGGTGGTGTCCCCGGCGGAATATCCCTGTCCCACAAGATAGTCATACAAATCCAGCTCGGCCTTCTGGAGCGAAAGCCGGGAGGATTCCTGTGACAGTTTCAAGTCGGGACGGTCAACGGTGGCGATGACGGCACCTGAGGAGACATATTCACCATTCCGGACGTTTATCGCCGCGATTTTTCCGGTTGTCCTGAACTGCAGCGCGCTTTTCCGTCCGGCAACCAGCTTTCCGTTGGACAGGAGCTGACGCGCGAAATCCTTCCTTTCCAATTTCACGACAGTGACTTCGTTTATCTGAGGGGTGTAGGTCAGTTTCCCGTCCTTCGTCTCCTCCGTCTTTTTGTTTCCTCCACACGCTACGGCCATCATGACTAGACCGCAGACACCAATAGACACTAGGATATTCTTTCTCATATTCATGGATTCTGAATTATTCCATCATTCCCAATAATGAAGAAACGCTAATTACATATCGCATTTGTTACCACTTATCAATAATTCTTGAATATGCTTGAAATAATGTTCTGAAGCACTTTCTGAATATTTCGAGGTTATCATTATGTTCGTTATATAGTTTCCTGACTGCAAACAATAAATGATTTTTTCCGAATTACTCCAATACATATCATTCAGTGTATGCGTGGAATATGGGCTTATAAATAAATTCTTTGTTTTAGAGAATAATGCCTTAGCGTCCCGAAATCTATTATCCGGGACAAAAATGTGGCACTTGACAAGTCCTAACTCGGCAAAATTTTTAAAGAAGAGACTCTCTCGATCCAAACATGCAGAACAAGGATACAATGGTATTATCATAATCAAACATGAGTCCCTCTCCTTTGCGGCATCTTGATCATCTAAAAAGCCTCTGATTCTCCACTCGTCGGTTTCAATGAAAGCCTCCATTATCTCCTCAATTTGTCCTTGACGCTCCCAAAACATTGTCGATATTGTTGAATCGCTCTTGCGAATTCTTCCTACTGCAATTAATAAAACTATATCTATGGCAACAAATACCATCGTTATTATTAACCAGAAACGATTACCTGTTCCTCTCATATATTCTTCGCTTTGCTTTTTCAAATTCGGAGTCAAACATACTTAGTCCATCACCAATTACACCGACACCTATCATAACATCATTCTTATCATAGATGCCTCCCCAAAGGATCACTTCCTTCATTCCATTCAGCTTGCGGAACATGCCCTTCGTGTCAACAATCACTGGTATGTTGCAATCATACTGTTCCAGTTTTGCCCGAACCTTTGACGTGTCCTTCACACTACCATCAACATACACCAAAAGTTCCCAATCCGGATTATCATCCATAATCCTTTCAATCTTTCCACGAGGAGTCCTACTCAACCATTCATTCATGCATCCCGTTATCATGTACACGTATATCTTATTTTTGGAAAAATCCGGAGCATAATTCTCTACCAGGCCATGACGATCAATCACATACATTCCATCCTCAATCGCCACTGGATGTACCCCGTCATCTTTACAAGACATCAGTGATACAAACATAATCCAACTTAACACAATATTACGCATAATTATAACCAATCAGTTCAACTTAACCCTTCATTCGTTAGAAATCAAAACGGCTGACAACAGGCATACCTTCGGCAAGCCTCAGCCGTCGCCGAAATTTTGCATGCATAATTCAGACCTGCACCTGGGCAATGCGACATTGTTTGGTACACACAATAATTACTATCATTGCTGTCAAAATCAGTTTGGTCTTCTGGACCAGCCTTAAGAACAGCGGAGGTAGCTAAACATATAGAAATCAGCGCGAAAACTGCCAACAATACTTTAAAAAATTTTTTCATAATGCTCAATTTAATAATAATGTTATTGATTTGTGGTTGAACTGATTGGTTACAAAAGATTCAGTTTTGCGATGACGTAATTGCCATCTTTGCCAAGGGGATCAAGGGCTTCCGGGTTGGAGGCTTTTTTTAGGAGCGTGGCGGGGAAGGTGCTGATCAGGGACGGATCCAGCAGACAGTACAAAGCGCCATCCTTTATCTGGCGGAACGCATTGGCCAAGACATCCAGCCCTACTTCACCGGCCTTAAACCAGCGCCAATGTCCGTCAGCATACAAGCCACAGTAGTTGCTTTGCATCGCCTGTTTCTGGAGAGCGATAATGACAAGACGCGTGTCACCATCACAAAGATATTGGCTGAGCATAGCGAATTCACTTCCAAGAAGATGATCCATCGCCGCGAACGAGTCATCATACTCATAGAAGGTCTTTGGAATCGCATATCTGCCGAAATCGAAGCAAGGACCGTCACTCATCAGCCCTTTGCTGTAAACTTTTATAATGTCAGAATATGAGTCGACGACAAAAACCGAATCGCCTGATTCAGAGAATATCTGTACGGTGGGAGTATAGTTCATCACCTTCTCCTTTGACGGGAAGAAATCCACTCTGGTTTCATCAGACAACAATGAGAACCGGGTCTCACGACCGGACCCATAGCCATAATATGTCAGGACCCCTTCATCCGTAATCCATGACATCGCTCCCAGATCCAATTCATTCAAGGACTTCAAATCAAGCATGGATCCACTCAAAGAGAAACGCTGGATTCTGGAAGGGACAGAAAACACATAGAGGGTCGAGTCTCGGTACTGAACGTCGTTGATGTGGACATATTCCTCAGGGCCATTCCCACGGTGGCCGATATTATTTAGGAAACGTCCGTCATGTGAATATCTGAAAATGTTCCCATTCAGATAATCTGTCACAATGTAGGAATCCTCCGTGACATTCAGATCCACAGATGAGCCCAAAAGATGCTCGTCATCAGCCTCTAACGGAACAATCTCAACCGACTTGACAACTTCCGCCAACGGATTCACCGTGTTGCCGAACTCCACCGGGACCTTGGCGGTGATTGAATCTCTTGATTCTGAGCAGCTCATTATCAATAGTATTGATAACAGCAGTATAGCCTTTCGCCTATTCATAACAGTTGATGTATTTAGCATATTCATGGATTCTGAATCATTCAACCATTTCCTTGACGTTGACGTCGATGTCTTTCCCGGAGATGAAATCGTAGAGGGCGTACTTCCGGAGGGTGTAGTAGTAGGTCCAGAAGTTGGAGTAGTCGGTGATGTATTTGGCCATCGCGGACTCGTTGTCGTTCTGGGCGTTGGTGAGGTCGGTCACCGTGGCCGAGCCGCGCCTGAACTTGTCCATCATCAGCTCGTACCTTTCGGAGGCTATCTCCATCGCCTTGCGGGAAGCCATGCACTGCTGACGCTGGTTGTTGAACTGGCCGACGGCGGTGAATATCTTCCTGCGGTAGTCGTTCTCGCCCTGGAGGTTCTGCGCCTTGACGACCTCCTCGGCGGCCTTGGCCTTCTGCACCTTTCCCTTGCCAAGCCCCCAATCGAAGATCGGCACGCTGAAAGTCAAACCCACAACCTCCTGGTTCAGAAGATCCTTATAGACATCCGGCAGGCCATTGCCGGTCTGGGACAGGCCGAAGCGGGCGTTAAGGCTCATCGAGATGCCCCTGTCCGCCTTGGCCTTCGCCACATTCGAGGCGGCGTTCAACTCACTTATCTGATTGTCAAGGCTGAACGTCGAGTTCCTCATCGCCTTCTCCATCACCAGATCGTAATCCATCAGAATGTCCGGCAGGGCATCGTCCACCACCGGTTCCACCTCCACGGACTCATCATAGCCCAGAATCGAG
>UMCV01043467.1_pt1 | contig 12263 bp, 7 predicted proteins | sample 1964311 | NCBI WGS metagenome assembly UMCV01 (sample SAMEA4835976, study PRJEB28245) | human gut metagenome | biome: gut microbiome; material: fecal sample | place: Denmark | collected 2008 | reverse complement strand
GCCTCACGGCACCAGATCCTAAGTCTGGCGCGGCTGCCAATTACGCCACATCCGCGGAATAATTCCGATTAGCGGGAGCAAAGATAGAAAGAATTTTCGTTTTGGCAAATTGTTTTGTAGATAAAGTCGTTTTAGAAAGTCACTTTCAGTATTTTTCTTGCTTCCTCAATGATGGTGTCCAAGTCATTGTTCTCATCTTCTTTGCTCATATCCACTTTCTTGTCCGGGTCGATGCCGAACTCGATATGCTGTTTTTGGGCATCGAGGTGCGGGCTGGCAGAAAAGCGTACCCCCCATCCGTTGGGCAGTTCCGAAGAGAATGGCAGGCCCGACCCGCCGCCGGTTTTGTCACCAACCAGGGTGACATTGGGAAAACAGCGCATGGAGTTGACAAAATCATTGGTTGCACTATAGGAATGACGGTTGGTCAGGACAATTACCTTTTTTTGCCAGCGGATACTGTTGGAAGGTTCCACATAAATGGGAGTCGGATCTGAAAAATCGCTATGGCCTTTGCCGGTCTTGTGCTGAATATATCCCGTCAGTACTTTTTCATTCGTGAAGCGTTGTGCCATTCGGGTGGCGTTTGTCAGGTTGCCGCCACCATTGTTGCGCACGTCGATAATCAGGCCGTTACAAGCGGAAAGGTATAACAGAATCTCATCCAGGTTGCCGTTTCCGATGCCGCTGGAGAAATCACCGTAATAGATATATCCTATGTTGTCCTCCAATATGGTATATTTGGCGCCTCCAGCAATGCGGTAGTCTCTTCCCAGGTACTTTTCAATGATACTTTCGTTGAAGTTACGAGGATAATCCAGATACCAGTCCCAGTAGCGCGCCATGTTGGAAGAAGAGTACAAGTTGACATGTCCGTCTTTTAACTCGGCAAGCATGTTACCTAATATTTCAAATAGACCGTCGTTGCTCATTCCCGGGGTAATGAGTGGCTGGTACTTGTCATGGATGGCATCCCAGTCTATTTGCTTGTAGTCCAGGAAGCAGTACTGTTCGTCTATTATTTCCCACAAGGCTTCGAAATTGCCTTGTGGGGTATTGTCGAACTCTTCCTCACGAATACATCCGTTCAATAGGGGCAATAACGTGAGTAGGATACTCCAAATTATTAAAATATATCTTCTTTTCATGCACATTATCCTTATCATCTTATCGTTTATCACCTTGTCACTTTTTACTTTCTCTTGTTAGGAAACAGATAGAGTTCCTTTACGAACCCCACCATGAATACATGCGAGTAAGTATGTGTCTTTATTTCATTTACTTTGGACTGTTGTGCGTCCCATATGTAAGCGAAACGCATCCGGGCACGTCCCACCGGAAAGTCTGCGGTCAGCATTTGTCTCAGAGAGGGCTGGTTGTGCAGGGAGGTGAAGTTCACTACTCCGTCCCAATGTCCTAACGTAAATATCTCGTAGTAGGACTGTCCATAGTTGGGCATGAACATGATACCTGCCAAGGGAAGATTTACCTGATAGCGTAGTGTGATGGGACGGTTCTTGATGCGCAAGTCCCAAATAGCCATTCCCGATGCGGCAAGGTTGATATAGGCACGTGCTTGGGCGGGGTTGTTTCCGTTGCGCAGATTATAGACAAAGCCACCGTTGAAGTCGCCGACTCCTCCGGCAAGCAGTTTGAAATTGCCCGTGATTGGAAAATTATAATGCAGGCCGTAGTTCCAGTTGGCCAGTCCGGAGAATGTATTGTTATTGTCTACTTTGTTGTGTGTATATCCCAAGTCTGCCTGGAAGAAAGTTTGCAGAGACACGTTGCCGTCCATCAACCGTGTCATCCGCATGCTTTCGCGGGAGATACGGAAATCGATTCCCTTATACTCCTGAGGTGAAAGATAAGTGTCGAACACGTTGGTGAAGCCGACACCATACATGGTGGCACGGGTGATAATACGGTTACGGTTGGTGGAGTCAGCCCGTAGCTTCCGGTCGATGCTGCATTGTGCTTCTTGTGCTTTCAGTCCGACACTTCCCAAGAGCAGTCCGCATAGGATTATTATCTTGTATATGTACATATTAAATTATCAATTACAAATTAGTAATCGTTAGCCACTAATACTTCATTTCCGTCCTTCATCAAAAGAGTTTCATCTGTCCTGTCATCTCGTCCAGTATGTCCCCTTCGCTTTTACCGTGGTCGGGGTCCAGAATTTCCGGTTCTTCATCCGTTTCCTGCTCTTCGGTTTTCTGCGAGGGTTCAGGTTGGCGGGTAGGCTCTAATTCGTTGATGGTTTCTATAGTATAGGTGGTCAGGCGCTTACCTTTTGCTTTGAAGCCTTTCACGGCGATGAATTCGTCGGCTTCCACCACCATCGGCTCTCGGAAATTGTCGTGGCCGCCAAACACCACCTCTAAACGCGGGTAGCACTCGTCTGTCAGCAGAATGAGGCTGCTGTTCTTGTTTTCTCCCAAGTAGTTTTGCTTGCGGGCGGTTGCCTCGAAGCAGAAACGCTTGATGTAAGGATAGTTCTGCTGGTCGGCATCGTAGAGTACGGCGGTCCATACTTTGTTCGGATCGTATTTCTCCAATACGCGTATGCCATCGTCATAGTGATTGTTCAAGTCGAAGTTGGTGGCATAGAACTCTCCGCTGTTCTGTACGACAAGGATGGTGTCTTCGCTCTGGAATTCTCCGAGATATTCTCCGCGCCCGTCGTAGTTGAGACGTAGCACATCACGGTCGAACCAGACTTTCCGTCCACCCAGCGTGGAGCCTCCACGTTGTTTCAAGGCTATCTTGTGTACGGGGAGTTTCGTGAGTATATTTCCCATGGCCTGCCGTCCCTTGATATTGATGTTGCTGAAATCCTCCTCGAAGATAATACGGCGTACACGGGGATTGGGTTTCAGGGTTACCTTGATGATTTCAGCTTCTCCATTGGGATTGGCGGTGAAGTAGGTGATACGGGAGTCGGGAGTACCTTGCGTCACATCGTATTCGCGGTCACGCACCACGGAAGTGACGGCAAAACGCTTGATATAGCTTGTCCCCTCCTTGCCGTCACGGTAGCAGACATTGTAGATGGTACGTTTGTCGTTCTTCTTAAAAATGTTGGCATAAAGTATATTCTTGCCCACGAACTTCTTGTCGGCCACCGGTGTGATGATATATTTTCCATCGCGGAAGAAGATAATCACGTCATCTATGGGCGAGCAGTTGCCTATGAATTCGTCTTTCTTCAATCCAGTTCCGATGAACCCCTCTTCGCGGTTGATGTACAGCTTTTCGTTGGCTTCGATGACTTTGGTTGCTTCGATGGTGTCGAAGTTACGCAGTTCCGTGCGGCGGGGGAAGGCTTTGCCGTACTTGTCCTTCAACATACGGAACCAGTCGACGGTATATTCCACGATGTTTGCCAGATGGCAGTCTATCTCCTCTATGTCCTTTCGCATGCGTGCTATCAGTTCCTCTGCCTTGTCGGAGTTGAATTTGAGGATACGTGCCATCTTTATCTCCATCAGCCGGAGGATGTCTTCCTTGGTCACTTCGCGGATAAAAGTCGGGTAGTAGGGAGTCAGGCGCTCATCGATATGTTCGCAGGCGGCATCCATGTTTTTGGCTTGTTCAAACTCCTTATCCTTGTAAATACGTTCTTCAATGAATATCTTTTCGAGTGAAGCGAAATGCAGGCTTTCCAGTATCTCTCCCTTACGGATTTCCAGTTCCTGGCGTAGCAGTGCCAATGTGTTGTCGACTGATTTGCGCAATACATCACTCACGGTGAGGAAGTGGGGCTTTTGGTCGTCGATGACACAGCAGTTGGGAGAGATGCTCACTTCACAGTCGGTGAAGGCATAGAGGGCATCGATGGTCTTGTCGGATGATACACCCGGGGCTAGATGCACTAATATTTCCACACTGCCGGATGTTAGGTCCTCTACCTTACGTATCTTGATTTTTCCTTTTTCGCTGGCCTTTACGATGGAGTCGCATACACTGGCCACCGTTTTCCCGTAAGGAATTTCCTTAATGGCAAGTGTCTTGTTGTCTATCTTTTCTATTTTGGAGCGCACGCGTATCGCACCGCCACGTTCACCGTCGTTGTATTTGGATACATCGATACTGCCTCCCGTCTGGAAGTCGGGGTACAGCTTGAATTCTTCGTTGTGCAGATAGCTGATGGAAGCATCGCACAGCTCATTGAAGTTATGTGGTAATATTTTGGATGACAGGCCTACGGCAATACCTTCCACACCTTGTGCAAGCAGCAGTGGGAATTTTACCGGTAGTGTAACCGGTTCTTTGTTTCGCCCGTCATAAGAGAGTTTCCATTCGGTGGTCTTGGGGTTGAATACCACGTCCAGTGCAAACTTGGAGAGACGTGCTTCGATATAACGGGGGGCAGCGGCGCTGTCACCCGTCAGAATGTTACCCCAGTTTCCCTGGCAATCCACGAGCAAGTCCTTTTGTCCCAGCTGTACCAGAGCATCGCCGATAGAAGCATCACCGTGCGGATGGAACTGCATGGTATGTCCTACGATGTTCGCCACCTTGTTGTAGCGCCCGTCTTCCATGCGGCGCATGGAGTGGAGGATACGCCGCTGTACGGGTTTCAGACCATCCATGATATGGGGTACGGCACGTTCCAATATAACGTATGAGGCGTAGTCCAGAAACCAATTCTGGTACATGCCGCTCAGTTGGTGCTTTATATTGGCATCCTTTGCGTCCGCAGGTTTGTAATCCGAGTGTTCTTCGCTCCCGGCCGGGAGTTCCTTGTCCAAATCATCTTTCGGTGCTTCAAAATCTTCGCTCATATTTGTTCGGGAATTGTCTATTCTATGATATTACTGATTTTTCAGTCGCAGGCAAAAATACAATTTTTGTTCGATAAATGAGAATTTGCGCGGAACTATTGTGCCAAATCCTTCCCATTTTTTAAAACTTCTGCCCGTTAATGGAACCAATCTGTCTCTTTCCCGTTAGCGGAATTATATTGAGGACGTGCTTCCGCCTCTTTGCGGACAGCGATGTTGCTTTTGTCTTTCTTGCCAATATGGTGGCAAAACGCTGGCAAAGTAACTTGCTAGCTTGTTGTGTGTTGGCTCGAATTGTGCAGCGATATCATCACAAGGGTGAAGAGATACTGGGCAGATTCTGCCGACGGATTCATTATTTTGTGAATTTCCATTCGTCAAATAAGAACTTTCCGTTCCCGAATACGAAGTAAATGTCGTGTTTGCCTTTTATCTGTTTGTCCAACGGCTTTGTCAATGTTTGCCACGTATCGGTATCAAAGGTCAAGGTGGATAGGAGCGGACCGTCTGGACTGTCCATGTGTATTTCGATGGAGCCTTTCCCTTTTATCTTCATCTGTATGGCTTGAGGTGATTGCGGGAATTCCGCACCGCGGACACAGATGGCCTGTCCGCTCTTGTTTCCTACGGCAGACATGTTGCCTGTCTGTCCGGTCGGTTCAAAGGCAACGCCGCGTGTGGCGGCTGTGGTCTCGGCCTGTTGCTGCGCAAACGGGTCGAGAGGCTTGATTTGTGAAACGCCCTTGGCTGTGGCTGTGCCCATGTGGATAGTGAGGTCCTTTTCGTCCACCTCTATTTCTTCCACGCAGATACTGCGGACACCCACTTTGAGGTCGCGGCTGTCCTGCAAGCCCAGTGAGTGGTAGAAGAGATAGTACTTCCCTTGAAATTTTACCAGATGTGTATGGTTGTTGCTGTCGGACATGCCATAGTCGCCGGGATTTTTGAAGTAGTTGTCCCGATAGGTCCAGCTGTCTGTCTCAAGTGGCGTGCGACTCGTCATGTAGCTCATGCAGCACCGGCTCGGCTTGTCTATATCCTTGTGGGGCCATGCATCCCGGTTCTTCCAGTTGGTGTTGTAGGTGTAAATCCAAGTGCCGTTCAGATAGTTCAGTTCGTTTGCTTCAAAGTGGTATGGCGCTTTTATTTCAACTATTTCGCTGTCCAGCGTCTTCATGTCATTTGCCAGCCGCACGATGCGTGCGTCTCCGGGAATGTAGTCGTCGCTGTCGCCCCCGCCAAAGGAGAGCCAGCCGATGCCCTTGTCGTCGATGACTACTCCCGGATCGAAGGGAGCTTTACACTTGCCGAGTCCTGGAGTATTACCGTCTACCACACATTTGCCCAATGGGTCTGTCCAGGGCCCCACGGGGGAAGTGGCAGTCAGCATACCTACACCGGAACCGCTGTTGGAGTAGTACAGATAGAAGTGGGTTTTGCCGTCGGCCTCCTTGCGCGAAGCGATGGAAGGTGCCCACGAAGCCATTCCCCAGGGAGCCAGAGCCTTTACATTGATTACTCCGTGATAAGTCCAGTTCACCATGTCGTCAGAAGAGACCATCGTCAGCGAATGGATGTGCTGATAGGTGTTTTTCCCGTTACGGCCCACTACATCATATTGCTGGTGGTCGTTAGTGCCGTACACATAAATGCGGCCGTCGTGCACCACTGCTGTGGGGTCGGCCATGTATTGGAAGTCGAGAAGGGGATTGGCATTGCCGGTAGAGAACTTGGGCGAGAATTCAAAAGATTCTTCCAAAGCGCTGTCTGTAGAAACCGGAATGTTTTCAGAAGAGGCAATGCTGTCTGCCCGGAAGGGGGCTAAGGGGATGCCTTCCGTTGAAAAAAGGTTGCCTTGAGCAGCGTCACTGAAGCAGTAGCGAATGGAAACCGGGCTTTCGATTCCTTTTACCGGGACAATCAGCTTTCCCCCGTCTATCCTGGCCCGGGCCTCTTGCCATTCCTGGCCGGCTGCGGCCATCATCAGCCCCTCTATCCTTTTCCCGTGTACGGCCAGTCCGTTCTTTATGTCTTTGAAAGAGATTGTCACATGGTTGCCTTTGCGGCAGGCGCTTTCAAAGACCGGGCTTTTATAGGGGCCTGCATATATATGGTATGTATCGTCCAGTGCAAGATTGGCGAGACGTTTGCCTACGCTTCTTTTGTCACGTGGATGGATGTCCTGCACATTGTCCACCAAATCTGACACGGTAATCATCTTGACCTTGTCCAGCATTTCGGGCAACATGGCCTGCTGCTCGCGTAGCAGTGCCGGTCCGTTGTCTTTGGAGTGGTATTGGAAGGGGGCTATCTGGACCAGATAGAATGGGAATTCCTTGTTAAATCCGGTACGCCACGAGCCTATCAGCCGCTGCATCACCCGGGCGTAGGAGCTGGCACGGCCTTGGTTGGCTTCTCCCTGATACCAGATGCATCCGGCAATGCCGTAGGGCATCACGGGATAAATCATGCTGTTGTACAACGTGCCTGTTTCAGCCGGAAACCAAGGATTGGATTCATACGGATAGTCGCACAAGACCGGGTCGCTCATTACGCATTCGCGGGGCGTCCATGTCTCGGCGGTGGTTCCGCCCCATGCGGCTACGATGATTCCTACCGGCACGTCCAGCTCTTCCTGGATGTTGCGGCCGAAGAAGTAGGCCAGGGCACTCGTGCTGCGCATCGTTTCGGGCGTGCACTGTGTCCATTGCGAGAAACAGTTTTCTTGAGGGAACGGGGCGGCTATTCTGGCCACGTGAAAAATTCGGAGATTGGGACAATGGGCATTTGCCGTTTCCTCGTCTCCGTTCTTTATGCCGTGGTTGGCGCTCCATTCCATATTGGATTGTCCGCTGCACAGCCAAACTTCGCCTAGCATGACATCGGTCAAGGTTACTTCTGACGAGCCGCTGAAACGAATCTCATAAGGTCCGCCGGCTTCGCCGGAAGGTACACGGGCTGACCATTTCCCCGTATTATTGACTTGGGTTTTGATTATTTCTCCTTTCATCCATTCGGGGGCGATGGAAATTGTTTCTCCCGGAATACCCCATCCCCAGAAAGTAAGTTCTGAGTTACGTTGTAGCACCATATGGTTGGAAAATATGGCAGGGAGTTGTATCGCTGCTTGCAATTTCAGGATGCCGAGCAGCATAAATAAACTTAAAAGGGTAAGATAATGATGATATTTTTTCATACGAGTATTTATTTCCATAATGCAAATTAATAGCTGTTTTTAGAAACCATTACATTTTAACCGTTACTTTTTTCCCATTATAAGCCACTGCCTTTTTTGCGCCATCAGCAGTTACTATGTTGAATTTCCGTTCTTTCAACATACCGGAAAACTCTCCTTTCCGATTTTCAATAGTGAGCATGCGAGTACGGTCATTCCATTTCATCGTAATGGTGCTGTACATTCCTTTTTCATAATTGTAGTTGTCATTCTCGTCTTCGTAAAGTGTGAATTCGCCGTTACAACCGGGATACACTTTTATCTCCAAGTTGTCCCATGATTTTTCGGTGCTATACTGCACTTCGGGACCTATTGGCAGGATGGAACCTGCTTTCACATAAAGTGGTAAAATGTCAATAGGGGTATCTTTCACGATATATTGTCCGCCGGAGTGTTTCTGATTGGTCCAAAAATCATACCATTCCGTATTTTTAGGCAGATATATTCGCATAGACTTAACGGTACTGAAATCTTCTACACGGATGGTGTCCGAAACTGTTTGGGTATACATGGGTTGGGTTACAGGGCATACCAATAGGGATTTGCCAAACATATACTGATTGTGGATGTTCCACACGTTGCGATCGTGGGCAAAATCCATTGCCAAGGCACGCATGAAGCTGGACTGATTGGCAGTTACCTCCCAGGCAGTTGTGTAGATGTATGGTAACAAACTGTAGCGTAACCGAATGTATTTCTCAATCGCATCGTATATTGGCTCGCCTTTTTTGCCGAATTGATAGATTTCTCTGGGAGCACCTTCCCCATGTGATCGCATCATGGGACAGAATGTACCGAACTGTATCCAACGGGCATAAAGCTCGCGATAATCCGGGTCATCCAGCATCAAGGGATATTGCCATAGGAAGAATCCGCCGATATCGCTGTTCCAATGGGGAATGCCGCATAGTGAGAAGTTTAATCCCGCAGGTATTTGCTTCTCCAAAACTTCCCATGATGCTGTGATATCTCCTGTCCATGTATTGGCACCATAACGTTGCTGGCCGGCAAAGGCTGAGCGGGTAAGGATAAATACGCGTTTATCCGAAGTTACGGCACGCTGGTGGTCGTACACTCCACCTACACTCATTAAAGGGTAGGCATTGCGTACTTTACGGAATGACCCCAAATAGGTGGGCGTGTCAAAATCTTCAGGAATGGGGTGAAAATGGTCGGGTTCGGTAGAGTCCATCCACCAGCCGTCTATACCCACAGAACGTAGGTTCTCGTTCAGGTACTTCCAATAGATGTCGCGTGCTTGCGGATGGTAGGCATCGTACACGCGGGCACCGGATGGATAGTCCATATTGGGAGGCCACTTCTCGGAACCGGATTCGGGCCATGTGCGGAAGTTGAAGAGCATGTTCCCTTTATCCAACTCGTGATAGGGTTTGGTATGTGGTCCGAAAGCTGACCAAATGGAGATGATAATGTGGGCATTCATTCCGTGTATGTCTTCCATCATTTTTTTGGGGTCGGAGAATTCTTCGTTCAAAAAATCCATTGCGTTCCACAGGTAGTTGCTTCCCCAGTATCTCCAATCCTGGATAATTCCATCGAGGGGCACACCCAGTTCGCGGTATTTTTGCACTACGCCAACAATCTCTTTTTGGCTTTTGTAGCGTTCACGGCTTTGCCAGAATCCATATGTCCATAATGGAAACATGGGCACTTGTCCTGTGAGGTAGCGCATCTGGGCAACTACTCCATCGGCATTTTCGCCGTACATGAAATAGTAGTCAATGCAGTCGCCGACTTCAGAAAGGAAGGATGTCTCTTCTTGATTGTCTTTGAAGATGGTTGGCGAATAGTTGTCCCAAAAGAGACCGTAGCCTTTGACGGACTGGAAGAAGGGAATCACATCCTCAAGATTGTCTTGGATAAGGCGTTTGGTCTGGTTACGTTGCGACATTTTGCCGTTTTGCAATTGTCCCAATCCATAAATAGCTTCGTCTTTCTCTAAGGTGAACGATTGATAAACGCTGAAGGTTTTTGTGCCGGCATCGTTGAAATCATCAAAACGTGCGCCTTTATTTTGTTCCTGCAACAGCGATTTTCCATCGGAAGAGGCAAAAGTTATTTGTCCGGTCTCTTCGTTGAGATGGACTGTAAGCTGATGGCTTTTGATAGTCAATATGCCCCCTTTCGAAGAGACGGATAGTTTTACTTTTTCCGGTTGCCCGATGACCGACAAACTTTCTTTGGTATACTTCCAGCCGTCAGGCGATTTTAAGATTCTCACTGTGACAGGAGAGAAGAAGCTAATATCTATATTTATACCTTGCACAGTGCTTTTTATGCCTTGTGAGGTGCGTTGGTAGGTTTGTGCTCTGCCTTGTTCTGCTATGAAAAATGTCAGCATCAGCAGGACAAATAGTCTTAAAAAAAATCCCTTTTTCATACAATATCAGCAGTTTAACGGTTAGTGATTTTCAGTACCAAAGAAATAGGATTGGGTGTCTTGTCTTTGGGAAGGTCAATAAGCAAGCCTTTGGAAGTTCTTCTGAACTTTGCCTTTCCACCTCCTAATAATTCTACCTTTTCGATTTCTCCTTTGCAGTAGGGACTGCCGGTAGCCAGTGATTTTATCTGTATTTTTCCGTCTGAGGGCCATTTCATGATATGGGCATACAAGTATTTCCCTTTTTTCACAAACCGGATGTCGGCAGAAGTGTAGGGTGCGTTCTTGCCTTCGTTGAATCCTGCTCCGTCCAAAGGTATTGCTGTTTCTGTGGAGGGACCTTCACCATAAATACACCAGGGACGTGTGTCGAATATTCCTTCTCCGTTCACCTCCATCCAGGCGGCTATGTCTTCCAGAATTTTTTCTTCCTTGTCGTCGATGGTGCCGTTTCCTTTCATTGGTACGCTTAGTAATAGGTTGCCATTTTTACTGACGATGTCAATGAGCATGTGGATGACGGTCTCGGCTGATTTATACCAGTTGTCTTCGTAAGCAGAGCGGTTATAGTGCCAAGTACCGAGGCAACTACAGGTTTGCCACGCCTTGTCCTGGCATTCCGATGGAACCCCTTTTTCTACATCCCATACGATGGCCTCTTTATGTTTAGCTTCCAGCTTCTTTCCGAAGACTACGGCATTGAGATTGCCCTTGTGAAGCTTCATGTTTTGGTTATAGTAGTGCGACACGACTTTCAGCCCCGTATCGTTGATGGGCCAGAAGGGGAGTACGCTGTCGTCGAAATAGACCAGGTCGGGATGATATTTGTTTATCATGTCCACTGTGCGGTCGAAGAAGTTGTCGTAGTAGCTCTGTGGGGGGACAGAGGTTCCTTCGGGCCAGTCCCATGCAGCCCAAGCATGTCCGCTCAGGGCATGATTCTGTACGTATAGCTCTTGCGGGTCGTAGCCTTCCCACCATTTTCCCTTGCCGTCTTCCTTAGTCACTACGCGGGCATCGTAGGAGATTCCTGCGTATGGGCCTTTCTTGTCGGCTCCTTGTGCAGTTTCATACCATGTCCAAGCATGGGAGGAGTGGATGCTGACACCGAAGGGAAGTTTGTTTTTGCGGGCCGCTTTCTCCCATTCGCCCAGTACGTTTCGCTTGGGGCCCATGTTGACGGAGTTCCATGATTGGTATTTACTGTCCCACAAGTCCATGTTGTCGTGATGGTTGCCCATAGCAAAGAAATATCGGGCACCGGTTTTCTTGAAAAGGGCTACCAGCCTCTCCGGATTCCATTTTTCGGCTTTCCATTCGTTGATTACATCCTTGAAGCCGAATTCCGAAGGATGTCCGTAATGCTCCAAGTGCCACTTGTAGGCAGCACCGCCCTCTTCGTACATGCCACGACCGTACCAGTCGCCGGCTTCGGGTTGGCATTGCGGACCCCAGTGTGCCCATATGCCGAATTTGGCGTTGCGGAACCATTCGGGCACTTCGTATTGGGACAATGACTCCCAGGTAGGTGAGAACTTGCCCGGTTCTGCTTTCTCTTGTTGTGCCAATGCACTGCCCCCTTGCAGGATGCAGGCGGATAGGAGAATTGTTTTAAAGATGTTTCTTTTCATACCTTTATTGTTGTTTACAAAATGTTTATTCCCTTTTTGAATGCATTGATGAACGGATTATTCTGTTTTGTCCATATACTCCATGATAAACCCATACCGGTAGGAGCGATTGCCGTCAATGGTGTATGGCTTCATGGTCTGTGCGCCCCATCCGTCGTTTCCACCTACTCCGTGTATGTTGGAGTCGATATTCAGGTTGATGAAGT
>UMCV01000833.1_pt1 | contig 12276 bp, 6 predicted proteins | sample 1964311 | NCBI WGS metagenome assembly UMCV01 (sample SAMEA4835976, study PRJEB28245) | human gut metagenome | biome: gut microbiome; material: fecal sample | place: Denmark | collected 2008 | reverse complement strand
AATCAACCTATTCCACAACCTTTGGTGTTGACCCTCATTAAATTCGTAAAACATACATTCGTTTTTGCAATATTTGTAAAGTAGGAAAATAGTAGAAAAATGCTGACAAAGAAAATGAAAAAGCCCACATTAAATCGAACTACGTAGTGATTAGAATCCCATTGGAGAGTCGCTCTTTAGCGGGTCTTCTTTGATTTTACGCAAGGCGAAAGCAATTATCATTTGCTCTACTTTTCACAATTTAAATTTATTTTACCACTATGATTTCTCGGGGAAATAAGGGCAATTTCTATCTTATGCTAACAAAAGCGAAAGATACACGGCAAACGTGTAAAATATCCTATAATATCGGAAATTTTTTATATTCTATGAGGTAAGATACAAGCGAATTTTTTTAATAAAATTCGAAAATAATTTACGAAATGCCGATCTAACAAACGGGTATTTTTTCACATTTCCACCGAGGATGTTTACTTAATATATAAGAAGTAGAAAAACGCAAAAAATATTTAAATTATTCCCATTTGACGTAAGGTATTTTTTTGATCTTCTGATAGTTTATTTAGATCTATTTTTTGTATGACTTTAGCCCTCTTTATAGTAGGTTTAAATTCCATTTCCATAAGTTCTGGATTTTTTCTAAATTCGGATAAAAGAGAATGGTAAACAATTTGAGTAACAGCCTTATTAACAACATCTGCTTCGCTGAATCCAATTTTCTCAAATCCCTTTAACGTTTTAGGGCATTTAGTTATCAAAACCTTACGTCCATTTGTCGTGAATTCCCTATCTTCAAAATCGATCATTTTTATCCTTTCTTTTATATTACATTAATTGTTGGCATTTGCGTTTTAAATTCTGCATCAATATTATGACATTGTTCTTTTATAATACCTCTTCTTCTCAAGGCAGGTTTAAGACAATAGGTTTCAAATTCATCTTTATTTACATTAGATAGCGATGTCCAATGCGGGAAAAGTAACTTCATATATGCAGTAGAAATCCGCTTTACGGCTGTAAAATCTCGCATATCTGCATCTCTCTGAAATCGCACCAAATTATCGAATATCTGGCTATACACATTTTCCGTCCTAAGGGCATGCAATATTTCTGAAAAATATTCCATGTTAAACGTCCAACCAGTGTACACCATGCCTTTATGAATTCTTGGTAATAACCAGCCTTCTATAAAGCAATGGAAACGATCTAATAAGGCTGATTCTCTAAAATATTTAGGCAAGGAATCAAAATATATCCTAGAGATTGGACGTTTCGAATCATTTAATGGTATATTTCCCATTAACATTAGCCCACATTCTGAGGTAAATTCATTATTGTCGATGGTCGTTTTACCACTTTCTAAATAAGATTTTAATGCAGCTTGAATTTCCGATGGTTCCTGAAAAGTAATTGTTTGTATTTCATCAAATGCGGTAAAATCATGATTTTTAATAATACCAGGTTGTTGCTTCTGCTTATCGAAAAATAGTTTTGCACGAGAAACTTTTCCTCCACTCACTAACCAACCATACTTAGATAGATTTCCAAATACATAAGATTTTCCTGTTCCTTTGGGGGCTAACTCAATAACATTTAGTCGAGGTTCAACAAAAATCAGTAATCGACTAAGAAACTCTATTTTTTGTGTCAATCCATTAAATCCAGATGCATCGTATTCCATCCCAGAAAGTAACAAGTCTATCCACTCTTCTGTAGAAAATTCGCATCTTGCGTTTCTCCAATAGTCAACACTTACAGACTTATATGGTTTAAATGGTTTGAAATCCACCATTTCAATATGACTTTTAGAACTGTCCTCATTGGGCAATACACAAAGCTTTATGACGCCCCATTTCTCGCCATCGACCAATTCACCTTGATGCGCAGCATATACATATTCAGGTATTATTCCTTCGCTCGTTTTAATCCCAAGATCAGGTATCCCGAACCTTCTTACTCCATTTACCAAGTCTATGTATATATTGAATCTTGCAAGCAAAACTAATTCTTTTCCCAAACTTAGTTGATCCTTAACGGCAGCAGCTGTTTGCGGAATAACGGAATCTAGAAATAATTTCATTGCATCGGCATTAATATTACCATCTGCATCAATATGTTTTTTGAGAATAAAATCCTTCACAAAAGCTGGAAGATTCCTACCCGCAAAAAGACTAGGGGTTTTTATGGGATCCTTGTATATTACCATTTGCCCAAAATGTTGTCTTATTTTTTCTGATAGAAGTTTATTCATAACGTTTATATGTTTTAAATATTAAAAAAGTCTTCATCGGAATCAGCGGCTAATGTAAAGTTAATAGAGAATTTTTGCTCCTCATCTCCCACATGAAGATAAACATCTTTTTGGTTCGCAACCAAATTTAAAGAAAGCGTTTTGTACTCATTCTTTGATGTTTTTATCAAATTATATCGCTTATTATTATACTTAACAAATATATCACATCCAAACGGTGGATTTTCAATTCTAAATCTTAAGTTTTGATTATTTGATAAATATGCATCACAAATTTCCGCACGCCACTTGCGTTCTAATTTCTTTGATGAAATAAAGAATATGGGAACAAGTACTTCTTCTGGCGTACATCCACCATGGGTTCCTACACCTTCTGGGGTTTTCTTTGATAATGACTTGTGGGATAACGAACAATAGGTTTTTTGATCTTCAAGTATTATATAGTTATTATCTTTAACAAGCTTTCCGCCTGCCCTTATAGCGACCCGGCCATAATGATTAGGATCAATCCCTTCCAAATTAAGCCCATCAAATTTTTGAGCCATCCAAGTCATCCCATGGTCGCTAATAATAGCAATTTTTTTTCCTACATGTTTTTTGAGTATATCCTCTATAATATTTCTAACTGTATGAATTTCTTTTATAATATAATTGGGGTATTTTGAAACTTCGTGTGCCGATTTATCCAAATCTCCTATTTTATTGTTTAGCATATCAAAATTAGGTAATTTTTGCAGGTCTACTTTGTTATTTTCAGTTGTTGTAGGGAGGAGTGATCTTGCTATCGTGACATGATTTAAATACATACTATCATGAGAATATTTCGTTATGCAATTAGAAACAAAAGGAATCCAATCAACCCCCAATCCGTCTATCCAATATATAACATCTATATCTTCTCCTATTTCTGTTCGCGTTGTAGGGAATTTATTATACCATTTGTAAAAAGAAACTTCAGAATCATTGATACTTGAAATAAGCTTCATTAATTCAGGAGTATATTCATTTTTTATTTTTGCATTTTTATATGTTTCAAAGTATTTTTCCAACCAATCAATTTCATGATCGTTTGGTATTTCATTTTGCAAATAGAAAAATAAATCTGGAAAAACTTCTTTTATTGCATCAAGGGGTAGATTCTTATTGGCAATCCAATTTACCAAAAGATATTTTTCTTGGTTCGAAAACGAAGTAACGTATTGAATAGCATAAGAGTATCCTCGCGCCTGAGAGAGCGAAATTAACCTATCCCTTAATGATTTTTCAACATCGTCCGTTGGTAGTCCCCACTCATTTTTTGCGATGATATTTAAACAGTTACGTCTTATGTTGATATCATTAGTTTCAGCCGGGAAATCAAGAGCAATAGTTTTAATCAAATCAGAATTTGTAAAACTGGACAATCTATTTAAAATAGATGATAAATAATCGTTATGTGTATGACAATAATACATGACAAGCAACCAACGATCTAATTCTTTACTTTTGGCAAACCATGTATCTAGAAAGCTTTCATGAGTTAATTTTTGCCCTATTGATAAATATTCTTGTGCGAAAATCTCAAAATTAAAAGACTTTGAATATGATATTTTCGACGCCAACTCTTTCCACAAATGATCTTCTTTTTCCTTAAATATAACTTTAGGGAAAATCAAATTCAGGCCTTTTGTTAAAAACGTATATGCATTTTCGCAGGTTTCGTAATCAAAAGCATTGTCGGGCTGAGCATAAGATGCATTTGCGAGAATTGAAGGAGATGTACAGATTATAGTTTCAGAATTGTTTATTTCGGCGTTTTTCCAAAAAGACAACCAATCCTTCATTGTTCGTACAATAGGGTAGTTTATGTCTCGAACGCCATATGTTTCTTTTGCTAATATCAACTTATGACTAAATGTATTGGACTTATTTTTTAGGTGCCAAATTTTTATCATAGTATCATCTGGCAAAAAAGATTCCATCTTGGCATCTAATCCAACAATAGGAATATAAAATCTTTGGTGTAATTTCCTCGCAATCCCAGAACTCTGAATAGCTTTTATGGTTTTTATTATAGATTCAAATACGCGATTAGGTTCGTTATTGTTGTAGAATCGGGCAATTTCTGAAAAAGGAGCAATTATGTAGTCTAACTTTGCGTCAGAGTTTGCAATAAAATCGGATATTTTTTGACTTAATGAGTAATGTGTAATTAATACATCCGGAAGATCTGGATCTAACCAAGAATCTATCACCTCTAACTTTATTTCAGAATTTTCAGATGTTAATTTATCTACAAAAGAAAAACAATCTCCAAAGTTGTCAAATAAGATAAAACGCAATGGATAACGATCTCGCTGAAAAGACGTTACACCTCTACAATTTTTATCATCCTGAACAATTTTTAATAGCTCTTCTAATGATAAAATATTGTGTTCATCTAAATCTTTAACGTTTTTGGACATAACTTTCTAGCATTTTAAGTATATATTCATCTCCTTTTTGGCAAGCATCTAAAATCCATCCCTTTAATTCTTCTCCAGATATTTTCTTTACGGAATTATAAATTTCATGTGGACTCATCACTATTCCTGTCGGTTTATAACCTAATGGATTTGAAATGGGATGAGGAAAATTATTTATATTTTCGATTTTATCCTCTGGTATAGAAAGTGTAGAAAGTCGCCAATTTTTTAGTTCATTCCTTACCTCATCTTCTCTCCAAAGACCAATTGTTGAATTAAGATGTTTATGTAAGTATTCTTCTACTTGCATTATTTCAGATTCCTTGAATTTTACATTCGCATCTAACTTTAAAAAATTTATAAATCCAGCTTTAAATAAATTGTCTTGCGATAATATTTGCTTTAAATCTAAAAGATACTGTTTTATTAGTTGAAGGGTTTCTTTTAGATGAGTTTGATTTTTTAAAGCCTCTTTGCTTGAATCACATATTGTATTGATTTTATCTACAAGTGCTTTTAAATCATCATTAATATCTGCATACTTTAAAGACCAAAGAGGATATCCCTTTAACCCTGAAAACTCATGGGTTATTGCCCAACGCGCATCTATGATACTTGATACGTTACTATATTTTGGAAGTTTATTTAACTTAAACGCATTAACCAAGTGTTCACATAATTCTCCTGTTTCCTTACTTTGAAATTGGTAATTTAATTTATTACTAGGTTTTTCATCTTCCCATGCCTTAAACATTTCAACAACATCTTCAACTAGATGTTGCGCCTCTCTAGGTTTCCCCGTTTGATCAAAAAGTTGTTTTACATATGGACGCAATGCAAAAGCAACTATCGCCATCGGAGCAAAGGATTGAAATAATCCGTATGGGGGTTTTGTCAAATCCCTTAACTCTTCCCCCAAATTGAATGTAATGTTACTTTTACTTAGATCCTTAAATTTGGACTCTATTTTTTTATATACTTTATATAATGGGTGTTCTTCGTCTATATCGCTTTTAAAATCTAAATTATCATCAACGCTATCTTGTAGAAGATAATCTATATGCTTTGCAGGGCCTCCACATTTTTCGATAATCTCCTCTTTTGTATTATATGAAAGGATTGTATCAACAACTTTTTTTGCAGAGCATTTTTTCCAATATGTTGCTACATGTTTAGCTCTAATAATATCTAACGATTCGGGACCACTATCGAAAATAACAGGAGATATATGCTCATTAACTGTTGTTGGAATATTTCGCGCATTTTGAACATCCGAGGTTCCACGTAAATAGTAAGTAAGATTCCCTCTTTTTAAGTTATTTAACCAAGACAGAATTAAAGAATTTGCATCATTATTATGCGCTTTAACCTGATCCATTAAACTATGTTGTTGCGCGGTTTGGCTTAAAGCCATATATTCTATGAAACGGTCGAAATCTTTAGCCCCCATCGGAGTGTCGAATACAATAAATGCAACATTTGAAAACCTATCCTCTTTTGAAGCTTTTTCTACAATAGATTTCAATAGATTAACTTCATCCGACGTTTTCGCAAATAGAAGAGCCAAAAATACTTCATAAGACTTAGATTTCTTACGTCCATTCTCAATTTTACTCAATAATGTATGTTCATTTACATCTACAGAGTAAAATCCCATAGAATACGGACGAGCCGTATTCTTCAAAATTTTGTTAAATTCTTCTTTCGCAGTTTCTCCGAATTTTATAACTTGATATGTATAAGCGAAAGTTGAATTTTCGAGCTCTTTCTTCTTGTCTTGAACTTCCGTCATTGGAAGTGCTGAAAATTGTATGTTAAATAATCCCATAGGATTTCTTTGAACTATACTATTTTCATTAAGAAATCCCATGGCGTTATCAACAAAACCATAGTATGGAGTTCCGATAAATAAGTCTTTTATATTTTCTTCACTCGGCGTTACCGTAGGATTTTGAGCAATATTATTTAATGCATTTAAAAGCAGAATCCCTTTAAATACTGCATCTTCTACTCGCCCTTTCTTTTCAACGAAAATCCTGTAATTGTTATATCGTTCCGTTACGGCCGCAAATCTTAGACTATCGCTTTCAAAATCATCACGAACATAATCCCAAAGCATATCCGCAGTGATAGTATGTCGATTTGCAAACATTTCTTCGTCTTTTAAAAACGCTTTTACAAGATCACAAGCCATGAACTGAAATACGCTTCTCGAAGAACTACCAATTTCTCTTGCGTAATAAGTTGCCAAATTCGCAGTATATGGATGTATAGGGAAAACTTTCATTAAATCTCTTTGGGTCTCATCTGGAGAATTAGAATCCCGAGAAAACCTCGTTAAGATTTCTTTTTTATCAGAGTAGAAATCATTATACAGCGTTTCATATTCGATACTTCTTGCGTTCACTTTAACAAATTTTCGAGACATAATCTTAAACGCAGAAACGGTGTCCATGTTATAGTGAATATAATGGAATCTTCCTTTTGTTTTTGAAGATTCATCTGATTCCAATCCATTAAAAGCAGATGGATGCGTAATAAACAAGAAGTATGAATCATGTGACTTATGCGTTAATGTTTCTGCAATTTCTTGCAAAGGAGTTAGAAGTTTCAACCCAATTGCGGAACGCATTATTTCTGTAAATTCATCCCAGATGATTAAAAATCCACTATACCCCAAAGATGCCTTTTTTAATTCTTCTTCTGTTTCTAACAACCATGATTTTAAATGAGATAAATTTAACTTAATAGATATTTGATTATTATCCTCGGCCTTTTTTACTCGGTATAATATATCCGTATCATAACTTAATATTTCATGGCGGAGCTTCTCTAAAGTAGGAGCAACACTCCTCAATTCCGCACTTTGTTGTATTAATGTGTTCCAAATACCTGGGTTGGAATCAATATGATCTGCATAATTATCAAAATCTGTACGTACAATAAATTTTTTATTTATTTTTTCTAAAGACAACTTTACAGCTCTTTGAATTTCCAATGATAAATCTCTTTCATTGGCTATATTTTGCTGTCCGTATAAATGAACAGGAAGAAGCCGCTTCCCTTCTCTTACAGATAAAATATCTTGATGTAGAATATTATATTCAGGATCAGAATACTCTTGATCTACATATTCTTTTATATCCGATAATTTGTCGCACAGCAGATGTTGAATAACTGCCGCAGCATGGCTTTTACCAGAGCCATAAGTTCCATCAATCCAAAAAGATTTATGCGTATCCGCATCGTTATTTCTGACAGCCCTCAATACATTTTTTAGTAGATCGTTAAATTGTTTATTAGCGATAAAACTCTTCCACATACCGTCTTCCTCGGACTGTATATTGTATGCTTGTGAAGATTCTCGCAGTGTAATTATATCGTTATAACAATTTACCATACTTTAAAAGAATTTTGCGTTGTTTTTTTGATCTAAAAAGAGAAAAGCGTCTTTAGGGCAAGTTCTGAAGAAATATCATCTCTCAATGAAATATGATCCAGCCCCATTTGTAATTCTGCAATAACAAGCCTATTTTTATCACTATTGAGAGATCTTAATCCCATTTCAAATTCCTGCTTTGATATTCCAAATTCCCTATATATTCCTGATTTTATATTATCAGAATAGAAATCTGAGACTCTAAAGTTATATGATCCAGTCTCTTCTGCATATTTATATAAAGAATACGCGATTGCCTCTCTAGATATTCTAGCGCAAGCGTTTTTTCTATATTTTAATCGTTGGAATTCCGTAAGGATTCCCCATCCCCCGATTGGGCATTTCCTTAAAGTATCAAAAAATGCAGATACAACATTTTCGATTGTTTTTGTACTATTATCGGGATAATCGTTTTTTAATAATTCAACCAAATCAGGTTTGGAAAATTCTCTGCTCCAATTAATGCTTTCTTTAAACCAAATAGCGATGGGAGAATTATATGTTAGATTTACCCATATTATTTCCCAAACAAGAGATGGATCATTTTGATATATTTCAACCAACAACTTTCCCAGAGAAGTCAATTCCCTATCTTTGGGAGCATAAGAATTTATTATTCCTGCTTGAGTTAACCATTTGGCAAAACTTGGCTCTTGTTCTTTTTTATTAAGTCCATTGGCTTCATCTTGAAAAAAGAATTCAGGATTCGCCATATACAAATCCAACCATTCTTCTCGTAATCCAAAATTGTTATAACTTATAAGTTTCATTTTTTTTGTATTTGTTTCTGTTTCTGCGACTGAATGTGCAACAATGCAACCTTTTTCATGAAAAGTTAAGCATTTATGGCAGGAAATACACTTAGATTGTTCTATACAAGGAGAAGGTAGAATTGCCAAGGCACCAGTGGGACATTCTACCTCGCAAGCTTCACATTTTATGCAAAAAGTTGCCTTACTAATTGCTCTTTTAAACAATCCTTGCAGTATCGGTTCTTTAAAAGACGATTCCAGCTTAACTATAGTCACATTATTTTCACTTTTTGTGGAAAACGTATATATTGAATTTTGATATTTTATTTCACCTTTATGCTCAAATTCTGATATTTTTTGTATTTGGAACGGGGAAACTGCTTTTAAAAAAGTGAAAATATTTTGTTGCGGATTTTGTACTTTTATAACGAGATCTGGTGAAGTTTGCATAACTTGAAAAGAAGATGGGAAATCCATACCTCTTCCACCTGCACGCCGTTTCCAATTCCCGTTTTTAATATAAATATCCGAATCTTTTATTCCAGATGATTTAACTTTTTCTTCAATCCGCGATAAAAATGGCTTTAAAACCGCTTTATATTTATTATTGCTTATCATATCATTCCATTCAGAAGAAAATGGGCATATTAAACACCCAACTCGAGTCATTCCTTGGCGATATGCACAATTCACTGGTAATTTATATTTCAAAATATATAAAAATATTTCAGTAGTATTCCATAAAAGAATAGGACTGGCATTTATAACAGTATCATGTTTTACGCCTTTCCCAATCCTATTATACATACTTCTTGATGTACTTTCTTCTGCTCTTATTCCGTCAAAAGTTAGAACTCTGGCTTGCTTATTTTCTTTTGTTTTTAAAAGTCTATAAAGCGGAGCTGTCTTCATAACAGAACAACACCATCTATGAGTATCGCTTGGAGTCCCTATTTTATCCCAATATTCTAAAACGGAAGCATGATTTTTTGCAGTTCTGAATTTAAGTTCAGGAAACCTTTTATTATAATATTTCTGCACCTCCTCATAAAGAGCCAAAGATGGTGGTAGTTCATATCCAGTATCAGAATATATTACTTCAAAAGTAGATGGCGGCAAGGCTCTTGTACACAAATCTAAAACAACCTGAGAGTCTTTACCTCCAGAAAAAGAAGCAAGAAAAACATCTATTTTTGACGTCGTTTGAAATATTTTCTTTCCTGCGGCATTTGCTGATTCCAATGGCATAATATCAAAACTGTTACAATCTTGACGAACAATAGCCATCTTCTTCTTTTCCATTTTTTCAACTTGTGCTGCAAGCTTTTCAAAATCCATTTGATTGGCTCTTGCAACATTACGAGTTAACTTTATAGAAGAATACATTTGATATGTATCTCTGATAAACTCAATGGCTTCACTTTCCAAAAGAAACATTTCATCTCTGCAACGTTCTAGCATCAATGATACATTAACTGGCGTAAGGACTAAAGATTCAGCATCTGCTTGAAGTAATATTTTAGGCTTTTCATATATATTTGCCCCTTTTGCTTCAAAAACAAATTTCCCCCTATAAAAATATTGTTTATTGCATGCCCATAACAAAGGCTCTTTGCAGTTGGGGTATTTCCATGATTTACCACCCGGTAAACGATTTAAACCAAGTAGATCTAATTCCTCAAAAAAAACAGGACGAGGAGATACACTTAAGCAGTTTTCCGTCTTTCTATTCAGGAATTTTACACCACCGGTTTCTGCATCCCAAACAATTTTATACATATAATATAATATAACCCGAGTAAAAATATCATTTTCAAGCTTAACAATCAATCCAATTATTCTTAGGCAACAATTAGATTACAAGATATGTTAAACTTAAAATGATATTGTATTGCCTACTTTTTAGTCAAGCACAAACGTTTGTAGTATTTTTATTCTCTGTTAATTGCGCCCCTTAATATTTTATTGGTATTAAATGAGAAACCAATAATTAGATCGCAAAAGGCATATTTGAAAATTTATAAATTGAGAGTATGAATGCCAACAGGATAATATAATAGTGATAAGCGAAACGAAGATTTCGGCGAAGAAATACATGGTAATATAAAATATGTAAAGGCCTTTGGAGGTTCGTGATAAAATTGCTAATCGTTATTCTCTGACATTTTCACTTATTCGGAATTTCCGAACAACTTGTAAGAAATCCTTACAAGTTCGGGCTTGAGAAAAAACGGGCTTCAAGAAAAGGATATTGAGTTATCCGCAGAAACGTTCTCTGTCTATCGCAAACGGTATGGAATTATCTCCGCAAATTTTGCGGAGATAACGTTTGATTTTCTCCGCATGCTAAAAGAAGTCGAGGGGAGATAAAAGGCGATATAGGAAATATTTCTTTCCGAAAATTTTTGACTTTTTATTGATAATATATTGTTATTTAAGGCGTAAAATGTAAATGAGTAATAATATATTATCAGTTGTGCGAAATAAAAATGTTTCGACTTCGGAGCTTATGAAGGTTGTGGCGGGGAATGTTCGCGCCATGCGTTTGAGGCGCAATATTAGCCAGAAAGATTTCGCTTCAAAAGTTGGGATTGCGCTGCCGACATACAGGCGTTTTGAATCAACTGGCGAAATTTCACTGAGCAGATTGATAGAAATTGCCAAGTTTTTCGATGTCGCAGGAGACTTTAAAAATCTTTTTACGAAGCGAGAGTATTCTTCCATTGAAGAAGTAATATCTGAACGTAAGCCAAGAAAACGAGCTTCAAGAAAATAATATTGAAGTTGCAAAGCAAGCGTCCATTTCCGCAAAGCTTGCGAAGAATATATACGCCCAAGCAAGGGATATATTATCTAGAAATAACAAATAAAAATGTTGCGTATTTTGTCGTGATGTGGTAGTATAGATGCCATAACGGGACAGGGTATGATGGTAAGTAAGACGAAGATTTCTGCTGAAGGGTTTGAGAAGGTTGAAATTACCGCTAAGATGGCGGAAGTATTTGGGTTGCCGAAGAAGGCGGTCGGGGAATGGGCGGTCGTTTCTAAGGACTATTTTGAGCATCGCTTGAGAAAGGTTCGTTTAGACGGATATTTTGCCGACGACAAGTACAACAATCATCAGCGCATTCCCAACAGAATTTGGGACGATATGTTTGGCCCAAAACGTTCCGCTAAATTTGAAATTTCCAAGCAGACTATCCGCAAGCAGAATTGGGTTTACGGCTTGCTTGAGCAGTTATCAAAAATTGAGGAGCTAAAAAGTATCTTAAGCCTTATGGGGCGCGATGAAGTTATTTTGCAGATTCTCGATGACACGGACAGCTCCCGCACAGGAGGTAAATTATACAGCTCGACAAGCACTGCAATCGCCCACTGGAAGTATAAATA
>UMCV01027726.1_pt1 | contig 12291 bp, 12 predicted proteins | sample 1964311 | NCBI WGS metagenome assembly UMCV01 (sample SAMEA4835976, study PRJEB28245) | human gut metagenome | biome: gut microbiome; material: fecal sample | place: Denmark | collected 2008 | reverse complement strand
TTCGGTTTAGTGTCTACTTTCTCTTGACTAGTGCAGTTTTATCGCATATTTTTAACGGTATACCATTTAAGTGCGTCTCGCTCGAGTTGCTTAACAAACTCTTCTTTCTCATCACAATACCCATCGATGTCATAAGGATATCTAAGAGCTAGTTTTTCTTTAAGTTCTCCGTATTCGTTTGCGATTTCTTCATGAGAAATCAAATAATCCCTAACCGCTAAATGCCTGACTAAATTATTTTTATCATCTTTATGGAAGATATGAATTTGATGAGTTCTTTCATCTCCACCTTTTCTCAAATATCTTCTTCCTTTGATTCCTAATTCCCCTAGATATTCATATCCGATATTTTCAAATTCTTTATGTTTTTTATCTACTTCTTCTAATGAATTAACGCTTATCATGATATCGATAATTGGTTTGGATTTAAGACCTGGTACTGCGGTTGACCCAATATGAAAGATTTCCACTAAATTTTCTTTTAGTAATGGGATTATTGATTTCTTTTCCTTTTCAAACATCAAAGGATAATTTGGATCATATTCTCTAACTACTATATGTTGAGCCATAAAATTACCTACCTATATTTCCCATAATATTCTTCTTCGCATCTAGTCTTGCTCTTATTGCTTCTCTCTTTGAATACGGACGATATTATTTGATTAAATCGGGAATTCCGTTGGTAAGTGCCTCGAGAATGTCGAATATCTTCTCTTCGCCTAAATCCCACCACTTGAGTTCTAGCAGTTTTTCGATTGTCTCATCATCGAATCTTTTCTTGACCACTCGGCATGGATTCCCTACCGCGATTGAATAAGGTTCTATGTCTTTTGCGACGACTGAATTCGCTCCGATTATCGCGCCATCCCCGATGTGGACACCGGGAAGTATCGTGACGTTTTCACCGATCCATACGTCATTCCCTATGATAGTATCACCTTTAAGAGGCAAATCATCTAGTTTGGGAGTCGCCTTTTCCCAACCATTACCCATGATATTAAATGGATAGGTTGTGATGCCATTCATCCTATGGTTCGCTCCGTTCATGATGAACTTGATGCCTTTGGCAATCGCGCAGAACTTTCCGATTATCAGCTTATCGCCGATAAAAGGATATAAATGAGTCACGTGCTTCTCGAAGTCCTCGCCGTTAGATTCAAAGTCATCATAATAAGTAAAATCCCCAATAATAATGTTTGGGTTCTTAACGATATTCTTTATGAAGCAAACGCTGGGAACATTAGGGTTTGGATGTATTTTGTTCTTGTCTGGTCCTATCATCGAATCATCTCCTTTATTAAAAATTCTACCATAAAACCTCGATATTTTCTTATTATTTCACAACACTTTCATAATCTCCTTAATAGAAAATATCAAAAATAAAGAGATAAGCATTGAATCATTGTTGCCTTATTCAAATGAAATGAGAAAAAAATTTTCCAATAAACTATGTGAGAGTTGAAGTAAGCGAAATAACGAACTTTTACGGACTTTAGCGATTAAACCCTATGTAGAGAGCCCTAAATTTTGCCCATTTGTAAAATATTTACGTTTACACTCTATGCTTAATTTATGATAAGTATGTGCTAAATTTTGCCGATTTTACACAAAAAAAGGCTTGATAAGCAATATTTACTGTATCAAATCTATGCTTCTAATATGGTGCACCTGAAGGGACTTGAACCCCCACGCACAAGGCGCCAGATCCTAAGTCTGGTGCGTCTACCAATTCCGCCACAGGTGCGTAAATAAAAAAATGGTGCCGACTATAGGAATTGAACCCACAACCTACTGATTACAAGTCAGTTGCTCTACCAATTGAGCTAAGTCGGCAAAAAATATGGTGACCTGTACGGGATTCGAACCCGTGAATGCATGCGTGAAAGGCATGTGAGTTAAGCCACTTCTCCAACAGGCCACTGGCGCCTTGTGAGGGACTTGAACCCACGACCTACCGGTTAACAGCCGGTTGCTCTACCGATTGAGCTAACAAGGCATGCGATACATAAACTATTAAGTAAGTTACATAGCGCTTGTATATGATAACATAAATATTTTAAGGTTTCAAGAGAAAACAGAAAAAAAATAAAAAGTTTAAAGAAAAGACATTTTTGTTGTATACTATTTTATGGTAAAAGGAGGGAAAAACATGCTAAAAGTAATCGGCATAACTTTGATTTGCGGGACCTTATTTACTTTACTTGGTACCTTATTAGCGATGGCCCTTCAAAAAGAAAACAAAAAATTAACAAGTAGTTTACTTGCGTTTTCTTCTGGAAGTATGTTAAGTATTGTTTTTATTGATTTATTGAATGAACTTTTAGAATTATCTGAAACCATTCAGGCTGGATTATATATTGGAATTGTTCTTGTTCTTGTTGTCTTTGTCTTAATTCTTGTCTTACACCAATCCATTGATCGTTGCTCTCATCATGGAGAGTGTCATGTCGATGAAGAACATCAAATTTGTCATGACCGTGTTCATGCACAACAATTTGTGGATTCTATTGAAGAAGGGAAGCATTTTATTCAAGCGGGCTTTATTTTATTGATTGCTATGTGTATTCATAACTTCCCTGAAGGAATTTCACTTGGTGTGACTTTTTCTTTAAAAGAAATTAGTGGGTATACTTTTGCTATTTTAATTGGCATCCATAATATTATTGTCGGATTATCGATTGCCATGCCTTTTATCCAAGCAAAAATGAAAAAAAGAAATATCTTTTTCATTTCTTTTTTAAGCAGTGTACCGATGTTAGTAGGCTCTATTCTTGGTTATTATTTTGGCAACTTAAGTGCAGTAGCTTTACTAATTGTTGTATCCATTTCCATTGCCGCAATTTTATATGTTGTCTTTAAAGAATTACTGCCACAAGCTTATAGTTTATCTAAATCACCTTATTTATCACTTATTTTAATTTTAGGAATTTTAGTAGGCGTTGTTTTACTAGCTTTATAAATTGCCGTTATCGGCAAAAACTTTGTTTTTTATTTAAAAAAACTAAATTGTAATTTTGCCGATAATGATTTATAATTATAATGGGCGATGAAAATGAAATATCAATCCGTCAAAGAAATGGCTACTCGTTGGAATGTTTCTGAACGAAGTGTTCGTAATTATTGTGCTCTAGGAAAAATTCCTGGTGCTTTTTTAACAGGAAAAACATGGAATATTCCAAATGATGCACAAAAACCAACACGTAAAAATCAAAAAAAGAATAGACCACAAACTCTTTTAGAAATTCTCCAATTAGAAAAAAAATGTAAATTATCTGGAGGAATTTATCATCAAATTCAAATTGATTTCACTTATCATTCCAATCACATGGAAGGAAATTGTTTAAGTCATGAACAAACGCGTTTTATTTTTGAAACCAATACGATTGATGTTGAAGGAAAAGTTGTAAAAGTAGATGATATTATTGAAACGATTAACCATTTTCGTTGCATTGATATGATTATTGATCAAGCAAATAAACCAATCACAGAAACTTTCATTAAAGAATTACATCAAATATTAAAACAAGGTACAAATGATGCTCGTTTCGATTGGTTTGCCATTGGAGAGTATAAAAAAGTACCAAATATTGTGGGAAATATGGAAACAACCCCACCCGAAGAAGTGCCAATTCAAATGAAAAAGTTGTTGGCAGAGTATCAAAATAAAAAAGAAAAGACACTTGATGATCTTTTAGATTTTCATGTTCGATTCGAACAAATCCATCCTTTTCAAGATGGAAATGGGCGTGTCGGAAGACTTCTTTTATTTAAAGAATGTTTAAAATATAAGATTGTCCCCTTTATTATTAACGACAAACGAAAATTATATTATTATCGGGGTTTAAAAAATTGGCATGATGAAAGAGGATATTTGCGTGATACTTGTTTAGATGCGCAAGATGAATTTAAAAAACATTTGGATTATTTTAAAATTAAATATTAAAAAAGAAGCGAATTTCTCGCTTCTTTTTAACTTTTATTCTTCACTTATTGCAAATTGATCTTTGCCAACCATACATAATGGACAAGTGTAGTCATCAGGTAAATCTTCAAATTTTGTGCCAGGAGCAATTCCGTTTTCAGGTTCACCTAATTCTTCATCATAAACATAACCACAAACTTGACAAACGTATTTCATCTTTTTTCCCTCCTTTATTCAATTTTTTCAAAATCTTCTGCACCATGTTTACAAAGAGGACAAATAAAATCAGCAGGTAATTCTTCTCCTTCATAAACATAGCCACAAATTTTACAAACCCATCCTTTTTTCTTTTCTGGCATTTTTAAGGAAGGTTTGATGTGATCAAAATAATATTGGTACGTACAAGATGGAAGATTGGATAATTGATGAGCTTCCGTTACTTGTGCAATAAATAGTGTATGGGTACCACAATCAATCATTTCAACAACATCACAAGATAAATAAGCATTGGTATTTGTTTTTAAATAAGCTAATCCATTACTACTATAAGCTACATCGGGATAATTTTCAAATTTATTGACTTCTTTTCCACTTTGGAAACCAAAGTGTTGGAAGACTTTAAATGGTGTTTCTGTCGTTAAAATCGATACATTAAATTTTTTCGTATGCACAATCATATCATGGGTATAATTGACCTTATTGACTGCAATAGCTACTTGTTTTGGATTATCGGTGACTTGCATGACAGTGTTGATAATACATCCATTATCTTTTTTGTTTTCTTTTGCGGTTAAAACAAATAAGCCATAAGATAATTTAAACATCGCATTGTTATCAATTTTTGTATTTTCAAAAACTTTGCTTTCAGGTCCTTTTAAACTATCACATAAAGCATTGACTAACGCATCTAAATCTTTTTCTTGTTCCTTTTTTAATGAAGAAAGGAAAGTTAAAGAAGGATTTAAAAGCGTAATATTTTTCATCTTTGTAATAAGATTGGTAAGCAAGGTCTTTGCTGTTGGTGCCCAAGAACCATTTTCAATAATGGCCACTGTCCGATTTTGAAGGTTATGGGCAACTAAATCTAAAACAAAGGTTTCCATTGGAGAAAAAATGCCAGCATTGTAAGTCGAACAAGCAAGGACAAGATGACTACAGCGGAAGGCTTCAGCAACTAAATAAGAAGGATGTGTCATTGAAACATCATACATTGCAATTTTTTGAATTCCTTTTTGTGCTAATTTAGAAGCTAAAATGGAAGCCGCATTTTCAGTATTACCATAAATTGAACCATATACAATTAAAATTCTTTTTTCTTCAGGTGTATATGTTGCCCATTTGAGATATTTATCAATAAACCAATTGAGATTTTTCCGCCAAATAGGTCCATGCAAAGGACAAATCATTTCAATTTCTAAACTTTCGCTTTTCTTTAACAAAGCTTGAACTTGATTGCCATATTTTCCAACAATATTGGTATAGTATCTTCTTGCATCTTCCAACCAATCTTTTTCAAAATCCACCTCATCTGCAAAAATATTACCACTTAATGCACCAAAAGTTCCAAATGCATCGGCAGAAAATAATGTTTTGGTTGTCGTATCATAAGAAACCATGACTTCAGGCCAATGGACCATTGGTGCCATGACAAAAGCCAATTGATGTTTTCCAAAAGAAAGTGTTTGACCTTCTTGAACTAAAACAACTTGATTACTTAAATCTAAGTCAAAGAATTGATGAATCATCTTTAAAATCTTTTCATTACAAATGACTTTTACTTGAGGATAGTGATGAATAATTTCAAGTAAAGTTGAACTATGATCCGGTTCCATATGATGAACAATGACATAGTCTAATGGTCTATTTTGTAAGACAAAACGAATATTTTCTAAAAATTGATGAGAATGTGTTTTTTCTACTGTATCCAATAAAACAGTTTTTTCATCCATTAAAAGATAAGAGTTATAAGAAACTCCTCTAGGAATAGGGTAAATATTTTCAAATAACGATAAACGACGATCACTGACGCCGATATAATATAAGTCCTTTTGTATTTGCATCACATTATGCATCTTAAAAACCTCCTTTAAGGAACCATTTTAATTGTACAAGAAAACATGTTTTCTTACAAGAGTTATTCCTTTTCAAAATAAAATCCGTTAAAATAAAATAGAAAACAATCTTGAAAGGAAATGATAAGATGGATTTAAAAGAAAAAAAGTTAACTTCCACTTCGATTTATAAAGGAAAGATTATTGATGTTTATAAAGATACGGTTTTACTTCCTAATGGGAAAACATCCACAAGAGAATTGATTCGTCATTGCAAAGCTAGTTGTATTCTTGCTTTTTTAGATAATGGGAAAGTTTTAATGGAAAGACAATATCGTTACCCCTATGATGAAGTCATTTATGAATTCCCAGCAGGAAAAGTGGATAAAGGAGAAGATCCAATAGATGCAGCAAAACGAGAATTAGAAGAAGAAACGGGATATTTAGCTAAACAAATCGAATGTATAGGATTAATGTATCCAAGTTGTGCGTACACCGATGAAATCATCTATTTATATGTAGCTCATGACCTGGTAAAAACGAAGCAACATCTAGATGAAAATGAAAATGTTGAAGTTTTAGAAATGAGTTTACAAGAAGTTTTTCAATTGATTCAAAAGAATCAATTGAAGGATGCAAAATCTCTTTGTGCGCTCCAATTTTATTTTACAAAGACGAATCAGATTAAAATTTAAGTTTTCAAATTGACTTTTGTAAGCAAGTATATTAAAATGATAAGGTATTTAATCGTGAGGGAGTAATTGGCGTAATCCTACGTGACAAAGTCAACATCCTGTTTGATTTTATATCAATCTGGCTTGTCTTAAATAATGAGACTCATGTATTGCAATTTGCTATACATGGTCTATGAATAAAAAATCATTGTTCAGGTATAGTAAATGTATATCTGAATTTTTTTTGTAAGGAGGAAGAAAATGAAAGAATATTTGCAAAATATAGAAGAAGTATTAAAAGACAATCAAACTTCTGAAAGTGGGTTAAGTACAGATGAAGCGCAAAAACGTTTAGAAACCCATGGCAAAAATAAATTAGCCGAAGGGAAAAAGACTCCATGGATTGTTCGCTTTTTATTAGAACTTACCGATCCGATGGTCATTATTTTAATTGTAGCAGCAGTGATTTCTTTAATTACTTCTATTTATGCTCATGAATCTTTTGCCGATGTCATTATCATTATGGCTGTTGTCATTATTAATGCCATTTTAGGGGTGGTGCAAGAAAGCAAGGCAGAAAAGGCCATTGAAGCTTTACAAGAAATGTCTAAGGCAACAACTAAAGTATTAAGAAATAATCAAATGGTTGTTTTAAATAGTGAAGAATTAGTTCCTGGAGATATTATCTTATTAGAAGCAGGAGATGCTGTTCCTGCTGATGCACGCATTATTGAATGTGCAAGTTTAAAAGTAGAAGAAGCCGCTTTAACAGGTGAATCGGTTCCAGTTACCAAACAAACTGAAAAATTAGAACAAAAAGATCAAAAAGATATCGTTTTAGGCGATCGCAAAAATATGCTTTATATGGGTAGTAATGTAGCTTATGGACGAGCTAAGGCGGTTGTTGTTGCTACAGGAATGAATACGGAAATGGGAAAAATTGCTTCGGCATTAACCCAAGCCAAAGAAGGAGCTACTCCATTACAAAAGAAATTAAATCAATTAAGTAAAATTTTAAGTGTTTTGGTTTTAGGAATTTGTGTCGTTATCTTTGCCATTGATTTAATTCGTGTAGATACGATTAATATTGATTCTATTTTAGCTACTTTTATGATTGCAGTGAGTTTAGCTGTTGCTGCTATTCCTGAAGGGTTAGCTGCTGTGGTCACGATTGTTTTAAGTATTGGTGTTACCAATATGTCAAAACGAAATGCCATTATTCGAAAATTAACAGCCGTTGAAACACTTGGATGTACTCAAATTATTTGTTCTGATAAAACAGGGACATTAACGCAAAATAAAATGACAGTAGTTGAACATGCAGGTGATGATGAAAAGTTATTGGCCCTAGCCATGACTTTGTGTACCGATGCTGAAATTGATGAAGAAAACCATACAGTTGGAGAACCAACTGAATGTGCACTAGTCAATTATGGTAATTCTTTAGGTTTATATAAACCAACTTTAAAGAAACAATATGTTCGAACTGGTGAAGCTCCTTTTGATTCTAATCGAAAAATGATGTCTACGGTTCATCAAACAAAAGACGGAAAATACATTCAATTTACAAAAGGGGCTCCTGATGAAGTTTTAAAGAAATGTAATAAAATTTGGATAAATGGAAAAGAACAACCTTTAACCGATGCTTTAAGAAAACAAATTTTAGAACAAAACCATCAAATGGCCAATCAAGCATTACGTGTCCTTTGTGCCGCTTTTAAAGAATATCAAAAAGAACCTCAATATACAATTGAAAATTTAGAATGTGATTTATGTTATGTGGGATTAACCGGTATGATTGACCCGATTCGTGAAGAAGTCAAAGATGCCATCGTGAAATGTAAAGAAGCTGGTATTCGTCCAATTATGATTACAGGTGATCATAAAGATACCGCTATTGCTATTGCAAAACAATTAGGTATTATCACCGATGAAAGTCAAGCCATTACGGGTGCAGATTTAAATGAAATGTCTGATGAAGACTTAGTTCAAAATATTGAAAAATATTCTGTTTATGCTCGTGTTCAACCTGAACATAAAGTCCGCATTGTCAATGCATGGAAAAAGGTTGGCAAAATTACTGCGATGACAGGGGACGGTGTTAATGATGCACCTTCAATTAAAAATGCGGATATTGGTGTAGGAATGGGAATTACTGGAACGGATGTTACCAAAAATGTTTCCGATATGGTATTAGCAGATGATAATTTTGCAACCATAGTTTCTGCTGTTGAAGAAGGACGTCGCGTTTATGATAACATTCGAAAATCGATTCAATTCTTACTTTCTTCAAACATGGCCGAAGTTTTAGCAATTTTCTTTTCAACGCTTGTTGGCTTTACCATTTTAAGACCTGCTCATTTATTATGGATTAATTTAATTACCGACTGTTTCCCAGCAATTGCACTAGGTATGGAAGAAAGTGAAAAAGGCATTATGAAACGAGAACCTCGTGGTGTTAAAGAAGGAATTTTCTCGGATCATATGTGGGTCGATATTCTTATTCAAGGTTTAATTATTGCTACTTTAACGACCCTTGCTTATTTACTTGGTTGTTATTTAGGTGAAACAAGACAATTTGCCTTTGTTAGCAGTGAAGATGGTATTACCATGGCCTTTTTAACATTATCGTTAGTTGAAATTTTTCACTCTTTCAACTTACGTTCAAGAAGAAAATCAATTTTCCAAATTAAAAAACAAAATAAATATTTATGGCTTTCTGCCATTGGCGCTTTAATTTTAACAACATTAGTTATTTATGTTCCATTCTTATCCAATGCTTTTGGCTTTGAACATATTAATTTTGTTGAATACATTTCTGCTGTTGGTTTAGCTTTCTTAATTATTCCAATTGTTGAAGTTATTAAATTGATTCAAAGAAAATGTGCAAAGAAACGTTAATTTCATCATACTGTAAATAAAGGATGTGACAAAATGAGTGTTTGGGAGCTAATATCGATTGCCGTTGGCTTATCTATGGATGCTTTTGCAGTTTCTATTTGTAAAGGTGTCTCAATTCCCAAAATGTCTTGGAAAAAAGCGTTTCTTGTTGGATTGTTCTTTGGTGTTTTCCAAGCTGTCATGCCTTTAATTGGTTATTTTATTGGCAGTCAATTTGCTCATTTAATACAAGATGTAGATCATTGGATTGCCTTTGTTTTATTAGTCCTATTAGGAATAAAAATGCTAAAAGGAGATCATGAGGAAGAAAAAGTAGATGAATCTTTTTCCTTTAAGACCTTAACCCTTTTAGCGATTGCAACAAGTATTGATGCACTAGCCGTTGGCATTACCTTTTCTTTCCTTCAAATTTCCATTTGGTTAGCTATTACCTTAATTGGCGTCATCACCTTTGTTTTTTGTGTCATTGGTGTAAAGATTGGAAACGCATTTGGAAGTCGTTTTAAAACAACAGCGGAAAGAATTGGTGGCATTATTTTAATTTTAATGGGTATAAAAATATTACTTGAACACCTTCAAGTATTTTAAAAAAGAAAAAATATAGGACACGCGTCCTATATTTTTTTATCCAAATTATATTGTTCAATTTGATGGGATATTTTTTGCATATGCAAATCCATTTCATAAATGCGATCTGCACATTGACGCAAATCATCTAAAATATATTGAGGAACAATATTTTCTTTTTTATAACGAACTTTATGTTCAATACTTGCCCAAAAATCCATGGCAATAGTTCTTAGCTGCACTTCAACTTTTATTTTTTTGGTTTCATTGGCAAAAAACACTGGAATTTCTAAAATTAAATGAAGACTACGATATCCATTAGGTTTTGGAGAAGCGATATAATCTTTTTTTTCAATTAAAGTGACATCGTCTTGTGAACATATTTTTTCGGCTAATTTATAAATGTCATCAGGAAAAGAACAAATTACTCGAATGCCTGCGACATCATGAAGTTCAGTTTCAATATTTTTTAGATTAATTTCAATGTTTCTTCTTTTTAATTTATCAATGATACTTTTTGGTTGCTTTAAACGACAGGTGATGGATTCAATGGATTTATGATCTCTATCCAAAGACATTTCTGTATTTAAAACTTGAAATTTAGTTTGAATTTCTAACATGGCACATTGATATTGCATCATTAATTTAAAAAAAGGTTGTGCTGATTCAATAAAAGTATCCGTTTGTGGACTAGAAAGAAAATCCGTTAAAGTTAATGATTTCATATAAACCTCCCCGAAACAATTTTATTCATTATAGCATGTTTATATCAAAATAAAAAGATGTTCTCTTGACAAGTAAAGAAACATTCGCTAAACTATAATAGTTAAAATTTTTTAACTAATTTGAGGTGATAGACTTGTGATTAAAGATAAATTTGGAATCATTTATAGAAATTACAAACTTTCTTTTTATAAAGAACTTTTTAAAGAATTAAATCAATTTGAAGATACCTCTTTAACAGCTTTTGATTTTTTTTGTTTAGAAACGATTTATTTATTAAAAAATCCGACCATGGGTGAATTTGCTGCTTTTTTAGAAGTTTCTAATCCTAATGTATCTTATAAGATTAAAAATTTGATACAAAAAGGATATTTAGTGAAAACCATGGATGAAAAAGATAAAAGAGTATTTCATTTATCAGTCACGGATAAATTTAAAAAGTTTTATGATCAAAATGATTATTCAGGAATGTTTGTTATTGATAAAATAGAAAAAGAATTCAATGAACAAGAATTAACAAAGTTTGAACATTTATTAGATTTAATTATCAAAAAAACACGGATAGGAAAGGAATAGATGCATATGAAAACTCGTGTCGTAGCGGATTCATCGTGTGGGATATCCATTGAAGAAGCTAAAAAAATAGATTTAGAAATTTTACCTTTAGTGATTAATTTTGGGAAAGAAAGTTATCGGGATGGAACCGAAATGAATAATGAACAATTTTTTAAAAAATTAGAAACTTCTGCTGATTTTCCAACCACTAGTCAGCCTCCTTTTGAAGAATTAGTGCAATTATGTAAACAAGCTAAAGCGAATCAAGAAAGACTGTACTTATTAGTTCTTTCTTCTAAAATTTCTGGAACGTATCAAAGTGCTTGTTTAGCGAAAGAAAAAGTAGGATACGATGAAGTTTATATTATTGATTCATTAGCAACGGTTCAAGTTTTTAAAATTCTTGTTTTAGAAACTTTAAAACTTAAAGATCAAATGGAACCAAAAGTTTTAATCGCTCATCTTCAATCTTTACGTCAAAGAACAAAATTGATTGCTGCTGTAGATACTTTAGAATATTTATGGCGCGGAGGACGAGTCAGTCGGTCTACTGCCTTTTTAGGAGGTTTATTAAATATTAAACCTTTAATTAAAATTGATGAAGAAGGAAATATTGTTGCTTATGCTAAAAAACATGGGTTAAACAAAGCTTTAAATGCTTTAGTAGAAGAGTTTTTAAATGATTCTTATGATGAAAATTATCCTGTTTATTTTGGATATTGTAAAAATGATTCCGGATGTAATCAATTAATGGAAAAAGTATTTGAAAAATGTCCCATTTCACGATATCATAAAGAAGATATTAGTCCAGTCATTGGTGTCCATGTTGGAACCAATGCGAGTATCATCACCTATGTAAAAAAAGAGGAGAAATAAAAATGTATCGTGCCATTTTTTT
>UMCV01041116.1_pt1 | contig 12311 bp, 10 predicted proteins | sample 1964311 | NCBI WGS metagenome assembly UMCV01 (sample SAMEA4835976, study PRJEB28245) | human gut metagenome | biome: gut microbiome; material: fecal sample | place: Denmark | collected 2008 | reverse complement strand
CCGCCGCTTTTTTTTTCGCAGCGCAAAATATCGGAGCGCTAATTTGCAATTGCTACATATGCGTTTAAATATGTGGCAAATGCGCACCATAATGGATATGGCAAGAACAGAATTGCGCTTGTTTTAAATCCGGCTTTCCATGCGTGGACTGTATAAAATACAAGCGCAATGTCCAGCATTGCTACTTCTATTAGCGCTGAAGTTGGGCTTTGCATTTGAAAAAAGAGAACGCTCCACAAAAAATTAAGAGCCAGAATAACCGCAAATACGCGCACAAAGAATCCCTTTCTTGGAGATTCGGAGGCGGCGATTATTGCAATCGAAATTCCAGACAACACATATATTGCGCTCCATGCAACCGCAAAAACCCATCCTTCTGGCGTTGCGGCAGACTTGCTTAAAAGCGGATACCAATGCGCTAGGGAGTCGGCTTGCATTAAAGATGATACATATCCCACAAAAAGTCCTATTGCGGAAAATAAAATGGCATACAAGGAGAACTTCATATTTAATAGTTCGAAAAAGACTGTCGAAAAATAAATAAGAGAGCCGGAAATTGGTTTGAATTTTGCTTTTATCGCATATAAAAGTAAAAATTCTTCTCCGATGCGCAACTTTTGGATTTACCATAAAAGATGAACGTATTTATAACAGGAGCCACTGGGCTAATAGGATCTGTTTTCTCCCGCCGCCTAATTGAGGAAGGGCATTGCGTGACAGTTTTAACCAGGGATGCTTTGCGCGCAAGAAAGCGTCTGGGCGAGTCTGTAAGATGCATTTCGTCCCTAAGCGGCATGGATAATATGGACGATTTTGACGCGGTTGTTAATCTCTGCGGGGAAAATATAGGAGACAAGCGGTGGACTGTTGCGCAAAAACGTCTAATTGAGGATAGCCGGTGGCTGCCTACGGAAAAAATTGCGGCTTTGATAAAAAATTCTAAAAAACCGCCTGAAGTTTTTATATCCGGTTCGGCAATTGGATGGTACGGCTCGCAAGCGGACGCAATTCTTACCGAAGAATCAAAATCAGCCGGAGGATTTCTTCACGACGTCTGCGCCAAATGGGAAAATTTGGCGCTTGCCGCCGAATCAGGGCGCACGCGTGTTTGCATTATCCGCACAGGGGTTGTATTGGCTCCTTCGGGAGGAATGCTTGGAAAGCTTGAACCGTTTTTTAAATTGGGGCTTGGCGCAGTGCTGGGGGACGGGAAGCAGTATATGTCGTGGATTTCCCTAGACGATATTGTAGGGATATTGCTGCTGCTTTTGGAAAATCCGGCGGCAAGCGGAATTTTTAATGCGTGCGCGCCTAATCCCGTAAGGGCAGATGTGTTTTCACATTCTTTTGCGAGCTCGCTCGGAAGAAAATGCCGTTTTAGGATTCCCGAGTGGTTGTTGAAGATTGTTTTGGGCGAACGCGTGCAAGTTATGCTCGCAAGCTCTAGGGCCATTCCAAACAGGCTTGAGAAAATGTCTTTTAAGTTTTCCCATCCGGCGCTTGAAACAGCGCTAAAGCAAATAGCGGGTAAAGTCTGAAGGCGGATTTTTTTGTTGACTAAAAAATCTCAAGGTATGTCTTTTATCAAAGAGAAAGCGGGCTGCATTAGCGCGGCTTGTGCATCGCTTGATTTATAATGGCGCCGTTGATTGCGCGCTCTTTTTTTAACACTAACTCTATCTATAAAACAACTATGAAATTGAAGACATTGTTTGTGGCGGCGGCGGTTTCACTTGCCGCATTTGTCGCTAATCCTCTCTTGGCCCAGTGCGCCGCGGGCGCCGTAAAAAAGGACATCGCGCTCCAGCTTTATTCGTTGCGCGATATGTTCAAAAAAGATTACGAAACCGCAATGAAAACTGTCGGTGAAATGGGATATACGGCGGTAGAAGCAGCCGGGTACGCCGGCGGAAAATTTTATGGTCAGGCGCCAGAGAAATTTAAGGCTGATGTCGAAAAATACGGCATGAAAGTTTTGTCGTCCCACACCGCCAAGGCCCTTTCTGACAAAGAGTTGAAAACAAAGGATTTTTCCGAGTCCCTCAAATGGTGGGATGACACCATAGCCGCGCATAAGGCTGCCGGCATGGAGTATATTGTAATGCCATGGATGCCGACTCCAAAAACTGTCGAAGACTTGGACACCTACTGCAAATACTATAATGCCGTCGGCAAGAAGTGCAAGGATGCCGGACTGAAATTCGGCTACCACAACCACGCTTTCGAGTTCCAGAAGATAGAGAACAAAGAAATGATGTACGACTATCTCATCAAAAATACAGATCCGGATCTTGTGTTTTTTGAAATGGACGTCTATTGGGTTGTTAGAGGCCAAAATAGCCCGGTTGAGTACTTTAAAAAATATCCTAACCGTTTCCAGATGCTTCATATCAAAGACCACAAGGAGCTTGGCGAAAGCGGGATGGTAGGCTTTGACGCTATTTTCAAAAATATAGAACCGTCCGGCGCGAAACATTTGGTCGTGGAGGTAGAGCGTTACGACTTTGCCCCGGAAGTCAGCGTAAAGAAAAGTTTAGAGTACTTGCAAAAGGCTCCTTTTGTAAAAGAGTCCTACAATAAGTAGCCTTGGAATTAGCCTTTAAATGCAAAAAAGGAGACCCATTGAGGTCTCCTTTTCTTTTGCGCGCATTGCATGTAAACAGCAAATCGGCTTATAAAAACATTTTCCCAAAAGAATCGCAGAATGAAAAACTTTTAGGCATCTTATACGGGATTTAAAGCTAAATGCCGCCGTATTTCCCCCTCCTCTTAAAGCCAATCTTTTCCAATATTTTTTCAATATGCCTCCCGCAGTATTTATTTCCCATTGAGGCTGCAATCGGATGGCGTTTGCCTTTCGTAGCGGATTAAAAGCAATCGAATCGAGGAAGCTAGCGCTAGATTTTGCGGATTCGCGGTTTTATTTTATCGGTTCCCGCGGATATGTCTCCTTAAATATGTCGAGCATGGGGCGCCTGATTGTTCCGTCTTTTGCTATTGCTCCCCAATTGTCGTCGTCGTCATAGCAGTAATGAAATATGCATCCCCAGTTTACGTCTTTGAGTGACGTCTTTGAAAATTGCATAAGAAAATTTTTTGTAGTTTGGGCTCGGGCAGCCTGCGGGTCGGGTTCGTTGCGGAAGAGCCAACTTGAGAATGAAAATTCAGTTATAAATATTAGTATGTCGCGCGGGGCAAATTCGTAAACCGGGTCGATGTAGGCCCTCACGGTTTTTTCGGCTGTGGCTGCGCATGTTTGAGGATTGTTGTCTATGCTTTCCATTCCGGGATAGATGTGCGCGGCTACTGCGTCAGTTTTGTCGAATACGTTTTCGGCTTTGGGCGCGCCGTCAAATTTGCCGGCAAGAATTTTGTAGTGGAAACTTAAGTCTATTACAGAACCTCCTACTTTATTAAGCCAATTTGAGTCTCCGCCAAGGACTGGAGATCCGCATACGAGCAATGGCTTGGGCAAATTGTTTTTTCCTCCGGTATATGCGCTGTCGATTTTTCTGCGCAGAATCGAAACCAACTGCGTGTATTTTTCCATTCCTTCTATATATTTTTCCATGAACGGAAAGTCTTTGTAATTGTTTTCGTTTATAATCGCCCCGCCTTCTACGGTTTGCAAATCTCCGTTGAAATCCACCCAATTAATTTCGTTGAATAGCTCTATAGAAAGAATATTCAGGCGGCGTTGGGCAATGTCCTTAAACAATTCGTCCAGCTTCTTTTCAAACTTCTTCAAATCTACTTGGGAAACTCCGTAAACGCTCCAGAAATTTTTAGATTTTGGGCGGGGTTTGGCCCCGTCGAGCATAAAGTCTTGCATCGGCATTATGAGCATATTTACCGGCAATCCTATTGAGTTCGCATATTCGATGTGCTGGAGCGTCGGGGCGGAATTCTCGCGCAGGGTAAGTTGCACGCATTTGGCTCCGGAGGCTTTTATTCCGTCGAGAATTTCTTCGCACTTTTTTTTGTCGTTAACCCACATAAGGTTTGGGCGGCAGAACCCGAATTGCAAAGAAGCGTCGTTTGAGAGTTTTTCGGCGTTGGATTTTGCCGCCAATATATTGGCAGCAAAAAATATTGCGGACATTGCCGCGCATACAATTGTTTTCTTCATAATTACGGATTCTCTATGGCTGCTGAAAACGGTGGTTTTGTTGGAAAGCTGAACAAAATGGCCTCAAGGCGTGCCGATTTTTGATTTTAGAATTTCGGCCGCGGCAAGAACGCATTTTTCGCATGGTGTCTTGTGCAGCATTTTGATTTCTTTGCACTTTGTTGACCCCGTGCGTTTTGCAAAGTCCATTGCGATTTCCTTCCGCGCAGATTCCGGCGCAATTTCCAATGCCGCAAAAAGTGCGCCGCACATATTTTCTGGCGCTCTTCCGCCGCTATTTTCTTTGTAGTGGGCAAGTTTCGATTCGTCCGATCCGTCAAAGGCCGCATAGATTGTTTGGGCGCAAGAATAGGGATTGCGGAAGGACGAAGTGGCTTTTTTTATCTCATCCATAATTATTATGTTTTAACGCATATTTAAACTGTTTGTTTCGCGCTTGCCGATTCTATGGCGCGGATTTGAAGTTCGGATATTTGTGAGATTCCTTTTTTGGCAAGTTCCAAAAGCCGGGAGAGATTTGCGTCGTCAAAAGTGGCTTCTTCTCCCGTCGATTGAATTTCCACGAATTTTCCGCCGCCAGTCATTACTATGTTTGCGTCAACTTCAGCGTCTTTATCCTCCGCGTATGGCAGGTCCAGTATGCAGTTGCCGCCGAGCATTCCCACGCTTATCGCAGCGACGGAATCGTTAAATGGGTCTGCCGTTATCTCACCGGATGCAAGCAGCTTGTTTACCGCAATTTTTGCGGCAACGTATGCGCCGCTTATAGAGGCGGTCCTTGTTCCGCCGTCCGCCTGCAGGACATCGCAGTCAATCCATAGAGTAATTCCGTTGATTTTTTCCAAATCGGCTACGGCTCGCATCGAGCGCCCTATTAGGCGCTGAATTTCCACCGATCTCCCGTCGACTTTATTTGCGCTGCTCGCGCGCTGTTTCCGTGTGATGGTAGAGTAGGGAAGCATTGCGTATTCTGCGCTAATCCATCCTTTCCCGGGAGCTTGCGCGGCCATCCACGACGGCACTTTTTTTTCTGCGGTGCAGGCGCATATCACTTTTGTGTTCCCGAAGCTGACCAACACAGAACCAGTCGCGTTGGGCGCTATGCCGGGTTCAAATTTTATCGGGCGGAGTTCATCGAAGGCTCTGCCGTCGAAACGTTTTTGATTTTCAATTCCTACATTTTCCATTGAGCTTGACATTAGCCCGTGAAATTTTTGACTCAAGAAAATTTGACGATTCAAAGTATTGCCTTGGAACATTTCCGGCTTTTGAATGTCTATCCTAATTCAAAAATATAAGTTTATGGATTATCAAAATCAATACGGGGATGCGGTTTCCAATTCAAGAGCCGCCGTTTCTGAACGCGGGGAGTTTATAAAAAAGACTTACTTGAACCTGGCTGTGGCTTTTGGGGTTTTCATTTGCCTGGAGGCTATCCTTATGTCCTGGCAGCCGGCTGTCCAACTTGCAGCGGGCATGGTTAACGGAGGCAACTGGCTGATTGTCTTGATTGCTTTTATGGGGGTTTCGTGGCTTGCTAGCTCATGGTCGGTAAATGGGGCGACTTTATCCAAGCAATATGCCGGGCTTTATTTGTATGTTGCCGCTGAGGCGATAATTTTTCTCCCGCTTTTGCTTTTGGCTGAATCTTATGCTCCGGATGCAATCCCGCAGGCTGGAATCATGACGGCGGCTCTTGCCGGCGGCATTACTGCGTTTGCTTTCTGGTCCGGAAAAAACTTTTCATATTTGGGAGGATTTATCACGATGTCCGGATTCCTCGCGCTGGGAGTCATTGTTTGCGCTATCTTATTCGGATTTCAGCTTGGTCTTTGGTTTTCCGTGGCGATGCTCGCCTTTGCGGGTTTTGCGGTTCTTTACCAGACAAGCGCAATAATACACCAATACGGGAACTCCCAATATGTCGCGGCAACGTTGGGGCTGTTTTCGGCTATTGCGCTGATGTTCTGGTACATATTGCAGATTCTTATGTCCAGCAGAAGATAGCTGCGCATATTTTGTAGGCATTTTTGCTCTGACGCGCAGCGCATGGACTAAATAAAAAACGCGCTTCTTCATTGGAAGATTGCGCGTTTTTTTTGGGTATAATTATTGCGGAATATTTTTTTATCGGGCAGATTTGGAATAATTTTAAGAATTTTTTTTCAGAACCGAGGCAGACGCTCCGTCTGACTGCTCCGACGGAAATATCGTGATAGATTTTTCCAATGAAAAATCGGAGCGTTTCTTAAGGAAGTTTTCGACAATTTCTGCGTTTTCGCATTGCTCTATTGAACAAGTAGAGTAAACGAGTTTTCCGCCGGGCTTTAAAAAGCCTGCTGCATTGCGCAGTATGTCCGCCTGCATTTTGGCGCATATTGCCAAGTCTTCGGGGGCAAGCCGGTATTTTGCATCGGGACGGCGTCTAAGCACTCCCGTATTTGAACATGGAGCATCGAGCAAAATTCCGTCGTACAATATCGGAAGTTTATGTTCCACAAGAATATTTGATAGATTTGTTCCGCGCAGGTCGCATTCGACGCATGCGCTTTTCAAAAAGTCTATTTTCCCCATATTTTCGCGCAGAGTATCCATGCGCTTGGCTCCAAAGTCTACTGAAACTATCAAAGTCTTATGCAAGGATTCCTGAGGATATTTAGATCCTTCCGATAGGGTTCGCCCCAGAATAATATCGGCAATTGCGCGGGATTTTCCTCCTGGCGCCGCGCATAAATCCAAATAAGTTTTCCCCGGCTCGGGGGATAAAAGTTTTGGCGCATGAAGAGTTGAAGGGTCTTGTATGTAAAAATGCCTGGTTGATAATAGTTCGGAAACATCCTGCCAATGTCCCGGTTTAAGTATAAAGAAGTCGGGATATTTCGATTTATTCAGATAGTTCCCATATTTTGAATAAAGCATATCCGCTTCCAAATCCGGAGATTTGCGCAAAAAAACTTCCGATGGCAGAATGTTGTTTTTCAGAATTTCTAGGGTTTTGTCCGCTCCGAACTCTCCCAGCCATCTTTCGCCCAGCCATAATGGATGGCTATATACGGCCGATAGGGTCTTTGCATCCGCGGACGGGTTGGCGCGCAGCCTTTCAAGAGCGGGAAAAAATCTTCTCAAGACGGCATTTATGAAACCGCTCTCCGACTTTGATAGTTCGCTTTTTGCGTAATCCACCCAGGAGTGGATTATTTTAGGGTGCTTTTTTAAGTCGGACGACAAAATTTCGGCGGCCGCCGCGCGCAAAATAGCCGTTGTTTTGGGTTTTGGATTTCGAGCGCAAAGCTCTCTGATGACAGTGTCTATTAGAATTTTATTACGCAAAACAGTTAAAAAGATAAATTGACAAACGCGCCGAAATGGTCTGTTTTTATATGGCAATATGAATTGTGCCGATAAAATTTCGTCCGACTTCGCGGGCGATTTATCGTAGAGAACCAGAGTATCGACTACTGCGCCATGATACGCGGGTACGGATGTTTTTTCTGTATTCATAAAATATCGTCGGCGGAGTCTATATGCATGGTTGCAGCAAAATTCAAGAATAAACGCATATGAATTCCGAATCAATCGACCTACTAATAAAGAAATCACCAAAGCTTCGCATACACCGCGACAAGCTTGAAGCAATGAAAGACGGCGCATACTGCCTGCACGGCAGCTGGGGGTTTGGGCGCATAGTTTCTTACGATCCTTCGACAAACAAGCTGACCATAGACTTTGAGGGTAAACCGGGCCATATGATGGATCCCGCTTTTTGCGTGGATAAACTTAAGATACTGAAAGACGACGATTTTCTCGTTCGATATCGCACCGACAGGGAAAAATTAGAGGCCGAAATGAAGGCCGCTCCCGGAGATTTTGTAGTGTCGTATTTGGAGACCAAAGAGGATTTTTCCGCAAGCATAATAGAACTGGAAACCCTATTCAAGCAGTTGTTCGGTTATAAGTTCGTAAATGTGGCGGGAATTCCCGATAAAGATTTTGACAAGGCCAATAAGGCAGCCGAAAAAGCCTACCGTTCTTGGTGGAACAAGGCTAAAGAGGAATTGTTCCGCAACGAGCGTGTTGCGTGCCCAAAAACAAAGACGGAATCGTACGTTTTGCGCCCTGAGGAAGACAAGATGAAACCCGAGCAGGAAGTGTTGCGCGAATACTTCTTAAACCGCGAGCCTAAAAAGAAAATTCTGCTTGCGGAAAAGCTTTACAAAACAGCAGCCGGGGAAGGCGTAGAGGAGATAAAGTCCGACCTCCCCAAAATTAAGGACGAACTTACCGAGGCCATTAAAAATGCGCGTTCGCTGAACGACGCCGACCGGCTTCACGGCATATGGGTTCGCAACAATCTGGTCCGCTATCTCTACCCTGGCGAAGAATGGCAGGTAGAGGAAATCACTCCGCGAAGCAAAGACATAATACTTGCGGCCGTAGAGCACGATCCGAAAGACGGCTTAAACAATTTGGCAAAGAATCTTCCAACGCCTTATCTAGAAAGGTTTTTAGACCTCCTAACCCGCATATTCATATCCGATTGGCGCGATAAAATAATAGATTTGCTGAAAAATAGCGAAGGCCGTTTCACAAAGGAATGCGTGGATTTTCTGCTTAGCTGGGATAAATCCAAAGAATCGCACTTCGTAAAGGGGGCTGAAATTGCAGATGACGGCAAAGGTATCACATCCCGCCAGCTTATAAAAGAATGTTTTCATCGCTGGCTGGAGGAGCAGACTTTGCGCGGGCCTGTAATTCTATGGATAGTAAAGAACCGCAACGATAGCAAGTACTCCGACATGCTTGAAGACTTAATCGGAGAAGACCTTTTGAGCGCGATGCTGGCCGCCATAGACGACGAGTCTCTCCAGCGCGAGACAATTGCCACGACCGCCCGCATACCTCTTGCCGACGCTCTCAGCGAAGACAAAAACCTTGTCAAGGATATGCTAAAGGATTCTTCTGCGGAAACCGCGCGCGACTTGGCTCAGACGCTCCTGCTCAACCAGGGGTTTGAAGACTTGACAAAGAAATCGATTTTAGCGCGCTTTATAAAGCTTTTCCCAAGCGTTCAGTCGCTGGTCGCGTCAAAGGCGGAATCAAAGGAAAGCCGCTTGATCGTTTCTCCATGGAGCTTGCAGGCGCGCCGCGAAGAACTCGAAGATATCGTCAAGAACCAGTTGCCAGCGAGCAAGCTTGCAATCGAAGCCGCCCGCGAGCTTGGAGACTTGCGCGAAAACTCCGAATACAAGATGGCGCGCGAACACGACGAGCTTCTCACCGCCCGCCGCATGCAGCTGGAGCGCGATATTTCCTCTGCGGATGTTTTCGATTTCAATACGACGCCGTCGGACAAAGTCGGTATCGGCTCCGTCGTATGGCTCGAAACCGACAAGGGAGAGTCTCTCACCTGCACGATTCTCGGAGCTTGGGACAGCGATACGACAAAGAATTATTTCTCCTACCAGACCCCCCTTGCACAGGCCTTGCTCGAGCACAAGAAAGGCGATACAGTCGAGACAAACATCAACGGGCATGTCAACCGTTGGACAATTAAGGACTTGGCAAGGTATATCGATAAACAGGCAGCCAAATAGGCGTTTTTATATTGTCGGGACCCTTTATAGCGGCGCTTTTTTAAGCGCCGTTTTTTTTGCGGCTTTGCCGCCGGGTATTTATCCGGCATCGGTGCGGTCAAATGTTTCTACACAACGCGTTTTGCCGTTTATTTGCGGCGTCAAAAGAATATTTGGAGCTTGTAAACGCGTTAATAAAAGAGTTGACCTTTGGAACGGGCCGCCTTATTTTATTGTCTAGTTTGGGGAGGTTTGTTTTTTGCAATCCGAATGTTTCGGAATGCCAAATTTCCTTTTACGGCTGTTTTCAACTGAAATTTGTTTATATGAAAAATAAAATATTATCCACTCTTTTTGGAATATGCGCGCTCGCCATGTCTGCGGGGGCGGATGTCGTGCTTAATATGGCGGATTTTGGAGCCAAACCCGATGGCAGCGATTCAAGCCTTGCTGTTCGCCGCGCGCTCGAAAAATGCGCTAAAACCGACGACAAAGTGACTCTTGTATTCCCAAAGGGCAAATATTCATTTGGAGGGGATATGGCTTTTGAAAAATATTGCTTCATAAGCAATAATGACGAAGGCCTTAAGCGCATAGTCTTTCTAATTGAAAATATGAAGAATCTTACTGTCGACGGACAGGGGTCTGATTTCGTATTCTACGGATTTGTAAATCCTTTTGTTGTGGAAGATTCTTCAAATATAACGTTTAAAAACTTTACGGTTGATGTTGCGCGCCCTTTTCACAGCGAGGGAATAATAGAGAGTTTTGAAAAAGACGGGTTTATAGTTAAAATTCCCGAGAATTTCCCTTATCGAGTCCGCGAAGGGGTTTTGGAATTTACCGACGGCCGGCCGGTAAATAAAGTCCAAACGACGGTTAGCAAAGAAGTCGTTTACGAGTATGGCGGATTGCTTGAATTTGACACAAAGAAGCGGGAGACCGCCTACATGGCGCGCGACTATTGGACAACAGGCAAGCTTGTCGCCCAGGATTTGGGCGATAGGCGAGTTAAGATTTTTAATAACCGCTTTAAAGGAACTGTGGGAAACACGGTTGTGTTTGCTTGCGGGCACCGCAATTATCCTGCTTTCACGCTTTCCGGCGGAGAGAATATTTCTATAGAAGGCGTGACTGTTTGGGGATGCGGCGGAATGGGCGTATTGGGCCAAAATGTCAAAAATGTTTATGTCAAAGGCTGCAAATTTACGCCATCCGAAGGAAGAATCGTAAGTTGCACAGCAGACGCCACGCATTTTGTCAATTGCACCGGAGAAATTGTTCTCGACGGCAATGTTTTTGAAAATCAAATGGACGACGCCACAAATATACATGGTATTTACGAGCAAATATCCGGCAAATTAGACGACAAAACTTTGATTACGCGCCTTGTTCACGGGCAGCAGCTGGGCTTTAAAACATTTAAGCCGGGCGACAAGCTTGAGTTCGTGCGCGGCAAGAGCATGATTACGTTCCATACCAATACTGTTGAAAATGTTGAGGTATTAAATAAGGAATTTAAGCGGGTTTCTTTTAAGGATCCCCTTCCTGCAAACGAAAAGTTGGTTGGCGACGCCGTCGCCAAATTGCGCGACTATCCCGATATAAAAATCAGCAATAATTATATAGGGAAAAACCGCGCCCGCGGAATGTTGCTAAACTGCCGCGGAAAAACCGTTGTAGAAAATAATGTTTTCCACGCGCCCGGAGCGGCTCTATTGTTTGAGGGAGACGCGTGTTATTGGTTTGAGCAGGGCGGAGTTCGCGATTGCACAATACGCAACAATACTTTTGACAATTGCCGCTTCGGAGTATGGGGCAAGGGAGTGATTGCGGTCGCAGCCGGAATTAAGGAGGATTTCGACAAAAGCCGATACAATCGCAATATTAAAATATACGGAAATACCTTTAAAGTATTCGACGACTGCCCTCTCCTAGACTTATATTGTGTCGACGGTTTAAAATGGTATGACAACAAAATTATAAAAACAACCGATTATCCCGCGCGGGAATTTAAAAACTCTAAGCGTTTCAACATATCCCATAGCGACAATGTGGATATAAAAGAGTAGAGAGCTTCCACGAAAGTGCGCATGCTGTCCGGCGTATTTTCCCCATACAGTTTAAATTTGATTGACGGTTCATTTAATCGTTTCTATCATTGTTTCAATCGTAAAGGCGAATTTCGCCCGGATATATGGTTGTTCGGGAATATTTGATTTATTTAACATTATTATTATATAAAAACGGGAAAGGAAAACAATGGGACATATAAATAGGAGAAGTTTTGTAAAGACTGCAGGCATCGCAGGGCTTGCCGCGGCAACTTTGCCAAAGTTCAGCTTTGCGGCGGTAAAAGGCGACGACCGCATAAAAGTCGGGCTTATAGGCTGCGGAGGCAGAGGCACCGGGGCCACAATCAATATGATTTGCGCCGACCAAAATGTCCAGCTTGTCGCGGTTGCAGACTTGTTTGAGGATAAAATAGAGCCGTCTCTCAAGCGCATACAGGATAATTGCAAGAAAAAGTTTCCCGACAAGGCAGACGCTATAATCGATCCCGCAAAGGTGAAGAAATTCTCCGGATGGAATTGCGTAGACGAACTTTT
>UMCV01050512.1_pt1 | contig 12314 bp, 10 predicted proteins | sample 1964311 | NCBI WGS metagenome assembly UMCV01 (sample SAMEA4835976, study PRJEB28245) | human gut metagenome | biome: gut microbiome; material: fecal sample | place: Denmark | collected 2008 | reverse complement strand
GGAACAATACCAAAAAATACGGCGGTATAGTTCCGAACATTGTTCCGAATATTGTTCCGATAGAACTTCAAAAACCCTTATTTTACGCCGCAGTAGGCAAAGAAAAAATCCTGTCTACACACAAAACAATACTTGCACTCTTGACAAATCGCCTATCATAGTATATAATTAAACTTGATTACAAATGATAGGCGGTATAGCATGAAAGATTTGATCAAAGCAATCCGTACTGCGGCAAATATGAATCAGGAGCAGTTTGCGTCTTCCCTTGGCACAACGCCGCTTTCCATCAATCGTTGGGAAAACGGAAAAACACTCCCGAATCGTATGGCGCAGACGCAATTATATAATTTTTGCAAAGAACGTTCGATTGATGTCGCAAAACTCATTGTTGACACCAAGGCATACGCCGATACAGATAACAAGCTGATCCTCTATCACGGATCAAAAAAAGGAATTACCGGTGATGTTGCACCGATCAGTCGAGAGGAATGTGATTTCGGTCGCGGTTTCTACATGGGAACCAGTACGCTTCAACCGCTGACATTAATCTGTAATGAGGACAAGCCCAAGTTCTATGCAGTCGAACTTGATTTGACAGGACTGAAAGTGCTGACTGTCAATGTCGGCATGGACTGGGCGATGCTGATTGCCTACCATCGCAAGGAGATGGAAAGTGCCAAAGGAACCGCTGTTTATGAGAAATATGCGCATATGGCTGACGGTTATGATGTGATTATCGGTTATATTGCAAACGACCGTATGTATACCGAGCTTTTCCGCTTTTTTAATAAAACGCTCACCGACGTGGCGTTGATAAACTGCCTATCCGCGCTTGATCTCGGCAAACAGTATGTTGCGATTTCCGAAAAAGCGTGCAGACAGATCAAAATACTGAAAGAAGAACCGCTTTCACCGTTGGAACTTGCACTGCTCAAGGATATGAGTGCAGAAAGAAGAAAAGAAGGCGTGGCTCTGGCGGAAGAAATCGAAGTAAAGTACCGTCGGGAAGGCAAATTTTTCGACGAGATTCTGAGAGGCGAATGATATGTTGAATTCCTTACAAATGGCTCTGTGCGATACGCAAGGGCAACTGTTTGAGCTTGTAGCTGAACGGGGATACGCAAGTGAAGCATTCGTCAAGGCGTATATGACTTCGGCTGTTGCTGCTGATATGGATAAAGAGTTTCATCATATTCAATGGGCAGGCAAAGCGTATATACTTTCCCGTATGGAGGATGAGCTTGCCGATCAGCTTGTCAAAGTCGGCGAGATTTACGATAAAGAAGCGCTGTATTGGATGGGCTATATCTATCGCTACTGGCACTTCTATACCGGTGAGAACAGCCGCGAAATCTACAAGCAAGCCCCAGCAAAAACAATGAATGTGGTCTATCTTATGTACCACACCATGAGTCCCGAAATGGCAATTGACAGGCTTAGAGAAGCATGCGAACACGCTTGATAAATAACAGGAGAAATCATTATGGCAAAGAAAGCAGTAAAAGAAGAAATCAACCTTGATAAAATCTCTATTTCTGATATAACAATCCAATAACAATCGCAGAGATGTATGCAGCGTATAACATATGAAAAAGGATAAACGGAGCAGTTAAAAGCACAAATCAAAACATCTGCCTAATTTTAATTAAAGATGTGTTGGCGGAAGGAGAAAAGTTAACCGATGACAAACACCGAACTCACTAAGTTTATAGGACACTATATCGAGCACGATAAAACACGTAGCGCAATCATGCTTACAGCGCCTTGGGGAGCAGGCAAAAGCTACTATATCCAAAATGAATTGATATGTAGCCTTAAAGAACACGCATGTATTGTTGTGTCTCTTTACGGACTTAATAGCCTATTTGATGTAAGCAAAGCAATTTATCTTGAGTATAAAATGAAGTTTTTGAACAAAAAAAGCGAAACAACTACCGTAGGGATGTTAGCAGCTAAAACGGTGCTCAAAGGTGTTACAAGCTTTTTGGGAATCGATTTGTCGAGTTCTGAAGAAGATATGCAAAAACTTTATGAATCAATTGATTTATCCGGAAAACTGATTATTATCGAGGATCTTGAAAGATCCAGTATCGATATATTGGAGATTCTCGGATATGTTAACAACCTTGTCGAGCAAGACGGTGTTAAAGTATTGCTTGTTGCCAATGAGGATGAGTTGATACAGTATGAACCGATAAGCGAGGAAATACCGGAAAAGCAGGAAGCTGCTGAAAGATTAGATCGATTAAATGACCACAAAGGTAGAAAATACACCGAAATAACAAAAAGATATTTAGCAATAAAGGAAAAGACCGTTAGTGATACTATAATGTTTAATGGAGATTATTCGGTTGCAATCAAGCATATAATGGCTGAATTCAATCAAGCATATTTTGATTCGTTCTTTGTTGATTCAACAACAAACGAATTAGTATCATTGCTTCAAGCTAATAAAATTACAAATTTACGTACTTTTATATTTGCATGTCAAAAAGCTAACGACATTTTTGAATATATAAAACCTGAGCCGAAAAAAGATTTTGATTTTATAAAAACGATTCTTTATGGTATAATTATGTTTTCTCAAAAAATCAAAACCGGAACAAAGAAACATTGGGAAGGCGGTCGTGATTTTTCGATTGAGCTTTCGTCTGAAAAGTATCCTTTGTTTCGTTTTTGCTATGATTATGTTTTGTGGCAAAAGTTCGATATCAGTAAAATTGATGCCGCAAAAGATGCATTAGAAAAACTGCGGTTATACGACAAGAAAAAATCCTCTGGAGATAAAGACTTAAAGATTCTCTACGACTGGTGGATTTGTTCTGAAGACGATGTTATAGAGGCCATACAATCAATAACCAAAAGATTAGAAGACGAGTCGGACATCTCATTCTACGAGTACGGACATATAGCTGCTCATTTGATTTGTGCGAATCATACTATAGGATGCGATATTAAACGAGCCAAAGAACTTTAGATTAAAAACCTGTATAACAAAGGAAGCGAAATCAATGCAGATTTTATTTTTACAACAGTTCCAGCTACTGATGCAGGGGCAGTAGTCTTAGAAGAATTCAAGGAATTGAAAGAAGATATGATTGCTTCATTAATGGCAAAAGATGTTGCTATATTTGATTTTGATTATCAACCTTCAAGCATATCTGCGTTTCACAGCAATGTTTGTGACAATAGAGGTAGAATCCATAGAGATGGATCCTTTATGTCAAGACTTGACCCTGAAAAGCTCACCGAAATGCTGAAGCACTGCACGGCTGAGAATATTCAGGATTTTAGAGGTGCTCTTTTAACCGTTTATGAACCGAGGAACATACGAGATTTTCTTGAGCATGATAAAGAAGCTCTTGAAAAGTTACTTACCAAAATAAAAGAACTTTTGTCCTATAATGGCTTTGATAAAATACAGAAAATGCAACTATGTTTCTTTGAGAATAATTTAAACGAATTTATTGCAAAATTATAAAAACACGCGAAGACGTCCATGTCCAAACTTCAAAACTATAACGGTCGCTATCGTGAATATCGCGAGGGAAAAAATGACAAAAGCCGTTTGAAAGCCGAGTGAGAATTAACTCGCAGGAGCAACTCGACAAGCTGTTCGCGAAAAAACACAGAGTTTTTTGCAAAATGGTATTGCAATTATTCGAGTTTTAGAATATAATATTGTTATACAATTCCGGAGGTATGATTATGGATTTTATGTCTGCAAGAGAAGCTGCTGATAAATGGGGAATTTCCCAAAGACGAGTTGCTGTTCTTTGCTCTGAAAACAGAATTGATAATGCGACTATGGTCGGCAATATGTGGATTATACCAACTACTGCTGAAAAGCCAATTGATGCAAGAAGCATTCGCTATTCAAAAGCTGACGAAAAAAAAATAAAGCCTTTTTTGAAATGGGCTGGAGGCAAAGGTCAGCTGCTTTCCGAAATTGAAAAGTATTACCCTTTTGAAAGCGGGAAAATCACGAAGTATGCCGAACCTTTCGTTGGCGGCGGTGCGGTTCTTTTCGATATATTAAGCAAATACAATCTTGATGCTGTTTATATCAGCGATATTAACGCAGAGCTTATCAACACATATCGCATTATAAGAGACGACATTGATGAGCTTATTGATATGCTGATGGCTATGCAGAACGAGTTTGTACCGATGGATACAGACGACCGCAAAGTATACTATCTGGCAAAAAGAGAGCATTTCATTGACTTAAAAGTAAACGGTAATGAAAACATCAATATTGAAAAAGCTGCTCTTATGATTTTCCTTAACAAGACTTGTTTCAATGGTTTGTTCCGAGTGAATAAAAAAGGGCTGTTCAACGTTCCTATGGGCTCTTACAAAAATCCAATGATTTGCGATGAAGAAAATTTGCGAGCTGTCTCTGAAAAACTCCAGCACGTAACGATTGTATGCGGGGACTATAGAGAATCTGCTGATTTCATTGATGATAGTACCTTTGTTTATTTCGATCCTCCATATCGTCCTATTACTGACACGGCGAGTTTTACTGCATATACGGAAAATCTGTTTAACGATGAAGAACAGATTGAGCTTGCAAAGTTCGTTGACGAAATGCACAGAAAAGGTGCAAAGGTGGTCATTAGCAATTCCGACCCGAAGAACTCAAATACAGAGGACAATTTCTTTGATGATATCTATTCCTCTCATAAAATCAAACGTGTTGAAGCTACTCGTATGATTAACTGCAACAGTGAGGCAAGAGGAAAAATCAAAGAACTTCTTATATCAAATTTTTGAGGAGGACTAATTTATGCCATACGGAGAATACGCGCAATGTCCTTGTTGCGATAAAACGGCTTACGGCAAGGATGAGATAGAAAAAGAATTTGGTTATCGAAATATGGGTGATGGTAGATTTATTCCCCAGTCATATTGTCGAGAATGCCGTTCTGCACATTGCGAAGCAGGAAAGCCCTGCAAGGTAAAACAAAAATGCAATGGAGACATATTATGATAAAGAACGGAAAAGGCGGCGGAAACACCAAAACCGGATTGATTTTTGAAGGTAAAACAGATTTAGCAACATTTTTGAATGGACAGCCAGGGTATCGTGTAAATGATGATGTGGTGTTCTACAACAGCGAAAAAGTTGCTCGAATTTTTAAAAAGCACGGATTTTACAGATACTTAAAAGAAATAGGCGTGGAGTGGGAAAAGATTATTTCCAAGAAGCTTCTTCCCGATGATAGCATTTATGTTATTATTAACAACACCCTTTTTATAATTGAATGTAAATATCAGCAGGTAGGTGGCTCAGTTGATGAGAAATTGCAAACGTGTGATTTTAAGCGTAAGCAGTATCAAAAACTGATGTCGCAGGTGAACATAGACGTTGAGTACATCTATCTTCTTTCTGATTGGTTCAAAAATCCAAAGTACAAGGATGTTTTGGACTATATTATCAGTATGCGTTGTCACTATTATTTTGAATATATTCCGTTGACGAAATTGGGGCTTCCTGTCCCACCGAACAACGAAGAGGAGTAAGGTATGAGCAGAAATTTTAGCACTTGGTTGTCCGGCTTTCGTGACAGTATTGCAGATTACGGATACTACATAGATTTTGAAAAAGTCCATCGTAATGTCGATGGTATTAAGGTTGAGCTTAATATTCTCAACTCGCTTATTGGCTCTAAGAATATCAAAGAGGATTTCAAATCGTTAATCAAGAAATATCCCGAAACACTGAAATGTATCCCTCTTTTGCTTGCGGTTAGAGCCAATGAGATATACTGCCAGGACGAAAACGGCGGGTATATGTATCAGTTTGACTTTGGCAAATATCCGCCCAATAGTCATGTTCATTACGAACGCTACGCATATTTTATGGAACACACAGGTCTTTTCGATTTGCTTGAAAACCACATCATCAATAACCTTGTTGACTATGTGACAGGTGTCGAAACCGGACTCGATTCCAACGGTCGTAAGAACCGTGGTGGTCATTTGATGGAGGATTTAGTTGAGAACTTTATCAAGAAAGCAGGCTTCGTAAAGGATAAGACCTATTTCAAAGAAATGTATATCCATCAGATCACTGCGAAATGGGACATTGACCTATCTGCTATTTCGAATCAAGGAAAGATGGAAAAGCGTTTCGATTTCGTCGTAAAAACGCCTGCTATGACTTATGGTATCGAAACCAATTTCTACGGCAGCGGCGGCAGTAAGCTCAACGAAACTGCCCGCAGTTACAAAACGCTTGCATTGGAGACTGATACCATCGACGGGTTTACGTTCGTTTGGTTTACAGACGGCAAGGGATGGACAAGCGCTCGTAACAACCTTGAAGAAACCTTTGATGTTATGGAGCACATCTATAACATCAAAGATTTAGAAAACGGCATTATCACAGAGGTTTTCAGATAATGGCTAAGAAAATCACAAAATGGGAACCGGAAGATTTCGAGTTGGAAATGACAACTCATTGGTCTTTTCCTAAACGAGGCGATTGGGCTACCCATGATGCAAAATGGCGTGGCAATTGGTCACCGTATATTCCACGAAATATTCTGCTTAGATATTCCCAAGAGGGAGATTTGGTTCTCGATCAGTTCGCCGGTGGCGGCACAACTCTTGTGGAAGCCAAGCTTCTTAATCGAAATATCATTGGCGTAGATGTAAATGATATTGCCCTTGCAAGATGTAAGGATAAAGTGGATTTCGAGCACGAAGGTGCTGACGGCAAAGTTTATATCCATAAGGGCGATGCTCGTCACTTGGACTTTGTTCCGGATAACAGTATTGACCTTATCTGTACCCATCCGCCGTATGCCGATATTATTCGTTACAGTGAAGACATTGAAGCCGACTTGTCGCATCTAAAAGTAAAGAATTTTCTTGAGGAAATGAAAACAGTAGCTGCCGAGAGCTACCGTGTACTGAAAAAGGACAAGTTCTGTGCCCTCCTGATGGGAGATACTCGTCAAAAAGGACATATGATCCCGATGTCTTTTGAAGTTATGCGCGTTTTTGAAGATGCAGGGTTTAAGCTGAAAGAGCTGATTATTAAAGAGCAACATAACTGTAAAGCTACGGGATATTGGAAAACAAACAGCGTGAAGTACAATTTTCTGTTGATTGCTCACGAGTATCTGTTTGTATTTAGAAAATAATCACTAAAGAAAAGGATAGCAACTCTATATGGGAATTTCGATTTCTAAAGTAAGAATTAAAAACTTTCGTTCAATTGAGAATCTCGAACTGTCATTATCAACGACAAACGTATTAATCGGTGCTAATAATTGCGGAAAATCGAATTTTCTCAGAGCTATAAATATTGCGTTAGGACAAAATAAAATAGTTTCTTCGGAGGATATCTACATTGGTAAAGACGAAGTTTTGGACAATACTAAATGTGCTACTATAGATATAATGCTTCGCCCTGTGGATGCGACAAATAACATATTAAGCACCTTTTCTGATTTTTGGATTGGTGTTTTTACAGAAGAGTGGATTACAACCGGGGATCCAATCGGGGACTATGTAGGCATCCGAACCATTTTGCAATATGATGCTTTAAGAAATGATTACATAGTTGTTCGCAAGCAGATAACTGACTGGAGTAACTCCATTTCTTCCGCAAGTGCTAGTCGCCGCAAAGCGTTTACCGGAGATATGAACACTTATATTTCCGCTTTCTATATGGATGCTCAAAGAGACGTGGTAGATGACATTAAAGATAGAAAATCGTATTTTGGACGAGCCACATCAAGGGTGGATTTGCCACAAGAAAAAATTTCGGAAATTGAGAGACAGTTAAATGATGTCAACTCTCAAATTGTTGAAAACATACCTGCACTAAATCAAACGGCAACAAGAATTGCTACAATTGCATCAACAATTGGAGCAGCCAATGGCACTATTGAAATTGAACCGCTGGCCCGTAAGATGACCGACCTACACAAGGGTATGGATGTTATTTTTAGAGATGGTGAGGCGGCAAGATTATCTGTATCACAACATGGAATGGGAACAAGGAGTTGGATTTCTTTTCTAACATTAGGAGCATACGTTGATTGGGAAAAACAACGTTTAATTGAAGACGATCCGGAATCTGAATCATATGTTATGCTTACAATGGAAGAACCAGAGGCACATCTGCATCCACAGGCTCAGCAAAAACTCTATTCTCAATTATGTATGTTTTCTGGTCAAAAAATCATTAGCACACATTCTCCAAGTATTGTCGCACAAGTTGAACTATGTAATCTGATACATTTTGAGAAGATTAACGGAAAAACTCATGCTTACTCTTTCGATGTCTCAGCCTATTCAAAAGAGGAGAAAAATAGAATTAAGCGTGAAGTCATTTCATCTCATGGAGAATTATTGTTTGCAAAGGCAATCGTATTGTGTGAAGGTATAACAGAGGAACAAGCATTACCAATATATTTTCGAGAAAAGTATGGTATTGAACCAACATTTTGTGGCATTAACATAATTGGCATCGGTGGACAGAATTATAAGACATTTTTGTCTTTAATTAAGAATTTCCATATCCAATGGTATATTTTCAGTGACGGAGAAAGTTCTACAATTCAAACTGTAAATAAAGCTGTTAGAGCTGTTTTTGCAGTTGAAATTGAACAATGTGACAATGTAATTGTACTTGACAATCAAGAGGATTACGAAAAGCATTTGCTCAATAATGGTTATGAAAACGAAATTATTGAGGCAATTTGTTTGATTGAGGATGATCCAAATTTTGTATCAGAGTATGTTCGTACACGAGATCATACTGTTGCCGGCAGAGAAAAAACCAGTTTGCCAAAATGTACTACATGTCAACAATTCATATATCAAGATGTTATTAGAGACTATTCTGGAACAAATGGTTGGCGTAATGCGATATATGATTGCTGCACTGCAAAGCAAGCGAAGGCTAAATATGCTACGGGGATTGCCGAGAGGATTGTATCTGTTTCGGATGAAAGTCGCCGTATCCCACCCAAAATAAAATCTTTGCTGGATGCGATGAGCCCTATTATGAATAATGAAGGAGAGTCCCATGATGCAACTATCACAGAAACAACTACAAATAGTCAATCATAAGGATGGAGCTCTTTTAGTTGAAGCTGGTCCTGGTAGCGGGAAAACCAGAGTCTTAATAGAGCGAATCAAATACTTGTTGTCTTCAATTAAAAAAGGTAAGGTTTTAGCTCTGACTTTTAGCAATCTGGCTGCTGATGAAATGAAGGAGCGATTATCTGAAGATCGTACTTTTGAGGAACGGCTTGATAGGGTTACCGCAGGAACAATACATTCTTTTTGTTTGGATTTGGTTCAATCCAGAGGAAATCTAATTGGATTGAGTACAGACATGGTTTTGTTTGAAAGTGAAGATGATCGAAAAACTGTTCTAAAAGATGTTTTTTTAGAAAATCAGCAGTTAAAAGATTTTCTTGTACGACAGCAAGATAAAAACCAAATCATGCAACGAATTTTGCAACTAATTACTGAGCAGAAAAAAAGATTCATTTTGCCCGAGAATTGCAGTATTGGCGAACCGTTTCCTCTTATATATTCGGAGTATAATCGAAAACTTATCGATCAAAATGCAATGGACTTTGATGATATTCTGTTTTTTGCATATCGAATATTGACAGAAAACCCCAGTGTTGTTCACGTATATAATTCACTTTATCGCTATATTTGTATTGACGAAGCACAAGATCTTAATTTTGCTCAATACCAAGTAATTAAGGCGCTATGTGGAGATAGTTTCAACAATGTGATGATGGTAGGTGATGTTAACCAATCTATCTATGGTTTTAATGGTTCTGATAGCGATTTTATGACGAAGTCCTTCGTGGCTGATTTTTCACCCGCTGTTTATAAGTTAAACGACAACTATCGTTCCGCAAAACGAATAGTAGAATTTGCCAATCGTTTAGAACATTATGACAGTGTTACGAATTTTGTTTACGAAGGTGAATTATTAGCTACAAAGTTGGCAGACGAAAGTGCCGAAGCGAAATATGTAGCAGATAAGATCGAAGAATTAATAAAAAATGGACACCCGGATGTTGAAGGTCAGCTTTCTGAAAATAGAATAGCCGTTATCGCAAGAAACAAGTATGTTTTTTCTCATTTGGAAAAAGAGTTGTCTGACCGTAACATTTCTTTTTCTTTCAAAAAAAATTCTACGGGTATTGATAATGAATCTGACTACATGAAAGTATTTGGCTTATCAATCCGAATACTCATCAATAAAAAAGATTACATTCATCTTACGCAACTTAAGAAAATGGTTGGATTCTCCGACAATATTACGGATAAGAAAGACGGAATTACCATTTTGAAAGAAGTGCTAACAAAAACTTATTATGAAAGTATGATTCCTTCGTTGGAAGTATTGAATAAAGAGGTGTTAAATTTTAATACAGCGCTGAACTGCCTGGATAATATTTTGTCTTCGTTTGATGACGATGAGCGTTACCTTATTTCAATGGATATTCAGCAATGGCGCAACCATTGGAGTAAGTATTGTATGCTCGTTCCTAAAGAAAATCGCACCCTAACTTCTTTTAGAAACCAGATTTCTTTGGGTAAGACGAGAGAAACTGAAGATAATAATGGTATTGCTCTTTTGACAGCGCACATGTCAAAAGGGTTGCAATTCGATGTTGTTTTCATTATAGGATTGAGCGAGGGAACTTTTCCGGACTATAGGGCGATCAAAGCTGATGGAGCTCAACTTTCTCAGGAAATGAACAATATGTATGTTGCAGTCACAAGAGCGAAGAGATTATGCTATATGACTTATCCTGCAAAAAAGCGTATGCCTTGGGGAGACATAAAGATTCAAACTCCTTCCAGATATATCAAGGATATTGTCATATGAATCTGCTGTTGCGATAAACGAAGATAATAAAGAACCGGAGTATATCTGACACTTATAACCTTCATACTTGGTTTGCATCCCCCAATATCTCCCTCGCTGTAGTCAAAGAAAAGGCGTTAGCCATGGACGTGGATTTGTTCGCGAAAAGCAAAGGTTAAGCACAAAACTGCATTTTTGAGCCTCAAATTTACAGTTTTCTTTTTCGACATTTCGAGAAAAGCTTTCGAAAAAGCCGGAAAAGCCCTGAAAACAGCGCCTTTTGTGTCGTTTCGTGCAAAAACGTGATTTCGGATAAATGGTAGAGATACTATCTGAGCGGAAAAATCGGCTTTTTCGTCAAAGCGACTTTTTGTTGTGCTGCTTTCGGCGTTCATGCCCTCAGAATGAAGGCGTGAAGTCCAATACCGACGCTATTTTCAAAGCAAGGCCTCATTCTGAGGCCTTGACAGTCAATGTCCCCCCTTTGTCCGAAATTCAATCCGCAAGAGTATCTCGATCAAGTCGCAAAACATGGTAAAGTCAAAACATCAGAACAGAAGGAGGTGTTACAATGGCGACGAAAAAATATGAAAGCATGCGTATTATGTCTCTTGAAGGCAGTGTGGTGTTCAAAAATGACGGTTTTACCGCCACCAAAGGCGGCAAGCCCGATCCCAAGGCGTTCAGCGGTGTTCTTGATGAGAGTCTTGATACCTTGAAGCTCGCAGAGGTGTACGCTCGGCACGAGGACGAGATCGGATATCCCTATCTCGATGGCAAGAAGCGATTCTGCCGCGCCGTTGTGAGCCTTTCCTTCAACCGTGCGATCAAGTTGTATGAATCCTACGGCAACCGCTACGTTCTGAACGGTTACAGCGTTACCGACGCGGATATGCAGGATCACGTCTGCATCAGCACCGTAGGCGGCAAGCCGACGCTGATCGCCATAGACGTATCCTTCCGGGAGAACAGCGGGTATGCACCCGTGGAGAAACCGATTGCGGAAGGAATCCTCGGCAAGTATTTCAAATATGATTCCAATACGCGCACGTACAAGCGAAGCGACAAGACCATTCCCACGGATATCAGCTGCCGGGAGATCCGTGAGCATCTTTACACCCACGGATTCGATATCGACGGCATCCATTATGTTCGCTACAAGCGAAGCGCTGGTGCAAGCCGCGACGGTCGTTGCCTCTTTATTGCCGAACCGCTGTATGCGGACATGATGGCGTGGAGCTCCTGCGACCTTTCTGCCGACACCGCCTCCGACCAGGCTTCCTGGCAGGCGTATATCGCACTCACGCTCAGCAGCATCGAGAGCACGATCAGGCTTCCCAAGAAATCCATCCTCATCATTCGCGACAGAGTCAGCCGCTTTACCGAGAATGTGATATGCGTCAAGGAAACCGATGCGCACGACCTTATGGCAGAGGAGGAAGAA